>Ga0209589_1002518_pt1 | contig 31821 bp, 25 predicted proteins | sample CowpeawhiteBW_FD_187525 | JGI IMG/M metagenome (GOLD analysis project Ga0209589, IMG submission 187525) | Root nodule microbial communities of legume samples collected from California USA - Cow pea white BW (SPAdes) (version 2) | ecosystem: Host-associated > Plants > Roots > Nodule | place: USA...
TGTTAATTGTAATTTGAAATAAAGAATTATCTAGAAGTCTCTTAGTTTCCCTAAGTAAGGTCTAGAAATTCTAGAATGTCCTAATTAATGAAGGATGTAGAAAATTCCATAGTGGAGCATTAATTAGAGAAGCTCCTAGAAATGAGTCTAGATCTCTCCATTAGCTCCTATAAATACCTCATTGTACTTGGCATTTTCAATCAAGGAAATTTGAGTTCTCTCTTCTAAATATCACCTCTTCCTCTAACACTTTCATCTCGTACAATTAAATTTTTTTCAGCTGTTATTATGTGATTGATATTTTAGATAAGCAATATATTAAGCTTTGCAGATAGTTAGTTCATGACATGGTACGAAAGTCTCTACGACTTAGTGGGTCTGGAGTTGAATCCTTTCTATTCTTAATTTCTTATCCTTCTTATTAATGGTTGAATTGAATTTCAGCCTAAGGTAGGTCATAGGAGGAGTCGGGCATTATCCACACTTCAAGGCCAAACAGCTCATGCACAGGGGAATGTGAAATATATAAAATACAATAGGTGAATGAATACTTAAATTGATCTAGGAAATTATGAGGCGAATTTCAAAAATTCGTGACTCAAATGATAATTTAACAAAATTTTCAAGGACTATAGTAAAAATATTTTAAATTTAGGAACTAAAGTGATACAACATAAGGACATTTTTTTAATTTCTTTCTTACTTCCAAAGACTAATGGGACAACTTTGGATGACCAATTTGGATATTCACTCAAAACAAAATCATTCATGTATCTTCACCTAAGAACATTGCTTTTTAAATAATTGGTCCATGATAGTAATGACAGTAACATGAAATCTGTTATGTAAAGGTATCAAGTTTTTCTAGTAATAATTTATAGTGGTCTAAGTACATTAAAGTTAGTTTTTGACTATTATAGACTTATACCTTTCTTTAAACGGGTATGTATCTCTTGTGAGTTGTGGGAGTGTTATTGCATCATTACTTCACTTTTTTTATATGAAATTTGATTAATTTAAAGTTGAAAAAATTTCAGGCAATCAGTCACTTGTTTTGCTGCTCAATTTACAGGTTAATCAAATGCAGCAGGAGCATGACAAGAAGCAACTAAGCCTCATAGCTGAACACAATGAACAGCTAAAGCGTGCCCAACTGCAAGCTGAAAATGAACTGCGAGAGGTGCCACACACCCTCACACGTTTGACAGAGCCAAGATTTGTGTACAAAATTCTTCACCTATTGATACTTTAATGTAGAAAACAATCTTTATGAGGAATGATCATGAAGCTCAAATTAAAGCATTGAGATGTGAACTTGAAGATGAATGTCGTAAGCTGGAAGAGGAGCTGCATGTTCAAAAATCCAAAGTATGGAATATCTGATACAATAAATTTATTTCATCCCATTATTTTATTAATATTATTTGGGGTATATTGTAGGAAGACAGACAAAGGGCTTTGTTGCAGTTGCAGTGGAAAGTGATGAGTGACAAACCCAAAGAGGACCAAGAAGTGAATTCAAAACAGGTTGTGTTGTGTTTCAGTCTTGTCTGTGTCCCGTCCAAATAGATGCCATATTTTTGGGTACCATTGGTTTAGCATTAGATTTCCTTCAGTAGCATAATTGGGAAACTTAGAAGACGTAGCTGGTATAACATTTTAACCTAAAATTTCTTCTTTAATATTCTTTTAACCCAAGCATGTGAACTGTGAACTTAAATGCAGCGCAGGTTGTTGCAAATAAACATCCACTGGTTCACATACATTTTCTTCATGATAATATGACCACTTATAGAAAAGGCATAATCTTGTTACAGAAAGCATAACTAATTTGTACTGACTCTTACTGACATGCTTTTATATAGATTTATGCGCAGTTCCTCGTAGGATAGCTGTTTTAAAATTGAAGTTAAAAAGATTTTATTGATGATTTTGCACTTCACAAAGGGAAGAGAAGACAGAGCCCTGAAGGCTTGATTTAGGTATAGCAGAAATAATGTGTGGTTGATTTTAGATTATAGGCATTGGTTTGGTTGTGATTTGGTATATTTTACTGAAATCATGTGTCATTTCAAGCTCCTGACTCTCTTAAAGATGAACGTTATGGAAAGTATCAATATACTTACTGTTTAGCGGTTTCGTAAGTATAAGGTTATTCCAATTGCAATTTATTTATTTTTATTCTGATATCGTATGTACTAAAAGTTCTCCTGAAAGTTAGTTTATGAGTGACTAAGATACTTAAGCAACTCCTGTTCGCGAAAAATGTCATGAACGTATGAATATGATGATAAGTGTTAGAATACGTTAGAATAGGTTAGCCTAGTGAATGTAATCAACATTTGTAATGAATTTCAGTTGAACTCTTAAAGTTAGCAAAATGCTTTTTACATGATAGGATTACTCCATTTCATCAATTAAGAGAAGGAGTTCTTGTGGAGGCAAAAGCAATCTGCAGCGTGATGTAGTAAGATCGAAATTCTAGAAAAAGAAATTTTACTTTTTCCTTCCTTCGTAACAGGTTATTGTTATGTTCTCACTAAGTAACTTAATATCCTTGGTCTTTCATCTCTTTTCACAGGACTCTCCTTACTTTGAAGCAACACAAACACCAGTGCCAAAGTTGTTGACAAAAGTGGACAATATTAAAACAGGAAGTGCGGTGAGCATTCCTAAGCGTCATAGAAAGGTAACTTTCTTTACTATGAATTAACGGCCAAGAGGAGGCTTATATTGCAGCAATTACAACGCAAAAGATTATTATTTTAGGGATCTTAATTCGTGACCTCGAAAGATAGTAGAAGTAAATAACTTATGATATTTGGCAATTACCCTGGCTACTTAACTGAATTAACAGGTAACTCGCCATGAATATGAAGTTGAGACTTCTAATGGAAGAACAATCACAAAGAAAAGGAAAACAAGAAGTACTGTTATGTTTGAGGCATGTATTAGTTTTTCTCTAAATGCTATTAACCATATATATATATGTGTGTGTGTGTGAATATGACTACACGCATGAACTTAATACTAACACACCAGATCTCATGGCATCGGAGTGCGAACTTCTTACATTTCTGGTAATATGAAATCTCTCGTTATTGTCAGGATCCTAGAAATCGAAAGATAAATACACCAAAAGTAAATACTCCTGGAAGTGTTGTTAAGGTAACCAACTCAGATGAAACTTCCTTTTTATTAATATGTCATGCATAGCTTGCACTTAGCATTATTTCTTTAAAATATCAAGGAGCGGAGTTATCAAACTTGAACATTTTATTACATATTTGGTTTTGTAGTAAGCTCATGGTGAATTTCCTTCATTTAGACAAAGCGTGTTTGACCCAAATTTGTGATTTTTCATCACTTGATAAAAGCCATGTTCGGGTTTAAGCAGCAGGGAGAGTGTTCTAGCTTCATGTCATATTTACCTTTCTGATGGTTTCATTTTCTCTAATTTTCACTCCTCTCCTCATCTACTTTTTGCTTACCGGTCTCTTCTTGGCGCTCCCTTTCGTAGGTGGTCGCATTCTTGCTGTAGTATCTTTTGAACCTTTCTTTTATGTTTTAACCTTTGATTGCTGGCCAAAAATCATTCTATGCGGAGGAAGTGATATCTACATATATGATATATCCCTTATCTTTCGTCCTTCACTTTTTATTGGCGTGGTTAAAAAAAACTAAAACTCTATTGGGTAGCTTGTGGAGAAGCATTTCTTGGAGTGGTTGAAAAGAATCTCTTTACTGATAACTTACTCATTTAGTTTTTTAAAATATTGTGAATTTATTTTATGTTTATTTTAATAATTTTTTTTTAATGTATGTGTCGAAGTAGCTAACTATATTTGAATTTATACGTGATCTTTTGAATCCATTTTGGTAAGTACATATTCAAAATCAATTTTTAGTTAAAGTACTTAAAGAATATTATTCGCTAAAATTGGTCTTCTAATACACGTTGTTATACAAACAAAACTAAGTTATTTCAAACTCAATTTAACCACAATTAATTTTTACAAAACCACATTCATACATTCACTTTATCTTCATGATGATACCAGACTTGATAATGCTAAGAGCTAATATGATCTTATTAGTTTAAAGTTTTGTTTTTTTATATTTACTTTAGTTTGTATTATTTAATTTTCAGTCTTTTCCATGGTGATTGCCTAATGTTGAAAATATTTATCTTTTCTCAGTAAATGGCTAGATTTGTAATTAGTTCCATAAGAATCTTTTGCTTCTCTAGGTCCAATTGCTTTTCTGCAATATATATGGAGTTAGTTTATCAAATTCAACTGATATAGTATAATAAAAAGCCAAAGGACGAAGGGTTTGTGCTCAAAGTTTATTTTCCCGCTTTTGTTTCTAAAAGAATATAAAACAAATTGATGGGATAATGATCCTTGTACTTACTTTTGTTTATGGCGACATGTTATGGTATGCTTTAGTAATATATGATCTTTCCTTTTACATATCATTAATGCAGAGCATCAAAGGAGGAGGACATACTAATCCTTCAAATATAGGTGATTTGTTTTCAGAAGGGTCTCTTAATCCCTATGCTGATGATCCCTATGCATTTGATTAGAGGTATTTACGATCAGTTACTGACTAACTGGAGTCCTAATTTTATTTCCTCCGAAAATCTGATGCTTCCTCCTACTAAAAGCTATGAAAAAAGCACTGCAGCCTTTTTAGAACTTCCTAATTCTGTCTCGGTGATGCTGTGCTTTTACATTCTAAAATTAAGATAGAGTCCATGAGCCTACAAAAAACTGTTACCTGAAAATTTTATAATTTGTTATCTCAAACTCAGCTATAGCCTTTCAGGGAATAAATACCTTGAATTCGAGTAATATCAACCCACTGTTACTTGGTTGGGTCCCTTTTGTTCTTTATCTGTTACACTTTCTGTCTCCCAGAAACCTAGAATGATATTGGATATTTGATGACATTATATCTGGGGAAACATGGATTCTGTGTCCCATGACCTTGAATAACCACACGATGAATTAATCATTGAGGAGCAAGAAATTTTATAAAACTGATATTCTAGGAGCAATTACATGTTTGTGTCACATTATGCAAATCACATCTTCAAATGTCGATTTGGGGAAATTAGCTAATGCATTAAGAAGCTAGTCTTTCTTTTGGTTCATACGAATATAGTCTTCTTCAATGACCGTCCCTGTTTACTTGATGATTGCGTTATGATTTTCAGTTGGGCATGGACTGCTGTTTTGTTCAATGCCATTGTTAGATAAAAGTTATACATGAAGATACAATTTTATTGAACCTGAGAAATAGACAAGATGGGTTGAAATTTAGCAATGCTATCATAGTTTCTTAGTATTGTTGAAGTTGACAGATCTGAAGACTTCCTGGTTATTTCTGCTGGTTTGGATCTACAGCTGCTGATGATAGAATAACAGATAGCTGGTCAAAACAATTCATTTGACAAGATTTAGTTTCACTTGTAATTTGTTAATTCAAAGAATTACAGTTGTTTGCTGGGTTGTTGTATATAGCATCGGTCTCTATTGAAAGTGCCTGTAGATGGTCTCTATTACACTTCGCCAATATTTTCATGATATGGATCATGACTGTAAATTGCACTGGCATAGTTTGTAAACTTCACAGACTTTTAACATCTTTCTAGTTTAATCTAAACTTCAAAGGATTTAGTTATAAAAAAATTACTTAATAAAAGTACAATGATGGTTTAGAGAATTATTGACCATCTTTTCATTCTAGATTATCATATAGAGCTACAGTGCTGATTTCTAATTAATTAAGAATATAAAAACATCAAAATTAAACTATTAAATGTTGTTTCTGACGGCAAGAATCAAACACAAAAACTAAATAGATCATATTCATAATGTATGAATACAAAGGTTCTATCCATTGTATATAAAGGTATTTTACACTTATAAATGAATTATTGTGTACCATTTATGAGGCGCCTTTCCAAACGAATCCTCATTTATCAAAGGAAAATCGTGAAAAAAAAATGGAAAAATATTAAAAATATAAGAACGTGAAGAATGTGTTTTGATTAATCGTAATAATAGTACAAAATAAACTTGTCTGCAGTAATATTTGTTATGATAAATCTAACGTGGTGTTGATAGCGGAGCCACTTATTGAAAGATTTGGTCCTGAGTTATATCTCCTTAATGAACACACCCTGTGTGAAAATTTATCACAATGAAAAGTTTGAGCCGCTGGTGATTGTAAGAATGGAACATATGATATATTCTCGTTAACTAATGTTCAATCGCCGCCATATATGGTTCCTTCAAGGTGTGCGAAATGTTGACGTAACAATGAACGGCAGGTTCCGGAGGAGGTCATGCACATCTTTCACATGCTACAAATTATTGTTGAACTGACCAACTTTGTTAGAAAGTCATTGCTACTTATACTCAGATGTCAACCTCTTTCTTTTATCATTCAAAAGCTAATAATTATCGAGATCCTTAAACAGTAAAAGAATGTTTATTCTACGATCACATTAGAATTAGTTACTCTAATTTATGTGTAAAACTCCGCTTTAAGTAGAGAGGGACAAGACTCAGAATATGTGAAAGAGATTAAGTACGAAAAAATATGGCACCAAACAAAGAAAAGAGAGGAAAAACTATTATGAATTTTGCATATTTTCTAGAGTGATAATTTTTGAAGTATAATTCAAAATTTGTTCAAGAAATCTGGCTGTTTTTTAGAAAATAAATTCATAAGGGGTGATTTTTCATTTTCAACAGTTGGATCATGGTTGCTTACATTAGTAACTTTGTTTTGCGCTTTTTGTTTGTCTTTTTTTATTATTTTTGAGTATTATTGTTCGATATGTTTTGGTTAGTTGTATTAATCGTTTATTTACTCTTTGGAATCTCTTTTGCATATTTTCCATGTTAAAAGTATGTATTTTATATTCCATGTTAAAAGTATGTATTTTATATTTTTGTTTTTCTTGTTTCTTCCCAATCTATATTTTGGTTGTGCTCCTCGTAAGTTCGTGAAAATTGTAGAAAATTTTACTTCATTACTTATTGCTATATTATGTAGTTGTTATTTTGACACATTCTTTTCTTCAAGTGGCGTTAGAGCTCTTTAGTTAGGGAATTTTTTTTTTCTTTCCTCAATGATGGAGAGGAACATACAAAAATGAATTTGTTTAATGGAGCAAATTAATCAAGGACTTGTTATATGTGAAGAATATGAAACTTCTTATCTTTAGTTCACAAAAGTCAAATTCCATGTCTGATGTAGAATGAATTTTTGAACACCAATGTATATATGATTTTATTAGGTATTTTTAGGATGATAATGTATACAATCTTGTTATTCAAGTGACACATGTGACAACCTGGTGGGATAAGCTTGAATCGTTATATGCTTTTGAATGAGGGAGCAACAAATTATACAAAATTTTGCATAGTTGAAGTACCAAGAGAAAACTCTTATAACAAAACACTTTAATAATATTCAAGAACACGTTGATCATTTTCAATTGTTCATGTCAAATTTGATGATGTTGATGATGATAATGATATGTTGGAATTGTTCGAATTATTTACTTTACCTTATTCTTGGGTGATGTTTTGGGTTTCCATAGTTAGTGTTGTCTTTACTTCTGATATTTCTTTTAAGATGGGAGGATGAGAAGGAAAACACATAGTACTTTATCTCATTCAAAGATATTTGTTACTAAGAAGCAGTAAAGATAAAATAGTTGTGATGAGTTCATATTTATATCCTCATTTAATGTTTAATTATAGGTATTTCATTGAATTTTTGTGCTTAAAAGAATGTCTTAATTGACAATTCTGATAATTTAGTTTATTTAACTTGTGCGATAAAAATGTTTTAAAAAGTGATTTTAGTTGCATAAAATATTCTTGAATATTCTTACTTTTGTTCATGCAGTTGAAGTTAAATTTGGTTCATTAAAGGTGTGGAATTGAATTCTTCAGAGTTACAAAATCAAGCCAAAATGGACTATCAAAGATGGTCAAATTTGGCTAACCACATGCTGCCACATGTCATCAATCCACCACATTCAAATTTGGCCAACCATATGCTGCCACGTGTTAGCCTTTCAACGGACGGTCAAAGATGGTCAAAATATTCAAAATTGGTCAAAGCAGTCAACCCCAGACAAATTCTGGTCAAAGTTGGTCAAATGGTCAAACTGGAAGGGCTAAATTAGAAATTGGACAAATATTAAGTTGTTGAATAATTAATTAAAGATTTTTAATTAATTATCTTTAGTATATTTCAAATTATCAATAGAGAAAATCTTCCAAATATTTTAGAAATTGATACAATCTGTTAATTGTTTGAAGTATATTATACCAAAAGATAAAAGATTTTAGCAATAGAAAGATAAGATTCAAGACCAATCAAATCCTATATGAAGAGACCAAGGGAAAGCAGAAAGGAGAAGCTTGACACTTAGGAGTTTAGGAACCCTTTGGAGGACCTAATTTCGTTCTCTCTCTGCTTTCTTCTTCTATTTTTATTGTTCTTTTTTATTCCATTAGGGGCTAAGCTTCAAGGGTTAGTTTCATTGTAATTTTTTAATTCGATTATGAGGTTTGAATAAATTTGTTTGTTATTTTGATTATTGTTGTGATTTATTTTCATTTATGTCTTTTGGTTCTTAATCTACTAAAAGTAATTAATTTTACATTGTAGCAAGTTAGCATAGTGTTAAATCTACACAACATAACTGTCAAAACCCAATTTTGTCCGGATTATAATGATTTTTTTTATTTACTTTTTATTTCTATTTTTCCTCCTTATCTTATTTTACTTTTATTTTGTTTTTTCATTTCATCTTATTTTACTTTTATTTTATTTTATTTTTATTTTTATTTTATTTTATTTTATTTACAATTTTCTTCATAATTATTTTTACTTTTTATTATTTAAGAAAAAAAAGAAAATAGATTAAAAAAAAAATAATAATAAGAGAAAGACGATTGTAGAGATCCATTGTCTGAACTTCAGTACGCTTAGGCCTTTCCCCATTTGGTGCCTATATACGTTAGCTTGATATACTATTAATTAGTGTACAAAAATAAAAATGGAAGGCTGGTGTCTATGATGGATAGGAGATAGGTTGGCTAAATTGCAGGAAGCAACCACCCTTTCCACTTCTCGCACGGCTCAAGAAATATAGGGGATTAGAGACTTTAAGTTGGATTTTTCTTTGCCTCTGTCTGAGGAACTCATGATGAACCACACAGATGGAAGGGAATAAAATTGAAAAAAAACAAATACAGGGGAAGGTTACTACAAAAGGTAGTCCAAAAACATAATTTTAGAGGGGGAAGGAAGGAAAGGATGGAAGCACTTAAACCGGTTGGAGGAGTAACTTTGAGAAGGGGCTGCAGGATGTATTGTAGAGATTTGTAAGAGGTAAGCACCAATACTTGAAAGCTCTGATGAACATAAAATCATCTAGTTGTTGAATGCTTGAATGGATATGATGTGTGTTATGTGGGATTTTTCTCGCGCGCGGGAGAAGAAACGAGAAGGGGGAAGATTTGCGGAGTTGGGTTCTCATTGACGACGCCTCCGATGGTGGCTGGCGTTGACGAGGTGTGTCTCGCCGGTCGTGGGATATGCAGTGGCGTTGACGAGGTGTGTCAAGGGGGAAGATATGAAGTTGTGGTGTGCGGAGATGAGGAAGAAGAGGCTGCCTAGAATGAACTTTAATCTTAATTAGGGTTTTAACATGGTTAGGAAAAAGTTGGGTCTATTTTCTTCGTGCACCCCCCCCCCCCATTTTTAATCTCTGCACCTTCATGAAGGAGATTAACACTTGACTAGAATGATTTCTGAACCCCAAATGCCACTTAACATTTGTTTTACTTTGTGCACCTCCAAAGTTGTTAATCCTGTACCCCATGTTTTCTTTTGGTCTTGTTTTAGCTCATTCTATATTTTACTTGTTGCACTCCCACTTTTATTGTACACACCTGATTCACTACATGCACCTCACATTACTTATGCACCCTCATATTTTAGTTTTCCACTTTTATCCTTTTTAATTAAATTTCATCTTTTTCTTTTCTTTTTTTCTATTTCTTTTTTCTTTCTTTTTTTCGTTTAAAAAAAACAAAATATTTGAAAATTATCAAAAATTACAAAAATAGAAAAATCTAAAAAATGTTCTCTTTCATTTTATTGGGTCTGTCCGATTATCCGCATCATGTGACACTCATTTTCAAAAATACCAAAAATAGTTTTCTTTCTCTTTTAGTGTCTATTCGACCGCTCACATCGTATGATCCATATTTTCAAGTAATTCAAAAACACCAAACAAATACCACATTTTCAAAACATAAAAATATCAACATTTTCAAACAAAAAATTGGTCATTTTTTTAAGAACTACGTGATCCTTGATTCTCCACTATGAGATGCGTAGGAGCAAAGTCAGTCCTTGTCAAGTTCACTTCCAAAAATATTAAATCATTTTCCAAATAATTTTCCAAATATCTTTTGAAGAACTACGTAACCCTGATTTCTCATTTTGAATGAGAATACGTAGAACTAAGGTCAATCATTGTCGGGCCCAAAAAGTTAAAAAAATATTTTTGTTTCTTTTTAGTATTTTTTGTCTCATTATTTTTGGGAAAATGAATGTTTCGAAAACCACATCAACTTTGCATGTTTAATTAAGGGTACCACCTTTGGGTGGGCGTTGTAGGGTGCAAAAAAGGGTAAGTGTGGTCGATTTTGATGAGTCATTATTTTCCTCCATTCCACTAGCCTTTGTGTACCCATTTGACATCTGGCATAATATTGACACCTGTCATTGTCACTACCACATCACTCTGTCACTGCCACGTACGAAAATAGAGACCAAAGGCATGATTAAACCTTAATGGTTTATCTTTAGTGTGTTTTCATATGTTGGGCTTTATTTGGCCATTATTCCGAATTTTCGTTTTTAATTATTTTTAGGTATTTGGGTAAAGCAAATTTTGGAGCTTGGACATTAATATTCAGTTGAAGAGAGTTGTCACATCATTGCCACGTCATTTTCCACGCCATCTAAGTGACTGGGCCAACATTTGAGGCCTAGTAGTGGTATTTTTTTAATTCTTAGTGGCATAATGACATTTTTGTAAATACTAGTGGCAAAGTTGATTTGACCACGAGAATTAGGTCTTTTAGCATGGACCAGCCGCATTGCTTCTTCTCCAACCTCCATTTTCACGTTTTCAAGCTTTGGTGGATGTCCATGGAGGTGCTTCTTTCGTTTTTCACGTTTTTGCACTAGTTTTTACTGTTTTTATGCACATTTGACAGCACCCAATGTGGGATTTACGTTTTGAATGCATTTGGTAGCTTGGGCATCTCATTTTGTGGATTTTATTGACTTGGAACAACACCCATTGATAGGGTTTTCAGATTTTTATATCACAACAACATTTTTAATTCCATTGAAGCTTTAGATTTCTCTTTTGGTTTTGAAATTTGTGTTTGAATAATTTGTAAGTTAGGGTTTGATGCCCTGTTCTTGTGAATCTCGTTTTGTAGGGCTTGTGTGCTCCATTTTCATGTCTAGCTAAGCTATTTTCATTGATTCCTTGACGAAATTGAAATGAAACCATGAGATTGTTAGTCGTTTTTGGGTTGTATTCGGAATTGCATTTGTTTCCGGTTGCGTTATGATGATAAACACGTTTTTGATGCATGCTTAATCTCAAATTCGTGTGTGCACATTAACGGCTCGTATTCATGCTTAATATTTATGGTTGTGTCACAACTTGCTTCAATTTTGTGGGTGTTAACTGCCTGAAACTTATGCTTAAAGACATAATGAATCCATGGTAATTTTCGCTTAGTTGATTGCTTAAGGTTCATGAGAGCAAATTCGAATAGAACAATTAATTTGGTAATCTGTGATTGCTGGACTTTCAATTGAATCCAGGAATCATTGCGTTTTCATATAACTGTTAAATTTCTCTGCAATTTTGTGAATTAAATTTTGTGTGAATCTATCAACCCCCCCTTATGTTATATTGTTGTGTTTGAATCTAGAAATTGAAGCTTCGAACAAGAACATTGGTCGTTGGGAGACAACTTGGTTCAACTTTCATATACTGCATTTTATCTATTTTAATTTGGAACGGTACGACCTCTATCAAGTTTGGCATCATTGCCGGGGACCAATAGTTTGGTTCAAAGTAAAATTTTCAGTGTGTTTATGTTTGTGTGTTGGTGTTTTGGTGTGTGTGTGTGTGTGTACTTCAAGTGTGGTTGAATTGGTATATGTTGATTGTGATAGTGTTTCTGTGTGTTTTTGTGTAGTGTGCGTGTTGTTTGTGTTGTAGAGTGAATAGTGTCGCGGCGCATGAATAGTGTCATTTCTAGAGTAGTGAATAGTGCATAAATAGTGTTGAATTTTGGCATTTAACTTGTGGATTTTTGTTCTGGTAGCTACGGTGCTTGTTTTGACTTGAAAATTTTTCTCCCCAATTCTAAGACCTTGAACTTGATGGGAAAAATTGTTGGAGCAGTTGGTATGGTCTGATTTGAGAGATTCAAAAATTTTTTGGACTGATTTTTAGTCAAACTTCAGAGAACCATAACTTTTGCTCTGGTTATCAGAATCACTATTATTTTATATGCAATTGGGGTGGAATTGAATTTCCTACCTTAATTAGATCCGCTCTACTGGTTATCAAACTCAAATTCTCTAGAAAATGCCGTTTTCTATCTTTCAGCAATGTTTTTTGTGATTTTTTTTTTCATTTTTTCCACTTTTGAAAAAATTTTAAAAATACTTGCACTTTGATTTTTGAGCTGATTTTTTGTGGTACTATTTGATCACTCAAGGGACAATCCTACCAATTTTCAAGTCATTTGGAGTTCGTTTGAGTATACTTGTAGTTTTATCCTTTGTTATGCCCACACCACTAGAATTAATGTATTTTGGTGCATGATTAGGGGAAATCTAAGTGACTTACAACCCATTGACTCTGAGATTGATAGGACCTTCCATAGAGGACATAGGCATCTTAGGAATCCATCTTTGCATGCTGATTATTCTGTGACTTTTTCTGATTCTTCTGATTTTCCTCATACTCTTGACACCCCTCATTCTATGCATTCTTTGCATTCTGAGCATAGTGAACATGTGCATAATTCTGATTTTCATTCTGATTCTGGTACTGATAGTGATAATATGGCTCAACCTCCGCCAGCTCATGAGAGGACAATGAGTGAGCTCACTACACCAGAGTTCACTTATGACAATTTATGCATTCAATATCCCAAGGAGGAAGTTCCATATGTTTTAAAAACTGGATTAATACACTCGTTGCCAAAGTTTCATGGCCTTACAGGTGAGGACCCGTGCAAACACTTGAAGCAGTTCCATGTCGTGTGTTCCACCATGAAGCCTGCAGATGTCTAAGAAGATCATGTATACTTGAAGGCTTTTCCTTATTCGTTGGAGAGCAATGCAAAAGACTGGCTGTACTACCTTGCACTCAGGTCCATCACGAGCTGAGATGACTTGAAGAGATTGTTCCTTGCCAAATTATTCCCTGCTTCCAGGACAAAAACCATAAGGAAGGAAATTTCCAGCATTAAGCAGCATTCTAGGAGAGGCTATACAAATACTAGGAGAGGTTCAAGAATCTTTGTTCGAGTTGTCCCCACCATCAAATCTCTAAACATCTCCTTCTACAATATTTTTATGAGGGCCTGCACAATATGGATAGAAACATGATTCATGCAGTAAGTGGTGGCGCTCTTGGTAATATGATCCCAACTGCAGCTAGGCAACTAATTGAGAACATGACTTCTAATTCTCAACAATTTGGCACAAGGAGTGATGCCATAGTTTTTAAAGGAGTTCATGATGTAGAGGCAGTCGAATACACCAAGAAGTTGGAGACTAAGATTGATGCTCTTACCACACTGGTCAACCAACTTGCTTCCAATCAGAGAGCCTCAACTGCAAGAGTTTGTGGCCTTTGTACATCCGTTGATCATTTCACGGATTCTTGCCCAGCATTGCAACAACAGGCTACTTCTTTTACACCCGTGGACACTCCCCAAGCGTATGCAGCTAATATTTTCAACAACAATAGGCCCTAACACCAACAACAAAACCATGATTTGTCAACAAATAGATACAATCTAGGATGGAGGAATCACCCTAATCTGAGATGGGGAAACCAGGACAACCAACAATAGCAAAACCAACAGTTTCAAAACATGCAGCCACCTCTACAACAAAGAGTTGCACCTGCACCACAAGCTGCTCCTGTTCCACCTGTACCCACACCAGCTCTTGCTGCACCTACACCTTCTTCTTCCACTTCATGGAAAGAGTTGGTCAGAATGATGACACTTCAGAATATGCAATTCTAGTAGGAGACTAGAGCCTCAATCCAGACTTTGACAAATCAAATAGGGCAGATGGCTACGCAACTTAATCAAGCACTAGCTTACAGACGATGGAGAATCCGAGAAATATGAGTGGCATCACATTGAGATTTGGGAAGAACATTGAAGTTCCCACTTCTCATCCCGCACCTGAAAAGGAAGTAACCCCTGTCACACTTTAGAGAAAGCGTGATGCTCATGCAGCCGGTCCTTCCACATCTAGTGTGACTCCTACGTCTTCCACCTCTACTGCTGCACCTTCCATCCCTCTTCCGTTCCCTCAAAGAGGCATTCCAATAAAAAAGATGGAAGAAGTTGACAGGGAGATCTTAGAAACATTCAGGAAGGTGGAGATGAACATACCTCTGTTGGATGCCATTAAACAGATCCCCATATATGCAAAGTTCTTGAAGGAGTTGTGCACGCACAAGAGGAGGCTAAAGAAAAACGATAAGATCAGCATGGGGAGAAATGTGTCAGCATTGATAGGTAAATTTGTTCCTTTGATTCCTGAGAAGTGCAAAGACCCAAGTATATTTTGTGTACCTTGCATCATAGGTAAAAATAAATTTGAAAATGCAATGCTTGATCTCGGTGCTTCAATAAATGTAATGCCTCTGTCTATTTTTAAATCTCTTTCTCTTGGACCCCTACAACCTACGAGTGTGGTGATTCAGTTGGCAAATAGAAATGTTGCCCACCCCGCAAGTTTAGTTGATGATGTTTTGGTTCGTGTTGGTGAATTGATTTTCCCTGCTAATTTTACATTCTTGATATGGAAGAGGGATTTTCACATGGTTCTGCACCAATCATTTTAGGTTGACCATTTTTGAAAACTCCACGAACCAAGATTGATGTCCATGCAGGTACTTTGTCTATGGAGTTTGATGATATTGTGGTGCGTTTTAATATTCTGGATGCCATGAAACATCCTTCTGAGGATCACTCTATTTTTCACGTTGATATTATTGATGATGTTGTTGATGATCATATTTCTGATTTCCACCCTTTGCATTGCATGAAATATGCATCTGTGTCTGAATTGTCTGAATTTGCATGCATTGGTGTTGACTGTGATTCATATTATGATTCTGATTCTGAATATGATGTGGATAATGTTGAATCTGCTGAGTTTGACTCTTTGAGTGTTGTACCTATTGATTTTGATGTTACATGGTCAGAATACACTAACCATATTGCAGGAAGTACATATGCATCCTATTGTTATGTTGAGGTACAGGTTGTGGAACCCATTTCTCTCTCCCCTATAGTTCCTGATATTTAGCCAGCATCCGACACTCTAGAGTTGAAATCCCTACTAGACAACCTCAAGTATGTCTACTTAGAGGAGGAGGACAAACTATCCGTCATCATTTCCACCTCCCTCATTGCTGAATAAGAGCAGAGGTTGTTGCATGTTCTTAAAAAGCACAAGAAGGCAATTGGATGGACATTGGCTGAAATTCCTTGTATTAGCCCATAAACATGCATGCATAGGATATTATTGGAAGATGGAGTAAAGCCAGTGAGATAGCCACAAAGGCGACTCAACCCTATCATCTCAAATATTGTCAAGAAGGAGGTAACCAAGCTTCTACAAGCTGGGATCATCTACCCCATTTCAAACAGTTAGTGGGTCAACCCATGTTGTTCCCAAAAAGACAGGCCTCACTGTAGTCAAGAATGAAAAAGAGGAGTTTATTCCAACTAGGATGCAAAACAGTTGGAGAGTTTGCATCGACTATAGAAGGCTAAATCAAGAAACTAGGAAAGACCACTTCCCCCTGCCTTTTATTGACTAGATGCTTGAGTGCTTGGCAGGTAAGTCCCATTATTGCTTTCTTGATGGTTTTTCTACTTACTTTCAAATTCATATTGCACCTGAGGATCAAGAGAAAACCACATTCACCTGCCCCTTTGGCACTTTTGCCTATTGGAGGATGCCGTTTGGCCTATGCAATGCCCTTGGCACATTCTAGCGGTGCATGCTTAGCATTTTCAGTGATTTTCTTAAAAATTGCATAGAGGTGTTTATGGATGATTTATGGATCCTCCTTTGATGCATGCTTAGACAGTTTGGACAAAGTTTTGAATAGGTGCATCCAATCTAACCTTGTTCTCAATTTTGAAAAATGCCATTTCATGGTAGAATAAGCATAGTTTTGGGGCACATAATTTTGAGTAAGGGCATTGAAGTTGACCTTGCTAAGATTTCAACTATTTCATAATTGCCTTACCCCTTTTCTGTGCGAGAGGTTCGTTCTTTTCTTGGCCATGCAGGGTTTTACAGGCGCTTCATCCAGGACTTCAGTAAGAAGGCCCTTCCACTATCCAACTTGCTGCAAAAAGATTTTGAGTTTATCTTGAGTGACTAATGCAAAGAGGCTTTTGATTGCCTCAAGAAGGTCTTGACCACCACTCCGATCATTTAGGCGCCGGATTGGACAACCCCGTTCAAGCTGATGTGCGATGCATCCAATTATGCATTAGGGGCTATTCTGGCTCAAAGGATTGACAAGTAGCCGAGGGTAATCTACTACGCCTCCAGGACATTGGATGTTGCCCAAACAAACTACACCACAACAGAGAAGGAGCTTCTTGCGGTTTTGGCTCAAAAGATTGACAAGTAGCTAAGGGTAATCTACTGATTACTTACCATGCAGCTCTTAATTACTTGTTGAAGAAGGAAAAATCCAAGCCTCAATTGATTAGATAGATGCTCTGGCTCCAAGAATTTGATTTGGAGATCCGTGATAGGAGCGGAGCACAAAACTTGGTTGCAGACCACCTGAGCAGGATTGAGAGGTTTGTTGATGATGCTTCACCGATCTGGGATGATTTTCTCGATGAGAGTTTGTTCACACTTTCTTCTTTTCCCTCACCTTAGTTTGCTAATATTGTGAATTATCTTGCTGCTTCTGTTTTTTCTCCCCTAGCATCCAAAGCTCAATGTGATAAACTCAAGAGCGATGTTAGGTATTACATTTGGGATGACCCCTACTTGTGGAAGATGTACAGTGATCAGGTTACCAGGAGATGCATTTCGGACCATGAGATTGATTTCGTCCTCAAGTTGTCATTCATTTGCACCTAGTGGTCATCTTGGCACACAAAGGACAACTCACAAGGTGCTAGATTGTAGATTTTATTGGCCCACCATCTTCAATGATGTGTGAAGGATTTTTAGCACGTGTGAGTAGTGCCAACGAGCAGGATGAGCCATTTCTTGCAGACAATAGATGCCTCAATAACCCATGTTATTTTGTGAGGTCTTCGATGTTTGGGGTATAGATTTCATGGGCCCTTTCCTGTCTCTTTTGGTTTCACTTACATCTTGCTTGCTGTTGATTATGTTTCAAAATGGGTGGAAGTCAAAGCCACCATAACTAATGATGCTCGAGTTGTTGTTGACTTTGTTAGGTCTCACATATTTTACAGGTTTGGAGTTCCAAGAGCCATCGTTAGTGACCAGGGCACCCATTTTTGCAATAGATCCACGGGGTTTCGCTTTAAAAGTATGGGGTTGTGCAGAAACCTTCTACACCATATCACCCCCAAACTAATGGGCAAGTCGAGATCTCAAACAGAGAAATCAAGAGAATCTTGGAGAAGATTGTATAGCCCAACCGAAAGGATTGGAGCAACAGACTAGAGGACGCTCTTTGGGCTCATAAGACTGCTTACAATGCATCTATAAGGATGTCTCCTTATTGGGTTGTCTTTGGTAAGCCATGCCACCTTATAGTGGAGATAAAGCACAGAGCCTACTGGACTGTCAAATCATGCAACTTCTCACTTGATCAAGCTGGGGAGGAAAGGAAGCTGTAGTTGAACGAGTTAGATGAGACTCGTTTGGAGGCATATCAGAACTCTATGTTCTACAAAGAGAAGACCAAGAGATTCCATGATAGCTCCATAGTTAGAAAGGAGTTTGTTGTCGGCCAGCAAGTGTTATTGTATAACTCTAGACTTGGACTCATGGGTGGTAAGTTGCGGTCAAAGTGGATTGGTCCTTTTGTGGTGACTAATGTTTATCCTTATGGTGCAGTTGAGATCAAGAGCCAATCCACCGATAAGAGCTTCAAAGTGAATGGGCATCATCTGAAGCCATTCCTTAGCAACCCTACCTTGGTGGATACTGTTGTAGAGGAGACTTACCTGCTTGACCCCATTTATGTTTCACCATGATTGAAGTTTTCTTTTTCCTTCCTTTCTTTTATTGCACTTGTCCAGGTCCATTTGCTGATGTATGATTGTTTGATATTGTGCTTGAGTCAGATTGAGACAATGTGTACTTTAAGTGTGAGGGGAGTCTGTCTGTTGTTGTTTCCTTTTGTTTGTTTCCTTTTTGTTAATTTGTGTTATGTTTTTGTTTTCTGTTTGCGACACTCAGTCCACTTTTGGAGGATGTGTTGTCGGTTATTTTGTGGACTGATATCTTTGCTTTCTCCTTGCATGTCAAGTTGCTTTTGAATTATTTTACCTTGTGTGAGGATTTGAGCCACTCCTTGTTCTTTGTTGTGTGATATATGCCTCTTCAATGCTTGCACAATGGCCTTAGCTTGACTCTTTCTGATGCTTTTTTGATTCACATGCATGTTTAGATATGATTTAAACAATTTTGTTCTGTGAGCCTATAGCCAGATAAGCTTACCTTGAACTATTTCCTTTGATAACCCCTTTTTGAGCCTGCGTACCCTTTTTCATTGATTTATAGCTCATTACAAGCTCTTAGCCTGAAGAAACATGACTCTTCCTACCTTTGAAAATTTTGGAGCTTTGGAATTGTTTTGGAAATGGGTGCTCAATTAAGTGTGTTCGCGCACAACAAGTGTGGTTGTGCGCACACTTGTTATTGGTTATTGGAATTGCTCATTTGTATACCTAGGTGGAATTTCAAAATTGTTGTTTCTATGCATCTTCTTTGTATAAAAAAAAAGAGAGAAAACAAAGAGAAAAGAAAAGAAAACAAAGAAAAGAAATAAAAAGAGTTTGGATTTGTGTATTGTGTGAGAACCAAATTTGGAAGTGTTGGTGTTTGGGATTACTTTCATGCTTGATTGTGAATTATTCCCCATTGCTCCTCTGTTTCCTTTGTTGCTTAACTACTTATCCATATGTTCCACACCTTGTCCTCAGCCTCAATACAATCTTGAGAAGCCATTCTGATCTTGACCTGCATGTATTTTGGTTTGGTTGTTGGTTCTAGAGACTTGCCAAGTCTGTTTGAAGTTTATTTTTTAGGGGTGCTTTGAGAGTAAACAGTAGCCTAGAGATTTGAGTAATACAGTGCATATTTTGTGAGGTTATGTTGCTTTCAATCTCTTTTTGAGCTGAACTGAGTACTTGACATGTTTTGAATTGCTTGGATGATGTTCATGGATACCTTGCAGCTTTGAATCCTTCTGTGTTAGATGTGTTTCCATTTGTCCGTTTCGAGTCTGTTTATCTCGTGTCTCTTTTTGTCTCTCTTGTTATGTTTGTGATGTCCTTGCTTTGCTTTACTTTTTAATTTTGCCCAAGAGTGCAAAAGGGTAAGTGTGATCGATTTTGATGAGTCATTATTTTCCTCCATTTCACTAGCCTTTGTGTACCCATTTGATAGTTGTCCAGTGCTTAATTGTTTATCTTTAGTGTGTTTTCACTGTTGGGCTTTATTGGGCCACTATTCCGAATTTGAGTTAATTTCACATTATTTGGCCTAATTTTCATTTTTAATTATTTTTAGGTATTTGGATGAAACAAATTTTGGAGCTTGGATATTAATATTCAGTTGAAGAGAGTTTCCACATCATTGTCACATCATTTCCACGTCATCTAAGTGAATGGGCCAACATTTGAGGTCCAATAGTGGCATTTTTGTACTTCTGAGTGGGAGAATGAACACTAGTGGCAGAATTGATTTGACCACGAGAATTAGGTCTTTTAGCATGGACCAGTCGCATTGCTTCTTCTCCAACCTCCATTTTCATGTTTTCAAGCTTTGGTGGGTGTCAATGGAGGTGCTCCTTCCGTTTTTCATGTTTTTGCACTATTGAAGCTTTAGATTCCTCTTTTGGTCTTGAAATTTGCGTTTGAATAATTTGTAAGTTAGGGTTTGATGCCCTATTTTTGTGAATTCTGTTTTGCAGGGCTTGTGTGCTGCATTTGCATGTCTAGCTAAGCTTTTTGCATTGATTCCATGACGAAATTGAAATGAAACCATGAGATTGTTAGTCGTTTTTGGGGTGTGTTCAGAATTGCATCTATTTCCGGTAGCGTTTTGATGCATGCTTAATCTCAAATTTGTGTGTGCACATTAATGACTCGTATTCATGCTTCATGTTTATGGTTCTGTCACAACTTGCTTTAATTTTGTGGGTGTTAACTGCCTGAAAATTGTTGTGCTTAATGACATAATGAATCCATGGTAATTTTCGCTCAGTTGATTGCTTAAGGTTCATGAGAGAAAATTCAAATAGAACAATTAATATAGTAATCTGTGATTGGTGGACTTTGAATTGAATCAAGGAATCATTACGTTTTCATATAACTGTTAAATTTCTCTGCAATTTTATGAATTAAATTTTGTGTGAATCTATCAAAACCCCTCCTTGTGTTATAGTGTTGTGTTTGAATATGGAAATTGAAGCTTTGAACAAGAACATTGGTCGTTAGGAGACGACTTGCTTCAACTTTCATATACTGCATTTTATCTGTTTTAATTTCGTGGGGTGTAATACCCGTGAAATTTAATTAATTAAATAAATAATTAATTAATAAATGCGGGTGGGAAGATCATTTATGTGAGAGGACTTGGGTTCAAGTCCTATGTATGCCAATTGTGTGTTATTTAATTATTTTGTTTTGATAATATGTTTAACCGTGTGTCTTATGAGAAAATGCTTGAATTGTATTGTTTGACAAGAAACATGAATTAGTATGATGGTGTTGGCTTGGCATGTGCATGGGTGTGGGTTCAAACCTTGGTGAGACCTAAATTAAGTTTTTTTTTTGCTAAACTTGATTTTGGCAAAGAAGAGAAGAGGTAGGAAACCTAGCAGCCTCGTTAAGGCAGCCAAGGGTCTGAAAAATAGTCCATAATGCATTCATGAATGGCAATAAACACTAGTTTTAAAACATTTTCGTTTTATGCCATTAAACCATAATTAACACCCGATTAAAAGGCCAATTAGTGGTAAGTGAGAGAGTTTCTGGGGGTCTGTCATTCTGCTAACAGAGGAGAGAACAAAATTTGAGAGTTGTGAGGTTTGGGTGAATTATTGGGCTGCATTGAGGAGAGTCAAGGAAGGTCATTGGAATCAAGGGGAGAATTTTCAAGTTCCCAAGTTATGCTAAGGAATCCAGGTTAGGGGAGCTGGACTCCGTTTTCTTGTTGTTTTAATAATTACATGAAAAATATGATCACTTGAATGCATGATTCCCATTTTATCTGCGTAATTCTGATTTCTGGAAATTTTCCAGAAACCGCCTGGTGGGCTATACATAGCCGCCAAGCGGCTCATACCAAATTGTGTGTTTCTTTGGGTTCCCTGATGAACCGCCTGGCGGTGAAGCCCTGTACCGCCAAGCGACGCAATCTTGTAACCTTTTTCTGGGCTCTCTGATGAACTGCCTGGCGGTGATGAATTTCTGCTAGGCGACGCGAGTCCGTTGGCTCGATTTGGTGATTATGTGCGTGTTCTGGAATTATTCTGATCAAGGGGAAATCAAGGGTTAGTGGGTAGGAGTTGATGTAATGTTGTAATTTATTGAATTCTAGTGTAAGTGATGGTTAAACTTGATGGAACGGTGAAAATAGGGCTTAGGATCGACAATTGAGGGTGTTGATTCTTGGGGTACAATTGATGTGTAATTGTTTTGTGATTCTTGCTGAGTACAGTTAGTATTGACTTGGAGGGCTGTATTGTTGGATTTCTTGTGCCAAAGTGGGAGAGAATGGATCGAGAGAGGCGAAAAAGGAATGAATGGGAATGTTGGCAGGTGTAATAGAAACCAGTTTTCCAGGTCTGATACACCGTGTAACATCCCTAAGGGATATTACTAATATTTATTAAATAAATACTGAAATAGAATAAATACCACATTTATTATGAAACTATTTCCCACAAACTTGGGAAATTCAAAACAAAGATAGTAACCGTAACATCGTACAAAAGTTCACTATCGTTCTATACAAAAGTTAATAAAGTCCAGCATAATTAAAGTTACATCAAAATCCAAAAATAAAAATGCTTTCAAAAGCCCAAGTAGCCCATGCTCTCCGTCTCTAAGCATCTCCTGGCTCAGATGTCAAATCATCTACTCCCGGATAATAAATTATCCGATCATCGTCACACACACACAGATAGGGTGAGCTATGCACAATATATAAACATATACATGAATTAAATATGCCGCCCATCCCAAAATAACATAAATTATATTTCATGCTTTTCAAATAACCCAACCATGACCTCATAGTCCTTCATGAGTCATATACTTGTACTAGGTATTGGGACTTCCTTGTGCTCCCACGAAACTAACTCATTCGTGGTCCAACCCTATGAGCCTATCCCGCTCATAGTCTTGCCCTACAGACTCCCCGTCTCTAGTAAAACATCCAAGTCTCATACTTGGACCCTAGCACGCACACAATCACCATACTATGGACTCCTCGCCCAATAGTAGCCGACGGGAACATAACAGTTCCTTGCCCATCATGCGCCCGACACATGTAATCACCATACTAAGGACTCCTCGCCCATTAGTAGCCGACGGGAACTCAACCAGTTCCATGCCCATCATGTGTCCAACCATCCAGCACATCCCAGACCCCTATTTGGACTTAGTCCTTCAAGCCCAAAACCTCACCACACATGTCTATACTTTCTATACTTAGGAGAAGTAGTCATATCACACACACAAGTTCACATAAACATGAGAAATTCACATAAACCCGCTTAAGCCAGGGACTCTCGCCCAAGCTAAGCCATCTGCTTCACTTAGGCTAGTTCACCTCGCTTGGGCGAGCTTATAACAGCCACAAAATCATGTTATCTCGCTTAGGCGAGATCCCCTCGCCTGGGCGAGCCACACATTCGCCCAAAACCACACCCAAACCTCGCCTGAGCTACAAATCACGTAAAACATCACACATGACCACGATATCTCGCTTAGGCGAAGTCGTCTCGCCTGAGCGAGATCATGCTCGCTCAACACCCTAAACCCCTCGCCTTAACGAGAAGTCGTGCTCAACATGCGCACACTTCCTTGCGATCTCGCTTAGGCGAGCCACTCTCGCCTTGGTGAGAGTGTCCGTTGCCCAAACCAAAACCCATTCGCCTAGGCGAGAAGCGTAAAACAGAACCAAAAATGAGGTGCTGCAACTCTTGCTTAGACGAGATAAACTCGCTTGGGCAAGACTTGCAGAGTTTCCCTCTGTTTACGCACACAAACCATTCGAAACCATACCAAACCAGTCCCAAAAATATACCACAATAGCATTCAATCAATACCAACACATTAACATATCAACAACCCTTTGAATCGTGATTTCCACCTATATGAAATGCCTACATCGCATCTAAATTCAACAGTGCCACATTCCATACGAAATCTCCCTCCTAATCATATAATATTAATCGTGTTGGTGTAAACAAACCCCAACCAGCACCCCCAATTACAGCATAGATGACACAAATTTCATGAACACAAAACCAATTGAAACAACAATGGCCCAAAACTAGAAACACATATCAGTTAATTCAAACGCACAAGGATAGCTCCCCTAACCTGGAATTAGTGGTCAAAAATTGAGAAGATAAAATCCTTGATTCGCACTCTCCCTCTTGGTCCAACCCTTGCACACCCACAACTCCACTCACACTCTCAAATTCGTGCTTCTCACTATAGGGCTTTGTGGGTTTTAATTCCTCTTCAATGTTAATTATTTGGTAAATTTTCCAACCCTCTTGGCTGCCCCATTCTGCTAGGTTCTCTACCTTTCCACATTCACTCCAAACCAGATTTAGTAAAAATAAAGGTTAAGGTCTGTCTACTAAGGTTTGAACTCGTGACCCTCCACTCACAATGCCAAAGCACAACCACTATGCCAATTCACCTTTGGAGATATACACAATTCAACATAAGTTTACATTACAATTTCCATACTCTTTCATATTATTAAAAATAAATCATAAAACAACAACACATAATTGGCATACATAGGACTCGAACCCAAGTCCTTTCACACAATCAAAGTACTCTCAACAACTTGAGCTAGTACTTTTCCACATCACATTAAATAACAATTAATGCCATAAAGGCGCCTTCTACCGGCATTTATTAATTAATTGATTATTTAATTAATTAATTCTTTCAGGGTCTTACAATTCCCCCACCTTTAAAAGTTTTCGTCCTCGAAAATATGACTTACCAGTAAAGAGGTGACGATAAGACTTCCTCATGAGATCCTCCATCTCCCAAGTCATCTCCTGGGTTGCCTCATCCTAGAGAACTTTCACCGTCTTCAACTCCTTACCTCTCAGTTGCTTGACTTGGGTGTCCAATATGCGAACCGATCCAACTGGCATAGTCAGATCCTCGCGTACTTGCACCTCATCTGACTCCAAAACATGATATGGACTTGCAATGTATTTCCTCAACTGTGAGACGTGAAACACATTATGCAAATTGGATAAGTGAGGTGGTAAAGCGATTTCATACGCCGCTGCTCCTATTCTCCGTGTAATCTGATAAGGTGATGAGTCATTATTTTCTTCCATTCCACTAGCCTTTGTGTACCCATTACACAGTTGATTAGTGCTTAATTGTTCATCTTTAGAGTGTTTTTCATCTGTTGGGCTTTATTGGGCCACTGTTCCGAATTTGGACTAATTTCACATTATTTAGCCTAATTTTTGTTTTTAATTATTTTTAGGTATTTGGGTGAAGCAATTTTGGAGCTTGGACATCAATATTCAGTTGAAGAGAGTCGCCACATCATTTCCGTGTCATTTCCACATCAGCAGAGTGAATGGGCCAACATTTGAGGCCTAGAGTGGCATTTTTGTAATTCTGCAGCTCATAATGGCAGTTTTGTAAATATGAGTGGTAGGGGGTGAAATGACTACAAAAATTAGGTCTGCATGGAAGGGGAGCCGCTACTTCATCTTCTCCATTCTCTCCAACTCCATTTTTCGTGCTCCAAGCTTCCATGGATGTCCCCCCTTGCGGTTTTTCACGTTTTTGGGTCATTTTTATCATTTTTATGCACATTTGACAGCACCCATTGAGGGTTTTGCGTTTTGATTTTGTTTTCTACATTGGGCAGCTCGTTTTGTGATTTCATTGACTTGGAACAATACCCATTCATGGGGTTTTCGCATTTATATATGATAGCACGGTTTTGCATTCCATTTAAGCTTTGAAATCTCTATTTTTGCTCTTAAATTGCGTTTTCAGATTTCATAAGTTAGGGTTCTTGGTTCTGTTTTTGTGATTCCAGTTTTGAAGTGTTTAATTGCTCATTTCCATGTCTAGCTAAATTTGTGTATTGACTCCTTGATGAAAAATGCAATGAAGCTTTGAGGTTGTGCTTATTTTGTGAAATCTGCCATGTTTTTGTTATGAATTCGTGGAATGCATGTGGTGAATCTGTTAATGCTTAAATTACAGAGTAATTGCATACATTTTGGTTATGATACGTTCATGCTTAATGTATGAAGCTTGGCTGTCACGAATTTAAGGATGTGTGCATTGCTTAATTGCATAATGAAGCTAGATTATAATTTTCGCTTAGTGAATTATTATCTAGTGGATTAAGATAAGGCAGAGTTGGTGTTAATTTGGTGGCCTATGATAAGTGAAATTGCATTTGAATCAAGGATGTCAATACAGTTTTAATCACTGTAGCATTTAATTTAATCTGTTGATTAGCATTCTGAATCTGTCTGCCAAATCCCCCTGTGTTGTATTGCTGTGTTCATCTGGAAATTGAAGCTTTGAATGAAAATATTGGTCGTTGGGCGACGACTTGGTTCACTTTCATATACTGCATTTATTCTGTTTTAATTTGGTGGGGTACGACCTCTATCATAAGGCCCTATAAATCTCGGAGTCAACTTCCTTGATTTAAGAAAGCCAAGAAGTTCTCTAGTTTCTTTTCCAAGAGTGAGCCAAATTTTATGCCCTTCATTTCTTGCAACTACTGTATGAAGAAGGGTCATGTTCTTAAGAATTTCTATGCTAGAAAGTATGATGTACCTAAGGGATTTATGAAATGGATCCCAAAAGGATCTAGAAAGGCATAACCATGTTGGACCCAAACTATCAAAGGGTACCATGTAATACTATGTTGTTTTGCAGGTCATAAAACAGGAAAAGAAAGATCTATGGTACCTAGACTACTTAAGGCATATGACAGGAGATAAGACCAAATTTGCAAAGTTGGAATTGAAGGAAGAAGGATTTGTAACCTTTGGAGACAACAATAAAGGAAGAATCCTATGAAATTGAGTCATAGGCAATGGATCCTCTTTCAACATCAAGAATGTGCTACTGGTAGAACAACTGAAACATAATTTGATAAGTATAAGTCAATTATGTGACAACTAATTTAAAGTCATGTTTTAACCAAATAATTGCTTTATATATGATGCATATGGTAGTATTATTTTGATAGGAAAAACAGTCAACAATATATATCAATTTGATCTGCATCATGCATCATTCAACATCCATTGTTTGCTTACAAAAGAGGATGACACTTGGTTATGGCATAGGAGACTTTTTCACATACACATGCAACATTTTAATTAGCTAAATAGAAAACAATTGGTTGAAGGACTACCAAAACTCAAGTTTGAGAAGGATATAGTGTGTGAAGCATGTCAAAAAGGAAAACAAATTAAGGTCTCTTTTAAACCCAAAAATGTTGTTTCAATTGAAAGACCTTTAGAGATGCTTCACATGGATCTATTTGGTCCATCTCGAACCATGAGCCTTGGTGGCAATCTTTATGCATTAGTCATAGTTGATGACTTCTCTAGGTACACATGGACTTTGTTTTTAACTACCAAAAATGACATTTTTCATGCTTTTAAAAGACTTGCCAAGATGCTAGAAAATGAAAAGAGTTCCAAGATAGTGTCTATTCGAAGTGACCATGGTGGAGAATTTCAAAATGAAAAGTTTGAACACTTTTTGTGAAAAGCATGGCATTAAGCATAATTTTTCTACACCAAGAATCCCACAATAAAAGGGTGTTGTTGAAAGGAAAAACAGGTCACTTGAGGAACTAGCTAGAAGTATTTTTGGGTTGATGCAGTCAACACTGCTTGCTATGTTTTAAATAGAGTGTTGATTAGGCCAATTTTGAAGAAAACACCCTATGAACTTTTCAAAGGGAGAAGGCCTATTTTAAGTCACTTAAAAGTATTTGGATGTAAGTGTTTCATTTTAAACAATGGCAAAGAAAGTCTTGGCAAATTTGATGCAAAAGCAGATGAAAGTGTTTTTCTAGGCTATGCTATACAAAGTCATGCATATAGAATCTATAATAAGAGATTAATAAATGTTAAAGAGTCTATGCATGTTGTATTTGATGAAACTAACCCAAAATTGCAAGATCATGTGCCTAAGATTGCAGATGAAGAACAAACAACACATGAAAAGCAAACTACTACAAAACTAGAATTTACTGCAGGAAATAAGTCAGCTGAAAAGGAAATTCAGTCGACTGAAAAAGCTACAGACAACAACTTACCCAAGGAGTGGATTGAACCCAGGGGATTATCAAAGGACAGCATAATTGGTGACATAAAACAAGGAGTATCCACTAGACGCAAGCTTGCATTCTTTCAATATGTTGCATTTGTTTCTCAAATTGAACCTAAGAATGTGAATGATGCATTATGTGATAGTAATTGGGTTGTTGCTATGCAAGATGAACTTAATCAATTAACTAGGAATGATGTGTGGTCTCTTGTTCCTAAAACTGATGCAATGAATGTGATTGGTACAAAATGGGTGTTTAGAAATAAAATGGATGAAAATGGTAACATTATTAAAAATAAGGCTAGGCTAGTTGCTAAAGGTTATAATCAAGAGGAAGGTATTGATTTTGATGAAACATATGCACCTGTAGCTAGGCTAGAAGCTGTGAGATTATTATTAGCATATGCATGCATGTGTAATTTCAAACTTTTTCAAATGGATGTGAAAAGTGCATTCTTGAATGGTTTCTTAAATGAAGAAGTGTATGTATCATAACCCCCTGGCTTTGAAGATCACCTTTATCCTAATCATGTTTTCAAATTGAAAAAGGCTTTATATGATTTGAAACAAGCACCATGATAGTGGTATGAGAGGTTAAGCAACTTTCTTTTATCTAAAGGATATTCTAGAGGTGCGGTTGATAAAAAACTTTTCATTAGAAAGCATACAAGTAATGTAATATTTGTTTAAGTATATGTAGATGATATAATCTTTGGATCAAATAATAACTCCATGTGTGAAGAGTTTGTTGTAGCTATGCAGGGAGAATTTGGGATGTCTATTATGGGTGAGCTAACCTACTTCCTAGGGCTGCAAGTGAAGCAACTCAAGCATGGAACATTTTTAAGCCAGTCAAAATACTATTTTGATATACTGAAAAAGTTTAAAATGGACCGATTATAAAGAGGCTACCACTCCAATTGCTACAAAGTGCCTTATGGATGCAGATGAAGCTGGAAAACAAGTATCTTTAATCTCATGGAATAGCAAGAAGCAAGCATGTGTAGCACTCTCTACAGCTGAGGCTGACTATATAGCAAGTGGACATGCATGTGCTCAAAGCATATGGTTGAAGCATCAACTTATGGATTATGGTGTAAAGCTAGAGAAGGTACCTCTTTATTGTGATAATACAAGTGCAGTCAACCTAACTAAGATCCAATCCATCATTATAAAACTAAACACATTCAAATCAGGCATCATTTCATAAGATATCATATTCAAAAAGGTGATATTGAAATCATGTTTGTGAAAACTGAAAATCAATTGGTGGATTTATTCACTAAACCACTTGCACGTGATAGATTTAATAAGCTTAGAACTGAATTAGGTATTCTTGACTAGAAGAATATATGTTGATATCTATTTCGCTTGTTAATCTTATTAGATCATATGTGTGTTGTATTTAAAATGATAAAAATCTGCATAGTTTGAAAATGGCTAGAATTGGCAAATTTAACACATAGAATTCACTTAAACTGTCAAAATCTGCATAAATTGTGTTCTAGAACTATTTCAATTTGTTAAATCTCACAAAACAGCACATATATTTCATTTAAATTAGTCTGGTGTGAATTTCGTGTAATCTAAAATTTTTAGTAAGCTAAAACTGTAAATTTAACACAGATTTCACTTAAAACTGCCATTACACCAAAAGTTAGTTTTCTGGTACAATTTTAGTCGACTGACTCTGTATTTTTATGTGTTAAAATCACTTATGCTAATGTGGATTTTCTTGAATTGATTTTAATTGATTAACCCAGTCAAAGTATGCATCACATGACTGTTTTTGGACTGTAGTAGCAGCATGTAACAACTTTATTATATGAGCTAAAATCAACTTTTCAGATTGCATTGACCATAAATTGCTTTAATTACAGGATTTCCAATGAGCATGCATTAGATTTGAATTGTTTGTGAGTGGATTGTTCATAAAACGCATGAGAAACACATCACTGCATCTTTGATACAAATTCCCACACATTTAATTGTTGTGATTTCCTGTACTGTATTGAAAAATATAATATCTACACAATTTAATTGACTGATTTTGAAAATCAACATGCTGATTCTATAAATACTTGCATAGGCATCATGCATTGGCATTCTCATTTGCTAGTAAGAGCCAAACCTATATTTCACCATGCCTAGAAGATCACGAACAACCCTCTTAGATGATGAAAGCTCTACCCCACCTATTTCATCCTCTCCCAATGCAATGAATCAAGGAAGGCTTGAGGTATGGTTTGAAGGCCATGAAGACAAAATTCAAACCTTCTTAAGTGAGATCGATAGGAAGCAAATCATCCTTCCTATGGTGACTCGCATGTCATGGCTAAGGGTAGAAAACTTTGGCAACCTTAAAGACTTTCCTTGAGCTTTCGGGCAAGATGTATCCCGATTTGGTGAAGGTGTTCTATGCCAACCTCAAGTTCAGCAATGGCATTCTCAAAAACAAATATCAAAAGTGTGGAGATGGGAATAACTAGGAAAATATGGAAGGATATGGCTGGCCTACGGCAAAGAGGTGTGCAAGTTCGCAAAGGTGAAACTAATGTAGTGGATGAATTCAACAAAGTGCAATACTTCAACCAATGTGAGCGTAATCAAGGTAAGCAAACCATAAATTTCCATGTGGGAAGGCTTCGTTTGGAGGAAAGGTTGTTAGGCATGGTGGTGACCAAGATCATCATGCCTAATGGGAGCAATCATGCAACATTGAATGAAGGTGATCTTACATACATGTACTACATTCAAAATGGTGTGATGGTGGACTTACATACATAATTCGTGACCACATGATGAAGGCAAAGAGGCTCACGAATTTCAAGCTTCCATATGTGGTGCTCATCTCCAAGTTCATTGAGCATTTTGGTGTGGATGTGGAAGGAGAGCTTGAGGAGTCTATTGGACTTCTAAATCATGATTCAACACTAAATATGCACAAAACTGAGATTCACCAAGATTGGCAATACTTGGCTGGTTGAATGAGATCATGGTGCAAATATTGAAGTTGAAGCAAATGACCATGAAGCGGGAACTAGTTGAGGAAACCAAAAGGAAGATGAACCACAACCCATGGCAATTGAACTGTACAATCCTCCTGAGAATATTGGACCTGCATACTCCCAATTTGAGAGAATAGTTCTAAACCTCCTTCAAGACCTCAACATGGCACAAAATGCACATCATTCTTATTGCACAACAAGGTTCCAAGACCTGGATGATCAGCTGCATAATGTTCATGACCTTCTCTCCAATGTCTACAACAGGAACAACCCTAGGAATGAGTGAAGAGGATGGCTCATAGGTCATGCATTGCATTTTCATGCTGCATTTCGTGTATCTGTTTGTCTATTCCAGTTTCTTAATCGGTTATTTTCTCATTTCAGTCAACTCATTATATCAATTTTCAGCTTCATGATGTATCAAATGGTGACCTGTGAAACTCGACCGAAATTGCGAGGTGTACGACGAGTTGTTTGTCTTCGATGTGTCTGCTTATCTTATTAGAAATAATTTCTTGCGTGTTATGGAAGGCACAACACTTGTACAGATAAGAGTGTGATATCAATCAATATGTTGTACCTCAAATTCTTTAATTACTTTCGAATATAAAGATGGAACACAATGTTAT
>Ga0209589_1002520_pt1 | contig 31818 bp, 21 predicted proteins | sample CowpeawhiteBW_FD_187525 | JGI IMG/M metagenome (GOLD analysis project Ga0209589, IMG submission 187525) | Root nodule microbial communities of legume samples collected from California USA - Cow pea white BW (SPAdes) (version 2) | ecosystem: Host-associated > Plants > Roots > Nodule | place: USA...
ATCCGGATATCGAGTCTAGAATGATGTGAGATGTTGTGGTCAGGATTAATCTGATGATTTAATCGATTGTGTAATAAAAGTCTGTTTTCTGTCTTAGTATGAAAATTTGCATGGTTTGCTCTTTGTTTAAGTTAGCTTACCCTTCTAGTTTCTATTATGTTCTGTGTGTCTTCTACTTTTGCTATGATCGCCCTTATTGAATGGCGTGAGCAGATAAAAATGCAGGCGAAGATATACCCTTCCTAGGCAGGCGTTGAATGGCTTTACATGACGTTTTCCAGCAGTAGTAGTTACATTTTCCTATAGTAGATGCTTAGAGTGTTTTGTAACCCTTTGTTTAGTGTAGGCGGTATGTATGGTTATTTTGAGGATGACTGTATTATATATACTGGCCTATGTCATCATTTGCTTCTGAATTATTAAAAATTTAAATGTTTTGTTTAATAGTTTAAAAGCTATGAAAACGGGATGTTACAATTTTGGTATCAGAGCAGTGATTCCTTTAGGATCTGTAGGTGTGAGCTTGCTTAGCTTCTGTTGTGTATTTCTCGTAGTGTGTTTGGTACAAGTTGTTGTACCTGTCGACTAATCTGATGGTTCCTTCTTGTGTGATCAGAGCTATAGCACCTAGACCTTCTCCACCTCCTGTTCCAAACCTAGATAATCCTCATTTGGTGGGAGCAATTGAGGCGATGATTGCAGCCATGCAGCAGCAGAATGCTAACATGGTGAATCAGCAGAATCTAGCCTTGCAACAAATGGAGTCTGCAAGACTAGCAGCAGAAGCGACTCAGCAGAGGCACTTGGAAGCCCTGCATCAGATAAGGGAAAACCGTTCAGCCGCTGGTTCTTCCCAAGCTTCACTGCCACGAGTGCAAGAGTGGAGTTTGAAGGATTTCCTTCAACACCATCCATCCCGATTTGATGGCAAGGTTAGCCCGGATGTAGCTGATCAGTGGATGCGGGACATGGAACGAATCTTTGATGCTAAGAGATGTCCTGCAGAGAACAGGCTTGCATACACTGAGTACCTTCTTGCTGGAGAGGTCGTGCATTGGTGGTCCAGCATGAAGATGATGTTAGAGGATAACCATGAGACCATCACCTGGGAACTGTTTAAGAAGAAGTTCTATGCTGAGTTCTTCCCAGATAGTGTGAGGTATGCGAAGGAGGTTGAGTTCTTACAGCTGATGCAAGGAGATATGTCAGCGTCGGAGTACGCTGAAAAGTTCAAACACTTGGGTAGATTTCACACCCTGAAGATGGCAGAGGACTGGCAGTGTAGAAAGTTTGAGAATGTGCTGAGAGGTGACCTCAAGCTCATGGTGGCTCCGCTCTCTATCAAGGAATTCCCTGCCTTGGTAGAGAAGGCAAGAGTGATGGAGAAGCTTAAGGCTGAAGTTGAAGCTCATCAGAGGTCTCAGCTGAAGGTGGGAGGACCATCTGGGTCCACAAGCAGACACGACGACAGGAGGAAACCATACTCTAGGCCTCAGCCCCAGGGGCCCAGGAGGTTCTCACATCAGTCCCAGCAGCCCCAGCCTTTTAGGCCACAGTGCTTCCACTGTAGGGGGCCCCATCTGAGGAGCGCCTACCCCTAGCTTTCTGACAGGAGGACATGCCATAGGTGCGGCCAGGTGGGCCACTTCATCAAGGATTGCCCAGTTGAGAGGAGCACAGTACCGAGGCCTTCACCACAGCCTCAATCACAGCCGTCGAGGGGAGGTGCGAGACCACAGGCGGCGGGTTGGGTGTACGCTGTCACTGGTGCCAAGGCAGCTGGATCAGGTAACCCTATTATCGGGTCTTGTGTGATAGCTGGTAGGAGCTTGCATGTTCTGTTTGATTCGGGGGCGACGCATTCTTTTGTGTCGGAATCTAGAGTGGTAAAGTTGGGTCTTCCGGTGAAGGAGCTCCAGTATGACCTGGTGGTGTCCACACCTGCTTCTGGGTTAGTCAGAACCTCGACCGTGTGTGCTAGGTGTAAGATCGAGGTTGAGGGGCGCAAGTACAGGGTAAATCTCATCTGTTTACCCTTGGTGGGACTAGATGTCATCTTGGGGATGGATTGGCTATCTGCCAATCACATTCTCATTGACTGCAACGAAAGGAAAGTGTTGTTTCCTAGCCTAGAAGATGAAGATCTGTTGGTGTCCTCACAGCAGGTGGACAAGGCAATGAAGGAAGGGTCTCAATGCTTCCTGATTCTGACTCAGTTGTCCGTTGAGACTGAGACTGGACCCTTGGAGGCGCCAGTAGTGGGAGATTTCTCAGATGTGTTTCCTGAGGATGTGCCTGGCCTATCCCCTACTAGGGAGATAGAGTTCTCCATTGACCTGGTGCCAGGAGCAGGGCCAGTGTCCATAGCACCCTACAGAATGGCTCCTGCTGAACTAGTGGAGTTAAAGAAACAAATTGAAGAGTTGCTAGAGAAACAGCTTATCAGGCCGAGTGTATCGCCTTGGGGAGCACCGGTGTTGCTGGTTAAAAAGAAGGACGGTAGTTCCAGACTCTGTGTAGATTACAGGCAGCTGAATAAGCTAACCATCAAGAACAGGTACCCTCTGCCAAGGATTGACGACTTGATGGATCAGTTGCACGGTGCGGCAGTGTTCTCCAAGATTGATCTGAGATCAGGATACCATCAGATTCGAGTCAAGTCTGATGATGTACAGAAGATCGCTTTCAGATCCAGGTACGGACACTACGAGTATGTGGTGATGCCGTTTGGTGTGACTAACGTCCCCGCTTTGTTCATGGACTACATGAACCGAATCTTCAGGCCATTCTTGGACAAGTTCGTGGTGGTTTTCATAGATGATATCTTGATTTACTCACGGACTCCAGAGGAGCATGCAGAGCATCTAAAGATAGTTCTGAGCATACTGAGGGAGAAGCAGTTGTATGCAAAGCGGTCAAAATGCGAGTTCTGGATGACTTCAGTTCAGTTCTTAGGGCACATGATATCGGCTCAGGGCATAGCAGTAGATCCATCTAAAGTAAAAGCTGTGCTAAGTTGGTAACGCCCTAAGTCAGTGACTGAAATAAGGAGCTTTGTGGGGTTGGCAGGTTACTATAGGAGATTCATTGAAGGATTCTCCAAGATAGCAGCACCCTTGACCCAGTTAACCCGCAAGGATCAACCTTTTGCTTGGACTGACAGGTGTGAAGAGAGCTTTCTAAAGCTATAGCAAAAGTTGACTAGCGCTCCAGTGTTAGTGATTCCTGATACCGGTAAACCCTTTGAGGTTTACTGTGATGCTTCTCATCAGGGATTGGGATGTGTTCTGATGCAAGAACGGAGAGTGGTGGCCTACGCCTCACGACAGTTGAAGAATCATGAGAAGAACTACCCCACGCACGACTTGGAGTTAGCAGCAGTGGTGTTCGCACTAAAGATCTGGAGACAATATCTGTATGGTGCACAATTTCAGGTTTTCAGTGACCATAAGAGTTTGAAGTATTTGTTTGACCAGAAGGAATTAAACATGAGACAAAGGCGGTGGATGGAGTTCCTAAAAGACTTTGACTTTGAGTTGTTGTATCACCTGGGGAAGGCGAACGTGGTGGCTGACGCCTTAAGCAGAAAGGCAGTTCACGCATCTCTCATGATGGTCAGGGAGTTGGATTTGGTGGAGCAGTTTAGAGATATGCAGTTGTAGGTGGTTTTGGATGAAGGAGTCATTAGATGTAACCATCTCACTGTGTCTAATGATTTCCTTAATCTGATAAAGCAGAAGCAACCATCGGACCCCAAGCTACAGAGGATAGTAGAGTTACTTGGCACTGAGAAGGCCAAAGATTTCTTGATGGGAGATGATGGGGTACTGAGATTCAGAGGCAGGGTTTGCATACCTGAAGATTTAGAGCTGAAAGGCATGATTCTTGAGGAAGGGCACAAGAGCCGTTTTAGCATGCACCCAGGCATGACTAAAATGTATCATGATCTGAAAGAATCGTTCTGGTGGTCGGGCATGAAGCAAGATGTCGCTCGATATATATCGTCATGTTTAACCTGTCAGAAGGCTAAGATAGAACACCAGAGACCGGGGGGAATACTTCAGTAGCTTGAGATACCCGAGTGGAAATGGGATAGCATTGTTATGGACTTTGTTACCCATTTGCCTCAGACCGTGAAGAACCACGATGCTATATGGGTGATAGTAGACCGTCTCACCAAGAGTGCCCACTTCCTAGCAGTAAACTTGAGGATGTCTATGGCGAAACTAGCACAGTTATATATCAGTGAGATCGTGAGGTTACATGGTGTGCCATCGAGTATAGTCTCTGATAGAGACCCACGATTCACCTCACGCTTCTGGCAGACGCTGCAGGATGCTATGGGTAGTAGGTTGGCTATGAGCTCCGCATATCACCCTCAGACCGATGGGCAGTCCGAGAGAACCATCCAGTCTCTTGAGGATCTCTTACGGACGTGTGTACTGGACCATCTGGGTGCGTGGGATGAGGTCCTGCCTTTGGTAGAGTTTACATATAATAACAGCTTTCACACCAGTATTGGCATGGCCCCTTATGAGGCCCTCTATGGCAGGAGATGTAGGACGCCTTTATGCTGGTATCAAGATGGGGAATCAGTGGTAGTGGGACCAGAGCTTCTGAAACAGACTACTGAAAAGGTCAAGCTCATACAAGAAAGGATGAAAGCATCTCAAAGCAGACATAAATCATATGCTAATCAGAGGAGAAGACCTTTAGAGTTCGAACCAGGGGACCATGTTTTCTTGAGAATTACCCTGACTACTGGTGTGGGAAGAGCCATCTGCCAGAAGTTGTCTCCTAGGTTCGTCGGTCCATATCAGATTCTGAGAAGAGTTGGACCAGTGGCATATGAGATTGCCCTACCTCCTCCTCTGGCCAACCTCCACTCAGTGTTCTATGTTTCTCAGCTCAGGAAATATGTTCCCGACCCTTCCCATGTACTTGAGATGGAAGATCTGCAGATCAAGGGAGATCTTACAGTAGAGGTTCAGCCCGTTGGTTTAGGAGATGTTCAGATGAGACAGCTCAGAGGAAAGTCCATCAGACTAGTCCAGGTCATCTGGGACAAGAGGACAGGTGATTCCACTTGGGAATTGGAAGCAGATGTGAGGAAGTCATATCCACACTTGTTCTCTGGTAAGTCCCAATTTTCGGGTCGAAAATTTTTGAAGTTGGGGAGATTGTGATAACCCTTTTATTTCAGTCTCTTTCTTCCCCTCATTCCAACACTGAACTCTCCACTCTCTCTACTTCACCATCATCCCCTACACTGCTACCTTCACACTTAACCAAATTTCTTCTGCTTCTGAATCAGATGCTAGAGAAGTGACCCTGACAAGTCCTCAAGCTACCTCCATCTCTAGCCTTTCTTCCTCCAGGTAAGCTCCAATTTCATTTTGAGGTCCAATTCCAGATTTCATCAAGAAACCTTGCTTCTATTCTGAGTCTAATTGAGTGTTCCTCCCTCATCCATGTCGGAATGATGGAATTGCTAGGTTAAATTAAAGAATTATGCCCCTCCTCTCTACGTTGCTCTCATCCAAGGCGTTCTCCATTAACTAGGTAAGGGAAGCTGACTTTTAGCTCAATTTTCGTAGGAGATGTGTTCTTGAGTGGTAGAATTGTTTGTTCTGTGTTTAATTGGTGCTTGGACCTGTTTGTGTGTGATTTTTGAGTATGGGATGATTCTGGGCGAGGATGCATGCGTGGAACAGATGAGGAATCCTGGTATTTTCGCTCAGGCGACTCGCCTGAGCGAAAATACCAGAGGATCACCTCTGCCACTGCACGAAATCTCGCCTAGGCGAGCTGGAGTCGCCTGAGCGAGATAACTTCTCGTCTAGGCGAGCCAGTTTAGTCTGAGCGAGAGTTCGCCCAGGATTTTATTTTTTGCCAGTGTAAGGGGTCTCGCCCAGGCGAGAGTAGCCCGCCTAAGCGAGACAACCTCTCTGGCTTAGGCGAGACTCTCTAGCCTAAGCGAGATTCCCTGTAGAAGTTTTCTCCTTTCATTGTTTTTGACTAATTAATACTGTACTACTTGCATAAATCTAATAATGGCTAGTTCTGTATGTAATTCTTATGCATGATGGTCAGTGTGATGGAATTGAGTGTGAAATTGGTATGATTAAAAACATGTTAGAGATAGGGTTTCAAGGGGAATCCTAAGGAATGTGGTTTTAGTGAATGTAAGGGCATGAGGACTCAGATTGGTGGCATCCTGATGCTCCTAGTAACCATTAAGACTCAAGTAGAGTATGATGGATTACGTCGGGGGAAGTAGCAGGAGGTCCTGGTTTATGATTCCGATCCATCATAGAGGTGATGGGATTTACCTTGAGAGTGGTCGGGTGAATATCCTTTGTGCCTAAAACTCTGCAGAGTTTAGGAACCATCTCAAGTGCAAGTCACCAAGAGCTCCAATGCCACTTACATAATCCGGATATCGAGTCTAGAATGATGTGAGATGTTGTGGTCAGGATTAATCTGATGATTTAATCGATTGTGTAATAAAAGTCTGTTTTCTGTCTTAGTATGAAAATTTGCATGGTTTGCTCTTTGTTCAAGTTAGCTTACCCTTCTAGTTTCTATTGTGTTCTGTGTGTCTTCTACTTTTGCTATGATCGCCCTTATTGAATGGCGTGAGCAGATAAAAATGCAAGCGAAGATACACCTTTCCTAGGCAGGTGTTGAATGGGTTTACAGGACATTTTCCAGCAATAGTAGTTACATGTTCCTATAGTAGATGCTTAGAGTGTTTTGTAACCCTTTGTTTAGTGTAGGCGGTATGTATGGTTATTTTGAGGATGATTGTATTATATATACTGGCCTATGTCATCATTTGCTTCTGAATTATTAAAAATTTAAATGTTTTGTTTAATAGTTTAAAAGCTATGAAAACGGGATGTTACAAGTATCATTATCCCCAATCAAATTTCAATCCCCAAACATAGCACCATCAAATAACAAGAACACAGCAAACCCCAAAATCATCTTACGTTCATATAAAAGGCCAAAAATCAGAAATCAAAGCATGAAGAAATGGAGGAATCTCATTACCGCCGATGACGGAGGGGATGATGAAGATGCGAAGTGAAAGATGGCCTCCCAATGTTGTAAAAAAATGACTAACCCCTCTCCCTCCTATGGATCCCCCTTATGAACTAGATGAAGGAGTTAAAAGAGCAGTTGAAACCGGAAAAAACCGTTCCCCCAGTTCTTTAAATTATTATTATTTTTTTTTATTTTATTAATAAAAAAACGAAAAATAATTAATAGTATTTATTTTTATTTTACTTTTTCTTATTTTTAAAACACAAAATCCTTATTTTACTTAACTTTTAAAAACATAAATTAAAAAGAAACTTTTAGTAATTAATTTTTTCTTTATCCTTCTTATTTAACACTTATTTTTTCGGTTATTTTGAAAATAATTTTATATTCACCAAAACAAAATTAGATATTGACATTATTAAAAATACACTGTTTTTGTGCTTTGAAATTTTTTTTAATATATTTTAAAATTTTAAAATTAATGATCATCAATGTATTTTGAAGACATAATAAAAAAATAACATAGAAAAACTAGTAGAGAATCTAAACTCGATAACAACATTTTGTTTATTTTTTGTGATTTGTGTTTTTTGTATTGTATTTTTTGTAGATTAAAACAAAACTTCTATAACACTTTCGCCCAATTTCTAAGCCTAAAATATCATATCTAAATCAACTATAAGACAATGGTATGATACAACTTCATCCGCACTTAGAGCTAATATATGTTTAAATTGGTTTTAAGACATTCTAATAATTTTTCAAAACTTCTCCTCTAATAAGTCGTACAGGTAGTAATGAAACAATGTTGTTTTGTAAAATTTGTTGTAAAATGTCATTTTCTAAATATGCGCTTTACTTCATTACAATTATTTACATATTCCTAAAGTTTAGGAAAATTTTATAGATAATAAAATGAAAAAACAAACTGAAGTGGTAAAATTATGGAATAGTCATTATAATTAAGTGGTACAATGTGTAATTAAGTATTATTATTAAAAAGGTCCATTATCTTTTATTTTTACATGATTAAACATAAAAGAGTTTAATAACAATATTATAGATATTTTCTTATACAGTATACCCTTTCTTATTCAATGCAAATTTATTTAATATCGTAAGTAATTATAAAGATTTAAAGTGTCAAAATAAAGCAAAAAAAAGGTATGAAATATAACTTCATTAAACCTCTAAGATTAAAAAATTGTAAAATTTGAATTTGAATTGTTTTTATTTAATTTTGTTTTCAAATATCTATTTATACATAGCAATTCAAAAGTCTTAATTTCAAGAATTTACTCTACATAGGATAATTTGTAAGTCTCATTTTTTAGCTTATATGTGTATGGGTCTGGCTCTTTTCGTAGGCTCAAGACCAGTCCATTAGGAGACCCCCAATACCCTGTCTAGCCCCACTCACTCTCACTTGTCTCACTTTCAGAAAACTTTTCCTCTCCCTCACTCTCTCTGTTGGAACTTGAGAACTCTGCTAGGGCATAGTGAACCTCCCATTTCGAGCTAGCTAAGTCCATCTCCTCTTTCAAGTAAGTAAATCTTAGGGTTTCCTGGTCTTTTTCCCTCTTATTTTCACTATTTGGATATGTGGGTTTGATTGGGGTTTAACCTCATATGTTGTTTTGTCTTGGTTCCACATTTCAACTCACTACCATAGTTTTTGGAGTTGTGGTACTCCTTAGTTGTGGGTCTGTTGCATTTGTTAGCATCTAAGCAAGGTAAGGGAAGTTAAGGTTCAGGTTTTTAATTCATTTTTGCATGTTTGTGGTTCTATTTCGTGTTTCTAGTGATAGTGTGTTGCTTATGATGGTGTGAAAATGCATTGGGTGTTGTTTTGAATGAGTTCTTGGTGGAGCATGCGTGGAACAGTGGGTGAGAACTGATTTTCTCGCCCAAGCGAGCTCGTCTCGCCTAGGCGAGAATAGCTGAAGCTTGCCCAGGGTTCTGCTCAAAGCACTCCCTCAAGCGACCAACACTCGTCTTGAGCGACATATTGTCTCACTCAGGCGAGAAGGTCTCGCCTAAGCGAGAGCTCGTGAAATCTCTCAGGGCCACTGTTTGCAGTCTCGCCTAAGCGAGAGCCTGCAGCTTAAGCGATGCAACTTCCCTCGCCTGAGCGAGGGCTCCTAGCTTGAGCGAGGCTGGTGCAAAGGTGTGCTCTAACATTGTTTTCTTGTATGTTTTGATGATTTGTTGCATGATTGGTTTAAATTCCCCTTTTTAAACGAGGAGTATATGAATATGCATGGCTGTTTGATTCCTATGAACTAAAATAAGCATGCTTGGTATGAAATTAATCACGGATTTGTTGGTTGGTGGTGTTTTGGCATGATAATTGGATGTTTGAGATAAAAGTGGTTGTTATGGTATTGAGAAACATGAATTTGGTGTGAGATAGACGTAATTCCATGAGTCTCGTGGGGAGATCTCATGGTGGTATGTAGTGTATATAATTAGGATAAGGATTCAAGTAAGAATTGCATCCCGAAATTCTAAAGGATTAGTTAGTCTCATATAGAGCAAACTGATTCAAGTGGTGAGAGTAGCGGGAGGTCCTAGTCTTTGGCAAGATAATGGCCTTAGATGCTTGAAGGCTAACCTAGTGTGTGGTAGGGTGAAACTCATTGGCAATGGCTCTGCAGAGTAGTAGAGGCCACCACAAGTGCAAGCGTCCAGTGAATCCGATCTTATTATATGTATCCGGGTAATTGAGTCATAGTGTCCTGCTTGGTTGCTATAACATGATTTCGTGCCTACTTGTTGCATGTTTGTAATCTGTTTTCAAGTGCTTGAATAATATAACATGTTAAAAATTGTTTTGTTTCACTAGCTTACCCTTTCATTCTTGTCTGTTCTTTGCTTTGTTTTCTCTTTTGCGATGATCACCTTATTGGTGGGTGCTGTGTAGTTTGGACCTGATATTTGTGCCTCTTAGGAGCAGTGTTGAGGCCCTGGTGGCTTTGTAGTTCCCTGCTCTTGGAGCATCTCTTTTGCAAACTATAAAACTTTTGTTTAGTATGTTTTGTATGGCATCCTTGGTGTGCCTTAGTATCTTTTAAGCACTTTCATGAATGACTGTAATAGTAGATCCTTATGCATATTGTTGATCTGATTGCTCTTTTATTACTATAATTATGCCATATTTTTATTTAGTAGATTTAATCTATTTAAATGAGATGTCACATAATTCACTTCATATTGTATATATAAATTATAAATTATAAATATATATTAAAATTGGAACTTTAATATTAACATTTACGAAAATAAACATTAGCCCATTTAAATATTTAATAATTAAAATTTAAATGTAATATTAGATAATTAGATGATATTTAACTTTTAAAACCCCAGATCTTATTTACTTTATATATACGATTAACTTCTTTTTCTAAATTGTTTATCCTCACAACATACGATTTTCTTTTTCTAGAATCAAAATGAGGCATTATCTATAACAATATACAATATATAAAGAGGATTCCCTCTTTTGTGTCCACATTTCAAAATACCAATTTTATTCTTTAAAATATAATTATTTATTAAAATTTTTAAAATTGACCATTGTACAATTTTTTTTCTTTATTTATCAATAATTATTCTTTCATCTTTTCTTGTATATTTCACTTTACTTTTAATAAATATAATTTTATTTTATATATTAACTTAAGAAATAATTATATTATCATCACCTATTAATATCATGTATATTTAAAAAAAAAAAATGCGTATAACAAGATCCCGTTGTGAGTCTTGAGTGCCTTGACGGCCTTAGTTCTTGACACTCCCGCCTGTGTCATCACCAAATCAATGCCAGTTTCATCAATCTCCTCATCTTCTTCAGGCTGTGTTGCTGCAGCTGCAACATCTTTATCTTGTTTCGCTGTAACAGATCCAATGTCTGGCATCCTAAACTGTTGGGCAGCCTGTGTCTGCAACTGAGAGCTCAAGTCCTCTATTTTTGCTTCCCCAAATATGACTAAGGTCTCAGAATTTGGACTCTTGAACACATCGGGTTTTGAGATGAAGAAAAGAATCTAATGCATAAAATAACTTGGTTAAAGGCTATTAATCTTTCAGATAGATCGCAGAAATGAATAATACATATAATGACATACACTTTTTGTTCTCTTGATTGTAACCCTGCAAATGCTAGTAACAGGTTTTAGTCCCAGCTTCAACATTGCTTTTCGGCTTTTCTTCTCACTTCTGCGCTGCTTTGAACCCTCTACACCACCTGCATTTCAATCCAATTAATTAAATTAATGAACAACAAGAAGATCAACAGATAACAAGCCAGACTAATCCAGTATACTCATTGCTGCTAAAACGCATAGGACAAGTAGCAAAGTGCATAACTACATAGACATTTTCTCTAGGTAAAAACCCTTCATTCCAAATAAACTGCAACAGTTATTTACTTGTTAACATTGAAACAACTATACAGTGGTGAACTTTTTTCACGAACAACTCAGCCATATAAAAATCATAAAACACATAAAACCAGATGCTGAATATATTTAAGATGTGAAGTTCAGCACCAACAAAAAGAACCCCAAACATGAAAACAGTGGTACAAGAGCTTCAACATATGGTTTTCTTCTAGCTTAAATCTGCTAATGGCATGTACTTTGTTCATGCAGGAGCACACACCATTGGCCGTTCTCATTGCTCAAGTTTCAGCAATAGATTGTACAATTTCAGTGCCAGTTCTAGACAGGATCCAAGTTTAGATCCCTCGTATGCAGTACTGCTGAAGCGGCAATGTCCACAAGGCAGCACAAACCCAAACTTGGTGGTTCCAATGAACCCTTCAAGTCCTGGAATTGCAGATGTAGGCTACTATGTTGACATATTATCAAACCGAGGCCTGTTCACATCTGATCAGACACTGTTAAAAGATGCTGAAACAGCCAGCCAGAGAATGCCAGGGATAGCTATCAGTGGGCAAACAAATTTGCTGATGCAATGGTGAAGATGGGTCAAATCAGTGTCTTAACAGGTAATGCTGGAGAGATTAGAACAAATTGCAGGGTGGTTAGTAGCTAGCAATAGGGGTGAGGGAAGTACCTGCAGCAAATTAAGATTTACATATTTTAAGTCATGTTTCTAGTGGAGGGTTTTTTCCTCCTGCTTCATTACAGAGCACGTAACTTCGCTTCTGCTCTATTTTTGATCTTTTTGTTCGCGAAACTGGCCTTCACCTGTCGCTGAATCAGTCCTGTGTTTGCCCCTAAAAATTGATAGCTTGTCGCGTGCAGCAAGAATTTACTCACATTACCACAATCAATTTCCAAGATCGTACAATCACAATGCCTCGCTATCCACAACCGACAAACTTTTGTCCTAAGCTAGATATCGAGAACAAATGCTAAATTAGTATATTACATGTTTAACAATATATCAAGCAATAATTACTTGAATGTGCTTTTGTTGTTTTAAACATTTAAATGGACAAATGACATCTTATATTTTTAAAATTAATTCAATTTAATCCAAGCGTAACATCAGCAAACACTGCAAAAGACTCCTGGATCGATGGTATCCCATTTCCAAAGGTCTGAGACATGAGCCTTCAAAGGTAGCAGGTATGGATCCCATAAACCAAACTGTATATAGCATGAATTAAACATGTAACACTCAGGTCTAAACTCTCAAGGGCACATTATAGAGCTCAGAGAAGGCTATTATAAATAAAAACAACTAATATGATCATTCATCATCATATAGTACCACAAATCTTAGATAGCAACAAAATTATAAGGTAAACACAACCATATGAAACAGTGATATGGTTTGAGTACCATAAAATAATAAGGATGGATTAGTTCCAAAATCATCCCCAAAAATCAACAACAACAAAGAACATAAACAGAAACTAAGTAGTGAGCTCCATGATAGCACCAACAATGTCCCCGTCGTGAGTCTTAAGGGCCTTGACAGCCTTGCTTCTAGAAACTCCTGCCTGAGTCATCACCAAATCAATGTCATGAGGTTCAACACCAGTCTCATCAACCTCCTCCTCTTCTTCAGGCTGCGCTGCTGCAGCTGCAGCATCTTGATCTTGTTTTGCCAGCACGGATCCCACATCTGGCATCCTGAACTGTTGAGCAGCCTGTGTCTGCAATTGAGAGCTCAAGTCCTCTATTTTTGCCTCCCCAAATATGACATAGGTCTCAGAATTTGGACTCTTAAAGACATCAGGTTTTGAGATGAAAAAAAGAACCTAATGCATAAAACAATCTGGTTAAAAGCCATCCACATCCCAGATAGAACACAGAAAAGACGATGACAATATATACAATGACTCACATTCTTTGTCCTCTTGATTGTGACCCTACTAACACCACTAACAGGTTTCAATCCCAGCTTCAGCATTGCTTTTCGGCTCTTCTTCTCACTTCTGCTCTGCTTCGAACCCTCAGTACCACCTGCTTCATAAAAATACATTAATCCAAGAGAATAGATCAACAGATATAGTGCTGCAGTTGAAGACATAAAAAGAGGCACATTGTATTTTTCTTCTGGCTATACCCTATGATTATATAGCCCTAACCTTTATAACACTGCAAAACAATGCACAACCGCAAAGCTCAATCCTTTTGAAACAAATAATACATGTGCCAATAGTATGTAGTTTTTTAACACTTCTGACTAAACTACACAATGAATGCGAGTTCGATAACTCCTAAGCTAACTACCTTGAGAGTTATTATTAGTTAACAATGATTTCTTACTGGTTATTTTTTACACTGACATGCATGCCTATGAACTATGTAACTCATTGTTTTTCTCCTTGAAAGAAAAATCTCAAATTGATATAAGATCCCAAAGCACAGAAATATACCAAACAGAGTGAAAAGTTGACACATTAAGTTCATTGCCAACAAAGAGAATCCCTAACATTAAATCGATAGTCTACAGCAAGACTAAAAAAATCTAATATTCTCAGATGTAAAATTGTAAATTTAGATACAAGTAATTCCATTAATACATGTTAACAGTTATACATATAAACATAGTGATTGAAAAAAAAAAAAAGAAGACCTTGGGCGTCATCCTTGTCATCGTCTTCGTCCTCATCCTCGTCTTCGGTTTCATCTTTTTCATCGTCCTTAATATCCTCTACAATGGGAGCATCATCCTCCTGAGAAAAAACAGATTGTGGAAGCAAATTAGAGAGAAAGTAAAGTGAAAAATTAAAAGTAAATGAAGTGAAGATGGGGAACCTGTGGCTGAGGTTTCTTCTTCAGGGTTGCGTCTTCGACGGAAGGTACTTGTGGCTCGGCTCCGTCGTCGGTGGTGGCGGCGGCGGCATCAACAACGGGTCCCGGAGACATGGCTTTTGTTTTAGTGAACAAAGACACTCACAAGACAAACTGGAACCGAAGGATAGAAATCGCAAGAAATGATAGATTCGATGATGAGACTCTTTTTGTGCTATTCATTCTTTCACCCTTCCCACCTCATGGGCTTTCGGGTTCTTCGGTCCATAATTTACTTGGGCCTTTATTGTCATTCCTTGACCCATATTCTGAATTTTTTTTTAAATATTAATGTAACCAAGTACATTTTTTCATATAACAATGACAAATACTAGAAATATAGTCTAGCATTTGATTGAAATTTTTAAAATTAAAAAAATTGTAATATCATGTCGCATTTAATACATCCCTTTTCCAAAATTATATTTTAATAAATTTAACCAATAAAAAAATATTTGATTGTGTTATTTATATTCCTCTAACATTCATTTAGCAACAAAAGGAAAGACAATTTGAAATAAATACTTATAGATGCCATACTTTATAAAAGTTCCTGTAATTACATTGTATCTTAAGTTTTAAAGACTTGTTTTATTATAAAAATGTAATTTTGAAAAATCAATTTGATATTATACTAAATACTATTTTATTATAAAATTGCAATATTAGGAACTATTTTGAATTTTGTATATCTTTAGGGACTAAATCAACTTTTACACTCTCAAAGAATTAGATTCACAACACATGTATATTTAAAGACTAGATTGTGTATTTACTCATAAACTGTTAAATAATTTTTTATATTTTATTTTTTCAATATTTAAGTTTTATTGTTAAACGAAAGGTTTTAAAAAACAATCTCACCGAACACAATAAAAAGTTCTCTTATGTTAAAACTTTTTCTAGCTATTAAAATTTCAGTATTTTATACTTTTAATTTTTACTTGTACTGGTTAGTTATTTTGTCTCCTAATTTTTTTTTTCAATCGAATTTTCTCACTCTACCATTTCAAAAGCTAATTCAGCTTGTCCAACTTTCAAGAGTTTTGTTCTAATTTTTTTCAAGTATATTTATCTTAAAGAATTACACTCTCTTTGTGAATTCTTTCAAAGATAAATAAAGTTTTGAATTTATGTATCTATTGTTAATTTTTTATTTTAAATATACATAAATAAATACTTTTAATTTATTTTATATATTTTTTCTTAAATTTAGAAACCCTATGAATGATGAATGAGATATTTTCTAGTTTGACAATAGCATTTTATATCTCTACCCATTTTATAGATGATAATTGTTGCCATGTATCCTCAATTTCATCTTTCAAGTACTATCTTATGTTGCTGTACTTAAAAAATGTTTAGCTACGTAACAGATAGTAAGTTACACATTTTATCATTTAATTGTTTCTACATCTTGTTATGCAATTTAAAATTTCTTATATTTTATAATCTAATTTTATTTTCTGCACATTTTAATATCTTATTTTTTATATGTACATTTTTCTCTATCAGGTAGTGTTCTTTTTTTTATTTATAGGAGTTCTAAACTGGAAAACAAAAAAAAAATTGATCCAAAATTATCAATATTGTACTTTAAGCTAGAAATTTGAAGTAATTGGATTTTTTTTTATTTATATGTATTTAAGTTACAAATCATATCTCCAAGATAATCAAAATATAACTTATTTTATTTTTTATTAAAATGTCTCTTAAACTAGTTTTTTTATTATAATATTTTTGTTACTACCTCTCAAAATAATTAATAAAAATGAAATATTTGATTTTACTAATAAAATAATACAATTGCTATCCATATTATTTGTCTAAATTAGAGTACATAACGTGGTTTCAAATAGAAATATTTATGTAAATTAAAGAAGATCCAAAGAATATTATATTATCTCAAAACTTTATATTGACATAAGAAGTTTGTTATTGATAATAAATGTTTTTCTCAACATCTTTAATTGAAATAAAAAGTTCAAATAAAAAGAAGTTGTATACCTTAAATATATTGCAAAATGTTGTACGTATTAGTTTCGAAGATTTCTTTGTACAAACATTCTTAGTTGTTGTCACATTTTCATCTTCATTGAGGATTAAGATTTTCAATCATTTCTTTGTTCTAACTCTATAAATAGCAATATACAGTTGGTCACGTGTGAATATTGAACGTGAAAGATAAAGTCCAACTCTCGTAAAAGACTGTTCTTGACTTTTATTGATTGTCATTGCAAAATAAAGTGCTATTAGAAATTATTTTCTTTGAAATTTAAAAGGCAATACAAAATCATAAGACACTAAATTTATTCTCGGTATAAAAATATTTTTACCAATGTTTTCTCCTGTGATCATATTAGCAGAAATCACATGTTTGTCTAAGTCATTAACTTGCAACTTTGTGTCATTACAAAGACCTTTTGATTGATCAATTTTTCTTATAAACTAATTCGTACAGATGCTTTATACTTTAATCGATGATTTGATATACCTGAATATTTTACTTCAATCAAGAACTCTGAATTCTAATGTAAACAACTTAGTTTGAATTTCTTGGTCCTCATCTGATTAGTAAGATGTGTTTGAACTTAGTATGTAATTTCTTTACTATTTATGAAGGATAACATAAAGTCATTCAGTGTTGTTATATAGCAGTGGTGGATCTTGAGACAAAATTTAGGGGGTATCAAAACAAAATATTAAGTATATTTTTAGTTTCTGAACTTTGACGTCCAAATTGAAATTTGTCACAGTCTGAAGTTTTAATACAGTTTAATCACAAACTTTACAAATTAATGAATATAATCTTTTTAACTCAATTGTGTTAAATTTTTTGTATGTATCAAACGTTTTCCTAGCTGATATTAAAGTCAGAACATGTTAGACAGTGTAAACAATTTAAATGATAGCATGAAACACATTTAATACTTTAAAAAACTTAACACAATCAGGTTAAAAGGATTATATCAATTCATTTTTTAAATTTAGGGACAAAAATATATTAAAGATTTTGATGTGTTAAACGCATTTTCTAACATATATTAAAGTTGAAATGTGTTAGACAGTGTAAATAATTCAAATAATAGCAAGAAACACATTTGACACTTTAAGAAAAATTAACGTAATTATGTTAAAAGGATTATATTCATTCATTTTTTAAATTTTGTAATAAAAATATATTAAAATTTTGGACATAGACGAATTCTAATTTTATATTAAAACTTTGATACTAAAAATATATTGAAATCTAAGATAAATATATAAAAGTTTTGAAAATATCAAATATATAAAATACATTAAAATAAAAAAAAATTATTTATATATATATATATAAATATAAAAAAAAAAAATATATATATATATATATATATATTAATATTATATAGAATAAAAAAAATTTGGAGGGGTGGCCCCCTATCATTGTTCTTAGGTCCGCCATTGTTCTATAGATTCAATTATTGGACATAGAATTGCTCCATGATCAAAAAATTCAGAAGACGTCATATTCAGCTTAAATTCAGGATAAACAAATTTGACTAATGATGATAGTAAAGGCGATTCAGTGTTTTCAATTAGAAGATGTTTTGGTATTTCAAGATTGCCCTTACCATTTTCGTTTAAATATATATCTCCATCTCCAATTTTGAGGATCCAATTAAGAAATTCTTTGATGTTTGTTCCATTTGATTTATGGCAAAATTTAATATCATATTCTTTGTGGGTTTCAACACATTGCAATGTTTTCATAATTCAAAATAGTTTATTGTTGATTTGACAACATCAATAGTTGCAACGTTTACAACTATTGCTTCAAAGCATAGTAGGATTATAGAATATATCAGTATAGGAAATCATAGCAAAGTAAAAAGAAAATGAGAGTGTTTCATTTTTTTTGAACTGTTGGGGTTTTGGAGGACATGGGAGGTTTATAGAATAAATAGATGGAGGAGATGAAAGCAAAATAAAAGGAAAATGAGAGAGAAAGAAAAGTGATATTTTGAAATTGTACACATGGCAAGGAGAGAGGATGCCATGTGTATTGATATGTTATTTTATACTAAAAACTACTTAAAAGGGTAAAAAGAATGAATTTTGAAATGAGAAGTTGAGATGAGTGATTAAGATAATGACATGTGTTTATGTTTTGCTATTTGTGTTTTCTATATTGTATTTTTTATAGATTACATGATCTTGTTAATTAAATCAAAACTTCCTATAACACTTTGGCCCAATTTCTAAAAACTTTGTTGTATCTTTAAACTCCTCTATCGGTTCAAAATTGATACTTTACAAGTATAAATTTACCTTTCAAAACTATATTCATCTTATGGATCAAATAAAATTATAGGGTTGGTCTCTGAGGACGATAAATGAATTTAGACCCAATTCTCAAGCCTAAATTTATTTCTCAACCATTGAAATTAGGTTAGTCCAAAAACATTATTGTTGTGTTCACTCGGGAGATAGTAATTGAGAAAGATTGAGTGGATGGGTTTGAGTTGATTTAAGAGTGAATTTTGTCGTTCCTTTACGCATCTTCAACTGGGATTCTCACTCTGGTTGCAGTGGATGGAATGTCTTCTCCATGTTCAGCTCGCGACGAGGTGGTAAATGGGGCATACACCACTTTAGTGGATGGGTTCCTCACCATTTCACAACTCAACATCAAACAATAACACACATACACCAGTTAAGAACTCAACTTCTACACACACATTTTAAAAAAAAAAAACAGGATAGTCACCTGAAATGGCAGCACCGTGAAACGAATATCTCCACCAAAGCCATCCTACACCATGCAATGCACGTGAGAGAGACGAGAGGGTAAACTTATAATAGCGCAACTCAATCCTAGCAAATCATTGCATAATGACCGAGATTAGTAATTTGATGGATCCCTATAATCGTCGCCATGCCATCTGCACAAAAACTTAAATGAACATTAGACTAACTCTAATTTCCATCTTTGCAAATGCAGTTTCCTTAACGTGAACACAACATACATCTAAATTCGCGAAAGGCGATAATGTGATACAACTTATTTAGACCTAATATATGTTTGAATTGGTTTTAAGGTCTTCTCCTCTACTAAATCACAATTAGTAATAAAACAATGTTGTTTTTTGAAAAATTTGTTGATAAAATACCATTTTCTAAAGAGACACTTTACTTCATTACAATTGTTTACATATTCCAAGAATTTAGGAAAATTTTAGAAATGAAAAAAAAAACTGATGTGGTAAAATTATGGAACACTCGTTATAATTAAGTGGTAGAATGTGTAATCAAGTATTGTTATTAAAAAACGGTCCATTATTTTTTATTTTTACACGATAAAATTTAAAAGAGAGTTTAATAGCATTATAGCTATTTTCTAATATAGTTTCATATTTTTAATCATTTTTATTTTCTACTTTCAATTTATTTCTTCAGTTTTTTCACAACATAAAAAAAATCTTTGACGTTGAAATATGGTATAAAAATGTGAAAGTCAAAGACTGTTTTATCCTCGAAACTCATATTACGGTTCAACTAAAATAAATTCATTTTCCTTATCTTCCTTATCTTAAAATAAATTAATTAAAAATGCTATTAAAAAATATTATATTTTAGTAAAAACTGTACTTACTCATTGAGCTTAATAAAATTTCATTTGATATTTCTCTTGTTTTTTATGCTAAATAATTTTTCTCTTAATTTATATAATAAAAACATTACAGTATGCCCTTTCTTATTCAATGCAAATTTATTTAAGGTCTTAACTAATTATATAGATTTAAAGTGTCAAAATAAAGCAAAAAAAAGTATGAAAAATAAGTTCATTAAACCTCTAAGGTTTGTTCAAATTGTAAATTTAAATTTGAATTGTTTTGATTTAATTTTATTTTAAATATCTATTTATACATAGCAATTCAAAAATCTTAATTTCAAGATTTTCCGCTAGGAGAATTCACTTCATATTGTATATAAAAATTATAAATATATATTAAAATTGAAACTTTAATATTAACAATTACGAAAACAAATAGCTCATTTAAATATTTAATAATTTAAATGTAATATTACATAATTATATAATATTTAACTGTTAAAACTCCGAATCTTAATTTTACTTTATACATTTTCTAAATTTTTTATCCACACAACATTTTTTGGGCTAGAATCCAAATGAGGCATTTTATCATGACATTTTAAATCCTTTAACTGGACAAGAATTTCACATTCAAACACGTATGACATTCCCCATGTTTCATTATATATTATATCATTTAAAGATAATTGACACTGTAATTAGGGCACATTTTATGAAACAAATCATTGTGCGTGTAATACAAGAATCATTATTTAAGTGATTTTTCAATAAATAGTATATTATAAGTGTATAAAATTAAATAAAAAATAATATTAAAAATACCCACAAAACAAAAATTTCATGTAAGAACATTGTACACATACACACAAACACATATGTAATATTAACTTCAATTCATAATTTCAACAATTACTTATAATTTAATAAGTGAATTTAGTATCTTGATCTCAACTTGTTTTTTCTGTCTCCCTTAGTTTTTCATTAGTTTTGCCAAACTTGTATCTATATTTTTTTAATGTAAATATCTTATTGATAAATAATACAGATTTAATGTTTTTAGTTTAGAAGACTTAAATGAGAGAATATCAATTGCATTGCAAATCATTAATAGTTACAGTATTTATTTCCATTATGTGTCAAATATGACACAATAAATTTGTGTTTCAATTAAGAAACCAAAAGAAATGTTTGAATTAAAATTTTCTTTTGATGCTAATTTTTCTCTCTCCAGAGTTTATTATGTCACAAGTTATATTTAAAAGTTTGGTTAATTAATACCATGGATTTATTTATTTTGGATATTTTATAAATGTTTCCTTGTTTCTTCCATCCATTCAATAGTTATTTCTTTATTTATTTTGGATATTTTATAAATGTTTCCTTGTTTCTTCCATCCATTCAATAGTTATTTCTTTCTTTCTAAAGTAGATTTCAAGACAAAATAAAGAGTTAATAATATGTTTTAAGTCAAAGTTATTCATCTTGAATCAACGGTATGTTCATAAATAAAACAGTAACTAATTTGATTGCAATATAACACAAAATTTGGTTTAACACCAACCTTAAACAGATAAATTGGCTGGAGTTCTAACTTATATCCAAAACTATGGACATTAATGGTTGGATTGGACGAAAGAAATAGATAGCAAACAAGTGGATGGAAAAGGAAAAAGAAAACAAGTTATTAAAAAAATATATTTTAAATAAAAATAATTTGATAAGAGAGAACCAAATAAAAATAGAGATGTTATTAACGGTTTTTTAAGGCTGGTTAATATTATTATTTTTTATTATTATTATCATTCTTTATATATATAACTCAAAATTACTTCTTAAAAAATGTTATATGGTGTTATTAGAAGTTTTTTTTTTCTTCTAAATATCTTTTGTCATTTATAAAAAGGAAGATACTCGGTTAAGTGTAATAAGTATGGTTATATTTTATTTTTATTCTAATAAAAATTATAAAAACTATAATTATATTATTTTTGTTTAAACTCTAATAATCAAGGTAATTAGTAATTTAACATCTATTCTTGACTTTAATAAATGTCACGTGTATTTATTTGAAATATATATGATAAAATATGTGTTCAATTACTTAAATTATTGATAAAATTCAAACAAAATTAATAGAATTAAAGTTTTTGTATTAAAATGATAATATTTTTATCATATAAAAAGAAACCAAATATATTGTTCTTATATTGTCCTTATAATGCAGGATAGACCTATAAAATCACCGATCAAATGTCATAAGTATTCTATTCTTACACTACGTCTTCAATTTTTTGTCTCAAATTCCAATTCTCCTCCAAATATGCTTTGACTTCTAAGTGTTCGATAAAGAAAATATTATCATCAAATGAATGATTTAGATTACAAAAGCTAACATTTTTAGTTGGATGTTCACCTATTTGAATATTTATTCTTGCATCTCCAAATATTTTTTTCTTGTTTCCTCTTCCTTCGCACGACGTTCTTGTTGACCTTCATGTTGTTATCTTTGTCATTTTTCTTACACATTACTAATTTAATCTTCACAAACTTATTTTCGAATTGGTCAATTTGGAACGTACTTTCAGATCCAGGAGTGTATATTAGATTATCCAATCTGACATGTAAATATCGGATTGGGTAATCTAGTATATACTCCTGATTCCATGCATATATTGGATTGACCAATCCGAAAGTGCATGCCTTTTTTTATTCAACTTTGTTATGCGTGGGTTGTTTTGCCGGGCCCAAAGCCTATACTCTGTCTATGTTAGGAAATATGGGCTTCATTGCTTCCAAGTGCTGAAAGGACAATAATTGGGACAATGGATGTGCAAATAGTATCCGAACAAATTCTCCGGCATGTCCAAGTGACGTAAAAAAAAGGATAAATAATGATTTCAAAAGAGTCTATCATTACACTTCTTTTAGGTCTTAATCAGAAGATAAAAGAATGTTACTCAACTATAGAATTCAAGAAGTTTAAGTGCAATAGAGCAAACTATATTGGAAGTCTTACATCGACTAGAGATAAGACAATTTTATAGTATACAAGTGAGGTGCAAATCTCACCTTACAAGCCGATTTTGTGAGGTTGAATTAGACTTTAAACCCACTTCTAACAAAGTATCAAACTTAAGACTTAGAAAACATACTCGCCTATAATGTTTGTTTGAAATGCCAAAGCATTTAATAAGAAAAAATCTCAAACCAAACTATTAAATTTATCGTATCTTGAGACCAATTTATATTCAAAACTTCAAAAATTAAATAAATGTAAGTTATACACACAATCATTGAATGCCCCAGAAAAATAGTAAATTGTAAATTGGATTTTAAAGTGTCACAATACTTTTCAAATTTTAATGTATATTTACTACTGCGAAGATGGAACGGGGATTATTCGTTACTTGTTATTATACACTTCTAAGACCATACATTAAACTAGAATATCGTCCTCGGTGCTATCTATGATATGAGTTGCCCGTATAATACAAAAAAAGAAAAAATCATGATAGTTTGTCATTATCATTTTTTATATTATCATTTAATAATAATGAATATTATTCTATTATTTTAAAATTTTGTTCATATTATTAAAAGGATTACAAAGGAAAAGTAAGAGAGTTAATCAAAAAAATTTATAGCAGAAAATAAAAATAGTTGTCAGCCGAGGGTTTCTTACTTTTAAACATTATTTTTAACAGCTATTATAAGTGTTATGATACAGAAAGAAATAAAATCTGCATAATTCCTTATTCATCAACGTACTGTACAAGGCATAACGAAGCTTATTATAAAATTGTGGTTACAAGGAAAACTGAAAAGAAACAACTAACAAACAATTGTAACAGAAAAAGATATTTTTCTAACTGTAATACCCCCTCTCAAGTTGGGTGGTATATATTTATCAGACCTAACTTGGAAATATTGTCGGTGAAAGGTGTTGGGTACAAAGATTTAGTAAAGACATCCGCAAGCTGATGCTTAGAGGAAATATGCGAAAGAAGAATGAGTCCTTCAGTGATTTTGGTACGAATTAGGTGGCAATCAACCTCAATATGCTTTGTTCGTTCATGGAAATAAGGATTCTTTGCTAATTGAATGGTGGATTGATTGTCACAAAAAGTGGAAATCAGCAAAGGAATGTTGAGAGAGAGATTATCTGCAATAAATTTGAGCCATTGAAGCTCGCGAGCAAGAGTAGCCAAAGCCCTGTATTCAGCTTCGGTGGAACTTCGGGAAACTGTGTTATGTTTTTTTGACTTCCAGGAAATAAGACAATTACCATAAAAGACGCAATAACCTGTTATGGATTTTCGTGTAATGTTACAGGTGGCCCAATCTAAATCAGAGAAGGCTTGTAGTCTGTGAGGATTTTGAACTGGATAGAAAAGACCCTGTCCAGGGGCATTCTTTAGGTACCGTAAAATGCGAAAGGCAGCATTTAAATGAGAGGTTCGTGGAGCTGTCATGAACTGGCTAATCTGTTGTACAACACAACTTATGTCTGGACGTGTGTGAGTAAGATACAACAACTTTCCAATTAATCTACGGTAATTAGTGGAGTCAGGAAGAAGATCGCCATCTGTTTCATTGAGTTTGACAGAAGAATTGGTAGGAGTGGGTGCGGGTTTACAACCAGTTAAACCAAACTCAGATAGAATAACAATGCAGTATTTTCGTTGATTGAGAACTAATCCACGTTTAGAACGGGCAACCTCAAATCCCAAGAAATACTTTAAGTCACCAAGATCCTTGATATGGAATTGTGTGTGAAGATAAGATTTGATAGTTGAGATAATGGTCAGATTATTACCAGTAATCACTATGTCATCCACATAGACCAAAAGGGCAGTAAAAGAATCAGATTTTTGTTGTACGAACAAGGAGTAATCTGTTGTGCTTTGAGTAAATCCAAAATGGAGTAAGGCGGTGGTGAGTTTTGCATTCCACTATCTGTTGGCTTGTCGCAATCCGTATAAGGATTTGTGAAGTTTGCAAACTAATTTAGGAGAAGGAAGTTACAGACCCGATGGTGGCTTCATATAAACTTCTTCATCAAGTTCTCAATGTAAAAAAGCGTTATCAACATCGAGTTGATGTAAAAACCAACCAGAAGATATAACAATGGAGAGAAGAAACCGAACAGTAGTGAGCTTGATAACGGGAGAAAAAGTTTCAAAAAAATCAACTCCTTTCGTCTGTGTGAAACCTTTAGCCACAAGTCTTGCCTTGTGCCTTTCTATAGAATTGTTTGCTATGAATTTGGTGCGGTAGACCCATCTACAACCCACAACTTTCTTTCCCGGTGGAAGGCTTACTAATGACCAAGTTTTATTTCTCTCAAGGGCTTCTATCTCAGTAATCATAGCTTTCTGCCAATGGTCAAATTGACTAGCTTCTTTGAAGGATGTAGGCTCAATTATACCAGAAATAGACAAACAAAAAATAGTATGAGGGTTAGAACATTGTGAATAAGAAAGATATGAGTGTAAAGGATAAGGAGGTCGTATAGTAACATTGGATGATGCAAGAGTTGGACAATGGTAGTCAGCTAAGTAAGCAGGTGGCTTCTTGGATCTTTGTGAAATCCGTGAATTGCATTCAGTGGCTTGAATAGTATCTTGTGTCACATATTCATTACTAGTGGTAGGATAAATATTATTATGGGGTTGAGGTGATTGATTGTAATTATCAGGAAATATAGGACATGATTTTTGGGAAGGTATGAGTGAATCAAAACGTTCAATTTCAGAAAGGGTACTATTAGGTATGTTATTGACATTCATGTTTTATGTTATTAAAAGATGTGTATCATAGGAAAATTGTTTTTCATAAAATATGACATTACGTGATATGATCCAAGATTTTGTAACAATGTCATATAGAATATACCCTTTGGTGCCAGGCTTAAAGCCTAAAAAGATAGTTTTAATGGCACGTTTATTAAATTTGGTCCTGCCAGCAAGAAGAGTGGTTGCAAAAGCCAAACAACCAAAGACACGTAATTGAGTTAAATCTGGAAGGTTTCCATGGACTAATTCATATGGGGATTTTAATTTCAAAAAAGGGTTGGAAGTCTATTGATGATATGAGTGGCATGCTTGACAGCAAAAGACCAAAAACATGTAGGTAGATGAGCTTGAAATAATAAAGCACGACTAACATTTAACAAGTGTTGATGCTTTCTTTCAACGATGTTGTTTTGTTGAGGAGTTTTAACACATGAAGTTTCATGAAAAATTCCTTTATTAGAGAAAAAATCATGTAATATAAATTATTTGGCATTATCGAAGCGAACTTTCTTTAGTTTCAAAGAAAATTGATTTTCTATGAGAAGTATGAAAGATGGTAGAACTGTCTTAACATCATATTTGAATTTTAACAGATGAATCCATGTAAAACGTGTAAAGTCATCTACCACTGTTAAGAAATATTTGAAACCATCAACAGAGGAAGTAGCAACTGGACCCCATATGTCCACATGAATTAGTTCAAAAAATTTGGAATTTCTGCTAGTACTGTGAGGAAAAGATAGCTTCTTTTGCTTGGCAAAATGACATGTGTCACAGGGCTGAGAACAATCGAAAGTAATGTCATTATATTTGATAGACAAATGCTTTAGAATTCTATTTGAAGTATGTCCTAGTCTAAGATGCCATAACATGGGCATTACAGTATTTTGTGTTTGGGAAATGATACAACCAGTTTGGGAAAGTGAGGCACATGATTTCAAGTCACTGGAATGCTGAAGATAGAACAAGCCATTGTAATACTTAGCTACACCAATCATCTGAAACTTGTGTTTCTGCATGATGAAACAAGTTTTATCATGAAAAATAACCATGCAATTAATATTTGAAAGAAGTTTTGGAATTGAAATAAGGTAAGCCACAAAGTCTGGTACATAAAGGACATTGAAAAGAGTTAAACTGTCGAGAGTGATATTCCCAGAAAAATGAGCAATAACAGTGGTATTGTTTGGCAACTTAATGTGTATAGGTGTTATGGGTTTTAAGGTTTCAAAAAGAATTTTAGATGGACAAATGTGGTTAGTGGCCCCATTGTCCAAAATCCATTGAGAAAAGGAAGAATTATCACCTGATGGAGATGCAACAGAATTTTGTGTATGATGAACAAAAGCCGAATTAGTTTTGGAATCTTTGAGAAGAGATATAATAGCGTGATATTATTCCTTCGAGAAATTGAATTGTTCACCAGTAGAGCCTTCAATCAGTTCAGATTGTTGTGAAGGAATATCAGAATCTGCTTCTGCCAAACTAGCCGAGGAAGTGGTTCTAGAGGAAGCTGCTCGACCTGTTTTTCTGTATCTAGTGGGAAAACCAATCTTCCAGTAACAAGTTTCTATAGTGTGGTTTGTTTTCTTACATTTTTCACAAAACTTGGTGTTTCTATTATTGGATTTACCAAGATTTGTGTTCTTGGAGACCCCAGTAGAACTTTTGTTGTTAGCTTTAGATGAATCATTGGATTGAGCAGAAAAAGCTACAAGATCTTGAGTGGTAGAAGAGGAAGGTGTACTTACAAATTCACGTTCATGTTGTAAGATCATAGAAAACGTTTTGATGACAGAAGGCATAGGATCCATCATCATAACTTGAGATCGAACTTGCGAATATTCATCAGTTAGCCCTCGCAAGAATCGAATAACACAATCATCCTCTCGTTCTTTGTGTAGCCTGGAAAGAATGCCGCAAGAGCAAGGTGTGGAGCATGAACAAAGAAGAACACACCGATATAGTTCTATTTCTTTCCATAAAATTTTCAACCTTGTGTAATACTCAGAAACACTAGAATCACCTTGTTTACAGGTTTGAATCTGATCTTGAAGATCAGCAACACGAAATTCATTGACATGAGAGAATCTTTCTGTGAGATCTGTCCAAATCTCTAGGGTTGTATCCATCCACATAACTGACTGCTTTATTGAGGGAGACATGGAGCGTAATAACCAGGACATGACCATGAGGTTGCAGCGTCGCCATGCATCATATAGAGGATCAAAATTTATGGGACAAGAAAGACTGTCATTGATGAACTTTTCCTTGTTCTTGGTTTCAAGGGCCACCAACATCTCTCGCTGCCACTAATAAAAGTTGTTTTCCATCAAGAGAGGGGAAACAAGAACAATGGCGGGATTCTCACCGGGATGGAGGTATAGAGGGTTTGTCGGATTGATGATATGATCTAGTGTAGGTATAAGGGTGTTTTGGCTAGGTTTAGCCATGGTTGATCACAAAAGAAGCAGAGACGGGTGCGAAAACGAGAAAGGTAATATCTATTCTGATACCATATAAGTGTTATGATACAGAAAGAAATAAAACCTGCATAATTCCTTATTGATCAACGTACTGTACAAGCTTATTATACTATGGTTACAAGGAAAATTAAAAAGAAACAACTAACAAACAGTTGTAACAAAAAAAGATATTTTTCTAACTGTAATAGCTATTCATAAAAGCATGAACTTGAAGGGATGCGAAATCTGCGATTTTTTTTTTATTTGGAGTCGATTTTAACTTCAATTTGTAAAATAGAGTCCGTCTAATTTATTTTTGTAAAACAGATAAGTCATCATTAGAGGCAAAGTCGACCTCCATCCAATCGATTTCATATATTTTTTCTTTTTAAAAACAAAATCATTAGGACAAGATTGGTTTCTTTTCCTCCCAGACGACGACTTTACTTTTTGGCCGGAGTGGGAAGATATCGTGACACTTCGGGCAGAGCAAGGTGGAAGTGTCGGCCGATGACAGGAACTTGAGTCTGGGGTCATCGAAGGTGGCGGGGTTTGTGGTGGAGCAGCAGGGCTTGGCGCAGGTGAAGGCGGCAACGAAAGTAGTGACGAAGCTTGTACTGGACGATGGCTAAGGAGAAAGCTTAAGGGCGTGATGGAGAACAAAGCGTTGATCCCCACTGTAGAGATTCAAACCAAAAAATTGAAAAGTGAAAATTTTGAAAAAATAAAATAAAACTACAATAATGTTCAGAAAAAGAAAACTAAAATGATTTATATAAGATGACGATTTCACTCTTATATGTAAAGAAACCGTAATCTGACGATGTTACTTTAAAAAAAAAAAAAGAAATTGATTGGAGGAAGGATAACTTCACCTTTAATATCGTCCTTCCCATAGCAGCTTAACCCAAATTTAAAAAAAAAAAATTCAAAACAGTTCCTATTTTATGAATTCATGATTAAAACAACCTAAAAATAAAATAAAAAAATGAAATCTGCAGAATAGCATAGTATGATTGTGGACACACAGAAAAGCAAAGTTTGAAGCTGAATTCCCCGAGGCACATCATCATACAACTTAAAACAAAAAATTCAGTTTATACTCTACAGATTTCTTCGTGTTCCTCTCAATCCAAAGAATTAAAGATCCGCCTATAAACTTCATCACAGTGTGGGGACGTAAATCGGGTCCAATGCTTACAAGGAGCACGTATGTCACATACACGACAGTAACACTGCACATATCATCACACGGATATTTCAGAACAAGTTGCTGCTCCAGAACCAATTAAGGAATCACAAATTAATTAATAATTACCAGTTCACAATAGCTCTTGTGAGGTGTTGTAGTAAACGGAAATTTAAAACACAGATCTCTTGGATGCGGGTAATCCCTGCAAGCTACCTATAAATTTGTAAAAAAAACAAAGAACTTTTGAACAACACACTTCGACAACAAACATCTTCACTCAAGCAGCATAACATTTTCAAAAGTTTGATTCAGAAATGAAAACTTCTTGCGACATTTTACTTCACCTCCAAAACCAAAACATACCCTTCAAGCCATGCAGCGACAACAGTTGTGGGAGGTTTTTGTAGATATTTACCTTACCGTTTTCACCAACAATGTAGACATCTTTAGAGGCATCACCTTGGTGGTTATTTTTGTGGTCCAAGGAGAGCATGGAGAAGTCGAACAAGTCATATGGGTCGAAATCTAAGATGAAACAATCCTCAGTTTCCTCGAAACGTCTCATGTCCTCTTTTCTCGAACAGACTAGTATTATGGTTGGGGTCTCTTCCTTTACTGAACTTTTTCCATTCACCGTTATCTCTTCCATTTCTTTTTGCTTCAAAGAAATGAGAATGTGGACTCTACGAATTCCACAGCTAATAGCTTAAGCAATAAATATCAATTTTTCTGAAGCTCTTCGCATTCCTCATGTGCCTCACTTCGATGCTACCGTAGCAATTTAACTGCAACAGGAGTTATATGCTGACGGTAAAGTCGGGAGGGGTCAGGGGGTTCAACTTTCCACTATGTTATTAATATTTATTTTTTTTAGTTTGAATTTTAGTAAATTTATATGCCAAAATAAAAGAAAATTTATGGATCTAAAAAATTTAAATTAATTTCAGAACTTTATAGAAAGCGTTTAAAAATTTCAAAAGTCAGTGAAAATAATAATAATAATAATAAAAATAATACATTTTTTAAAATTATTGATAGTTAATTAATTTTAGTTTCACGTCTTGTTATTATAGATTAGCATTTTTCGCTACCTGTTATTAGGTTTGAAATTTGGATTTAATAAAATTATAGTATTTATTTGCGGTATATAAGCTTCCTATGATAAAATCATGATTTTATTTAGACTTTAAACTTCGTACGTAAAATCAGGTCTTTTAGAGCTTTATTTGGAAATTTAGAATTTCATATCCAAGTCATCGTATTGAAATTAAAAGGGAAGATTATATAATTCCCCGATAAAAAAATTATTTGGAAAAGTTGAAATTTCAAATAAAAGAAATTATTGAAAGTTTGATCGGATGTAATAGATAATATAATTTGTACTATAATAAATATAAAAAAATAAATTAGAAGATCAAAATATTGTGAGCGAGTTAATTCATTTAATTCACACCGATCTATGAAGATGTTTGGTTATAAATTTTCGGCTGAAATACTTTTTTGGTCCTCATTTTTGTAGTGTTTGTTGCGAATGGTCCTCATTTTGACAGAATGTTTAAAATGTTGATCATTTTTACAGAATGTTTAAAATGGTCATCATTTTCGCAATTCGTGTTTTATTTGGTCCTTTTCTATAACGTCATTTAAATCATTAACGGAGCATTGTACAGATGGCACAGTTTGTATTAGGGTGTGTTACGCGGACTGTACATGTGTGGTAATTAGATATTTGGGGATAAATAAGTGAGTTAGGGTTTTGGTAAGGAATGTTTGGACAGTTGGTGAGTTTTGGCAATCTTGTTCCTCCATTACCAATTGGTGTTGCTGCAATCTTCTTCTTCCTGCAATCCCATTATATAGGTATGTTACGGTCTCAATCTTCTTCCTTTACCTCTGGTTGTAATCACTGGAGGCAACCATGTTGTATCACTTCGTACACTGTTGGTGGTTCAACGAGAAATGGATTAACCCTGATTTGTAGCTGCGGAGAGATGACAGCTTTGAGGATGGCAAGAACTCCAAAGAATATTGGTAGAAAATTTTGGGTACAATCTGTTTTTTATTTTCGTGTTAATAATAAATTGGTTTTAATTTTTGGTTTATTGATTTACAGAGTGGTGGTTCCAATATTATGGGCTGCAACTTTTTTCAAGTGGTGGTGTTAACGAAAAGGATGTCATCATGAAGACATAAATGAAGGCAGATTAATGATTTGGAGAAGTCATTGAAGGTTGTTGAGAAGAGGTTACAATTAGTAATAGGGTTCACTTGTGTTGTTATTGTATTATTGTGTAATCTTTTAAAGTCCAATCTCTTTTGTACTATTGTTAAATGAAGAAATGAATTAGTTTGATTATGTTGATATTAGTCCCAACATGTTCAAAATGACATCTTAATCTGAGCATTGAAGTAAGTGATATTGATCTAAGCTTGGGAAAAA
>Ga0209589_1002524_pt1 | contig 31798 bp, 20 predicted proteins | sample CowpeawhiteBW_FD_187525 | JGI IMG/M metagenome (GOLD analysis project Ga0209589, IMG submission 187525) | Root nodule microbial communities of legume samples collected from California USA - Cow pea white BW (SPAdes) (version 2) | ecosystem: Host-associated > Plants > Roots > Nodule | place: USA...
CTTATTAAGAGTTCAAGGAATTGACTCTTAATAAGGAAATTTAGGCTCAATCCATTAAGGAATTAGGGTTTGAGTAAAATTGTGGGTTGGCATTAGCATATTAATGTAGAGGATGTCAAATTGTAGTTGCATGAGAGCATAGTTGGTGAATTCTAACCCCGACAATACCAATTCATATCATTTCTAATCTTTTCCATTCACTAAGTGCCTTTAACTTCCAAAGTTCAATTTTAATTATTTATGCAAAATTTAATTTCGTACATGAAACTCAAAATATGGATTCATTCTTTAGTTTAAAGTAGTCACTAATTACACAATTATTTAGTATACACGAGTCTCTTAAAAAACGATATCTCGGTCTTACCGGTTACTACTTGCGCGACTTGGTACACTTGCCAAAGTCTTAACAATCGTCTACAATAGTAAGGAAATATCTACGACCATGCAAAGAAGAAACAGGAGAGGGTCCCCATATATCAACATGAATAATATCAAAAATCTTAAGAGCATGAGAATCACTATTAGGAAAAGACAATTTCTTCTGTTTGGCCATATAACAGGCTTTACAATGGTCTTTTCTAAGATGAATACAAGAATAATTTTGTTTTAAAAGCTCTAATCTTTTATCAGAAACATGTCCAAGCCTATTGTGCCACAAATTAATATAGTTCACAAAACGATCAGGAATGGTGAAAACGTATAGACCAACATGTTGGTTAATTGCAATCCTCCTGCCTGTTTTCTGATTCTGGATGAAACAACCATTGTTAGAGAAAACAACTTGGATGTCTGAATGCAAAATAAGCTTAGAAATAGAAAGGAGATTATATTTGAAATTAGGAATATATAAGGCATCTGTCAAGATAATTTAATCACAAATTTGTACAGATCCCTTATGAGTGGCTTTAGTTTTAAAACCATTAGGATGTTTAACCATAATATTATTAATCTTTTCATAGGAAGAGATATTTTTAAAAGACATGGTGACATGATCGGTGGCTCCCGAATCCAGTATCCATGTAATAACATTATGAGATTGAAAAGAATTAATACTTGAAACAACATTACCTTGTTTGTTAGCATCCGAAGAGATAATGCTAATTTGACTAACTTGAGATTCAACATGATCAACATTCTGATTTATCAGAGCCATGAGGGCTTGATATTGCTTTTGAGTTAGACGCATTTCTTTATCAGTGCCATCATCCTTGGCTTCAGAACCCTTGCTCTTCCCATTATACATTTTATGTCCAGAGGAAACCCATGCTTCTTGTAGCAAATTTCCACTGTATGACCATTCTTGCCACAATAAATGCACACTTTTCTATTCCCACTATTCTTGCTAGGAAAGCCATTCTTTTTAAAACAAACATTGTCAGTATGCCCCGAATTTCCACAGTAAGAACAATTAACAATATTTATAGCAACTATAACATTAGATTTAGAATGATTAAAGAAATTGTGTCCAACGAATTGTCTTTCTTGTTGAACAACGTATGAAAATATTTTAAACATAGGAGGGATATGACCCATCAAGAGGACATGCGACTTTATGTTAGCATATTGTTCATTTAATCCTCTAAAAAATTGCATTGCTCTGTCCTCAGTCTTTCTTTGAGAAATTATTAAAGATACCTGACAAGAACACTTAACCTCACAGCTACATGCAAGATCTGGTCGAAAGCTTTCCAGTTCATCCCACGAGACTCGCAACTTGGTGAAGAATTCATTTACCGTGCTATCCCCTTGTTTAAGAGAAGTTGTCTCCATTTGCAACTCAAAGATTCTTAATAAATCTCCTTGAAAGAATCTGGATCGTAAGTCATTCCAGATGTCTTGAGCTCTATCCATCCATAGAATACTCTGGCGGATATGTGGTGAAATTGAGTGGATAATCCACGAGACTACCATGTTATTGCAGCTCTTCCAAGCATTGTGTGAAGGATCAGTCTTTGTATGTTCTTCAACCAAACCATCCACAAATTGAGCTTTGTTTTTCGCGCTCAAGGTTGTAATCATGGATTTACACCATGAGTGATAATTGGTTGAATCCAACACGGGGGAGACAAGGGCTGTTGTAGGGTTTTCACTAGGATGCAAATACAAGAAACTGTCACTATCACTAGACAAAGAAACGTTAGATGAAGAAGGAAATGAAATGTTAGATGACGATGTATTGCTTTCTATAGCCATGTCAAGATTGAGAAAAGAAAGAAAAAGAAAGAAGGAAAGAAAGAAAGAAGAAGGAAAAGAAAAACAGAATATCAGGCGTAACAGAGCTCTTCAGTTGAAGAGCTCTGATACCATATTAGGTATCGTGCATGAGCTGTTGATCTTGCAGTATAATGCTTTCCATGTAGTGACAAAGTGATATTGATGGTGAGAGAGAAAGATAACGTGTGAAAAGGAACTCATATTATTAGTCTGATAGAGAAGATTGATATTTGTGTTTACACATAGGACAAAGACTCCTTTATAAAGGAGAAAAGAAAAGCAACAGAAAAAACAAAATTAGTTTGAGGAGTTGCCGCTTGACTGTGAGAATTCGTTGATCGTGATAGCAGAATTATTAATGTCTTTCATATCAGTATTATTCTGAGATATTCATATTCACAAAAATTAAAAATTAAGAATCGGAAAATAGGAAAAAATGCACCCGATTGAAAAAAAATAATAATACATGTGTGGGGAACTTACCTTCGTTAATGTAGATGAAAAAAATAATTGCTTGTTGAAATCAAGATATCAAAAGATTCTATATTTTTTAACATTTATTTTCCCTAACCTACAAATATTTCCAGGACGTTCTCAAATGGGTAAAAAAACATAGTTAATAAATTATTAATAATTGCTTTCATATTAAAAAAATGTTTTATTCGTGAATCATAAGAGACTTTTTGAGTACAGAACCCTTAATCTTAGTTACGAGAAGACATCTCCAAGTTATGTTGTCCAGATACGGAAATGGATACGATATGGATACGGACACAAAAATATGACTAAATTGAAAAATATAGGACATGAGATACGGCATGTATATATATGTTAAGTTTGAAATTGTCAACTAACACAAAAATAAATTTAATCTATTTATCTAATATCTAATATGCAAAAAGTAGTGATAATGTAATATTTGTTCCTTATTTTAATCGTCAAAATTATGTCAAAGATAAAAAGATATCTTTTAAATTGGACATAATATGTCTTATAAGTATCGTATGAGTGTCGATATCCTATATATATCGGGACACGCTATTTATGAAAAGTGTCGGAGGAGCATGATAGTTTACAAGTATTGCAGTCGGCGAACATTATGCTGATAACACCAAAGGAAAATGTCTCCGGTCACTTTCATCGACTTTAATTTCAAAACCATAGATCCACTACGAAATAATAGGATATATAATAATCATGGTAGAAGTATTAAGCTTTATTGTAAAGAAGCTTAATCCACATCCCGTATCGAAAAATATTCAAATACATGCAAAACTGTTTAATATTTAACTCTTTTTTTGGGAGAGAATTAGCTATATTGACCTGGACTCAAAATTTAGGAAGGAAACAAATACAAGTGTTATTTTTACCCGTCCACTTGTATAATGACTACATACTAGTAGAACCAAGAGACACTTTTTTTTTTTTTTTCCTATTAGTGAAATTAGGACAAAACATAAAATTAGGATCATCTACATACCTACCCATCTGTTAAAGAAGAAGAAGAAATATCTGATAGTAATAAATAGAACTTATCATAAAAGAAAAAAAAATAGTTATACAATATTATTTCCATTTTTATAATAACAGTTCGGTATAAAATATGGTATTATTTTTATAATTTTGACACCGTTTTTAATTTTTACTTCCATTGACACCAGATTTAATAATAAAAGATTATATTAACGTTATAAAAATAAATATAAATAAAATATTATCATAAAATAATAGATTTTTTAAGTGTTAAAAAGAAAGTTGGCAGTGTAAAAATACCACTGCCAAAAAAGAAATATAAGGGTTTTGCGGTTAGAAAGCATTTTTTTATTGTTTAATCATCTATCTACATACCCTCAATTAAAAAATAATTTAAAGAAAAAAAGATGAAACAGGAGTCCATTTTGGTGAATAGAGGCATTTAAGGGCTGTGATGCAGAAGGGGATGAGTGTTGAGAACGGCAAAACCCTTTCTTTCATTCACCGCTCTGTTTCTTCCCTTCTCACGTGCGTCATCTTATCACTTTTCATTCATTTCTTTATATTACTGTTACTATTATTTGTATACAACACCACTTCTATAAGCAACAACTTTTTTCATACAAATTTGAGAAAATTACAAATGATTTATATTAAAATAAAATTAGTTTTGAAATTAATGTATATACATAAAAAGAAAAATTTATCATGTAAAATGTATAAGGATAAAATCTTAGTTTAATATAATTGTGAATGATTGTCTAATCTGAGTGTTGAATAGTAAACAATAAAATAAACTGAGAAAGACAGAACACAAGAGGCTTCAGAAGACGACAAAACTGAGAAACCCGGTTGTCAGAAATATCTGCAACACACAGGAGCAACGTTGTTCGATTATTACCGGAAATAGCCGGTCTTTCTCGAGCCCCAAGGTGTATCATGAGCACCTTCCCTTTGGAGTTTCAAGAGAGAGAATGGGAACGAAACTGAAGAATCCACAGTTACTTGTTAAAAACAGTGCATAGAGATAGAGAAAGAGAAAGAGAAAGAGGGAGAAGCTGTGTGTGTGTTTGCTTGTGAGTGAGTGTGTGAGTTTGTGTGCAGTGGTTTCAGATGCGTGTAGAGACCAAACCCCATACCACACCCCAATTTCTCAAATCACTTCACTTCACGTATCTCTGTCACAAACTGCGCCACTTTCTCTGCTGCATAAGATCATGATAATTATTATATCCTTTCCTTTCACAGTCACCATCACTTCCACTATTCTTCTCTGCAACTTCCGTCACCTCTTCTGCTCCACTCGCTTTCCCTCTTCTCCTTCTTCATCAACTGCTACAACATCACCAACTACACCAACCCCTCTCTTTTTAACTTTCTTTTCTTCTCTATGGCTGAGGGTTTTGAGCACTACCATGTCCCACAACAAAGTAGGAGGGACAAGCTAAGAGTTTTCGCTCAGAACCACCCTTCTTTCGTTGAATCTTCCTCTATCCTTCACCCCACTTGTCCAAATTTAACCTCTCTCTACGATCCTTCTCTTATACCCTCTGATTTGTTAGCTTGTGCCACCCAACAAGCTTCCGCTGCTAAGGGAGAAGGTTCCAATTTGATGATGGGGTTTGTGGAAGGAGGGGTTGTGAATGGTGATGCAATTCATGTTATCAACAGTAATAGCAACCACCACCACAACAACAACAACAACCCTTTTCTCTATCAGCTTCAGAACCTTAGGGAATTTGGTGATGCCTACAATGATGCCAGTGAGATGATGGTGTTCAAGCCCGAGCCTTTGTCTTTGTCTTTGTCTTCACAGAGTAACAACACTCATCTGAATCTTCAGCGATTTGGGGCTGTTATTCCAGGTTTGGTTGGAAGGAACAGTGAGGTTTCGAGGAATTCGGTTCCACTCGGACCCTTTACGGGGTATGCTTCGATATTGAAGGAATCGAGGTTCTTGAAACCTGCACAGCAATTATTGGAAGAGTTATGTGATGGTGGGGTTCGTGAAATTTACGCTTCCGAGAAGTCTCTTGCTCCTGATGCATCGTTGATGGAACCTCCTCATGAGGGTTTGAGTGCCAGTGGAGTTGTTGGTGGAGATGATCCACTTGGGGAATATGAAAATGAGAGTAGGAAGAAGAAGTGTAGATTATTAACCATGCTTGACGAGGTATGCTGTTTTTTTTTTTTTTAATTATTTTCAAGGATCTGAGTTATATGGTTAATTGAAATTTTCTTGAAACAAGGTTTCACGTTTGATGTTATTCCTATCAATTTTTTGGTTTTTGTGTTTGTGTGCTTCGTTCTGAGTGTCAGTGCGTTACTGTTTTAGAAAGATTTTGAGTGAAACTTGGATTGTTGATTAAAGTTGCCAGGGTTTTTTGCCTTAAAAGGTTGATCCTAAGTTATCATAAATGTTTACTTAATGATAGCATTAAGGGTTTGATATGAGTACTAGCACTCGATCTTGTGGAATGCATGAAGGAATTGTGGGTTTGTGGTGTGATGTTTTTGTAATTTGCTTTAAGATGCTTGTATTTGGTGGTATAGATGACCTCGGTGAACTTGGTTATCTTTTTGGAAAAGTTATTGGCAGGGAATATATGCACGAAGATTGGGAGTGTAAAGTGCCTGACATGTATGGAAAGATTTTCTAGCTAGTGACTATGTCATCCAGATTGGTTTGGGTAATTAATGTGCATAAAGTGATTGAAGGAATCCATTGGAAAAGATTTATACTCCGTAAAAGTGTGTTTTTGATAAGATCGTCTCTAAGATTAAAGAAACTTACATATGACAAGGGTTTTTTAGCCTTTATCAAAGTTGGCTTTAGATTGGGATAGGGATTAAAGTAACTGTCTCATTGTTGTGATTGCCATTTTAGTCTGACAGTATTAGATTCTGGATGCTATAATAGTTGCATGTAATGTCATGATTGATTCTACGAAATGAAACTGGTTTTCTCATATGAACTTGGAACTATTAATTAATTTCTGACAGGCCATATTATAGGTAGATGATGAAATGATTATGTAGCCTATACATGGCTTATACTTTTAGTAGTGAGTATTAAATATTAATTTTACATAAACTTTTCAAAGTTTGATGAAGTTATTATTTTAATACCTTACTTTTCGAAATATGCTACAAATGTACCCCTTATAGCCAATCATAATACCTGTAGTGTTATACGTACTGTGTGAGAGAGCATAGTGGGCTTTATGTTGTCAAGTGTAGGGTATCAACGTACACATGCATTGTGTCCCGATCAGTTGCTTCTAAGAATAAATATGGCCTTGAAAAGTGAAAAAGTTGATGAATAATAAAATGGTATATATATCTACATGTGGCATTAGAGCATGTGACTTGTCACGTAATTAATTATAAGATTGGTAGTGTTGTTGTACCATTCGGTAGTTGTCATGTTCGTGTATGCTTTATGGTTTTGCTTTGGTGGGAACCTATTCTTGCTTAAGCAGTCATTTATGCTAGTTCAGTCCTTTTAGGGTGGAAAAATAGGGCATGGACATGTTTTTGTATCATTTAAATGGAAAGCTATTTTTATTGGACTTGATCTAGAAATTAAAAATATCATGCAGAAATTGAAATCCAATGGTAAACCTTAGGGAACATGTGAAGTGGAGATGGAATCAATGGTGGAACATAACCAATACCTAACCCACTAGGGTTGGCCTGGGGGGTTGGATAGTTTGTATTGTGTTTTAGGTTCAAATCCATTACTGTCTCTGTACACAACAAAAAGGTGATAAAAGAAAAAATAATACTTGTTTGGCCATGTCAGCTCCTCAATGATAGTGTGTGTAAACTATTCCAGTGTTGTAATGTTTATTTGTTTTCACTTTTTGTTGGTAGAAAAGAGTTACAAAAAACATTATTGAAAGCTGAAAGGAATAGAAGGGAAATGAACTAAGAATGTTCACTATAGTTCCAATACTGTATTTTCTTTATAAGCTACAAATACTGCTTCGTCCCTACAACGCAACAGTTCCTGGACTGGACAGTGCTTTACCCACAGACCTGTGGGTCCTGGCCTTTGTGCAATCATTGAATTGTTGTAAACTGTGATGTCAATCAAAGTGATGTGTATAACTAATGACTCTAAATATTAATACCACTGAAAATTTCACTGTAAACTAATACTCTTATAATAATATTTAAACTATGCATTATATGATGGAAAAATTAAGTTATACTGAGTGTTTTTTTGTTTGCTTTAGCTGCTTTATTAGACACTTGTTGATATTCACTTTACTCCTTATTTCAGTTCAGTAATTGTCATCTCAGTTGTTTCTTCCAAATTGATCTTGCTAATTAAACCCTATAGTTGTGAGTTTTATTTTTTCTTGTCATTTGACATTTTGAATTGCAGCTTCTATGATCCCTTCTATTTATTGCATGTGATATACATATACACAAGAATTTATACAACATCGTTTTGTGTGTCTCTATTGAATCATTTATTTCAATTCAAATTTTTCCACTTCTCTTTTTGTCTCTTGGTTGTGAAACTTGTTGCACCATGTTTCTCTTGTCTGATGTTAATTCGTGCATGGTCAGAATTTCTTACAATTAAGTTATTAGTCCTCCAACAAGCACTACCAGCGGATCTGAAATTTTTGAATTTTACAAGCAAAAAACTCTACAAAATAAAAAATTAACTTGACAGAATATGGAACTTCTTCCTAACTCACTATTGTACAAAATCTTGGACATCAACTCATTCATGACTATGGCTTTGAACTTCAAACTTATTTATATTCTCATTAATTTGTTTGTCTTGAGCATTGTAGCATACTTACCAAATCGATTGAGAATGCTAAATATGAACAATGATTTTCTCTGAATGTGTGGAGTTTTGAGTGCGACAATCTGAATGTAGAGCAGAATTAAATGTGAAGAGTTGTGAAAGTTGATGAATAATTGGAAAACTTGTGGATCACCACCAACAGGTTTACAGGAGGTACAGGCAGTATTATCAGCAGATGCATGCAGTGATAACATCATTCGAGTATGTTTCTGGTCTTGGTAATGCAGCCCCATATGCAAGTTTGGCTATAAATGCCATGTCCAAACATTTTAAATGCTTGAAGAATGCTATCACTGACCAGCTTCAGTTCATCAACAAGGCTCCTTTTCAGATTAACAACAGAAAGGATGAATCTCCAAGGCTGCACAACACTGATAGAGGCACTTACAGCCAAAGGCCAGGGTTTCTTGAACACCAACAACCAGTTTGGCGACCTCAAAGAGGACTTCCTGAGCGTGCTGTCAGTGTTCTCAGGGCCTGGTTGTTCGAACACTTTCTTCACCCGTAAGTGCTATTTAAACTTCATAGCCAAACTCGTGTTTAGAATTACAATACTTACTACTCAATAATCATTGTTCTCTTGGTGCAGTTATCCTACTGATACCGACAAGCTTATGTTGGCTAAACAAACTGGTTTATCTCGCAACCAGGTGAAGATTCAAGATAAAATAGTGTTCATCTTGTGAATATTTTCACATTCTGTAATTGTTTATTGGCGTTTGTCTCTTGAACAGGTGTCTAATTGGTTTATTAATGCAAGAGTGAGGCTTTGGAAACCAATGGTGGAAGAAATACACATGCTAGAATCACAGCAAGGTCAGAAAAGGCCACAGAGGGAAGAACAAAGTAGGAGAAACTTAAGTGGTGGTGGTGGTGGTGGTGATCATTTACCTTCAGACAACTCTCTTGTTACTGAGAATATTCCATGTAGCTCCATGGAGAAGTTTCAGGATGCCCCTTATAAACAACACAGAAATGAAATTGGTAATATGCAAATGAGGGGTCAGGAACAGCTGAATCAAAGTAACACGAGCAATCAGCAAATGGGTGTTGGAGTGAGCATTAATAATGGTGTGTCTCTCACACTTGGTCTTCATCAAAATCATGGTCTTGGATTGTCTGAGCCCTTTGGCATGAGTGCAGCTCAACGTTTTGGTGTTGCCCTTCAGCCTGAGGGCTATGTTATCAGTGGTTTTGAATCACAAAATCGACATTTTGGAAGAGATGTTATTGGAGGAGGGCAACTGTTGCATGATTTTGTAGGCTGAAGATTTCTTCATTCTTCAATCTACTAACCTTGCTTAGACTTGGTTTAATTTGGTTATGTTATATAACTAACCATGTTTCTGTTGCTGTAATCAACCATGTCAGAAATTAGGAAGAGGAAAGTGATTGAAAAATTGGCCTTCTATATGGTGCTACAATGTTTGGGAAGAAAATGGTCTTTGTATTAAGGCTACAACAAGTACAAGACTGTAAAGTCTTTGTAAATTCATTTTAGGGGAAAAATATTATGTCTGGCCTTTCTATCAATTCACCCTTGTGTTGGCAACACAAGGTTAAACATTGTTTTCCTTTTTGTTTTAACCAAACTGGTACATGGATTTCAATGTGAAAGTTGAATCTTGTAGAACATCGCAATATTTTTGGGATTATAAAAAACTGTGTTTATCTATCTGTGAGAAAGGAGATAACTATTAGTATTGATGAGCTTTGCGACCAGGAGATATTATACTCTTAAAATTTTATAATATAAATTGTAAATTTTATGTAAGATTGCAAGATAGGACAATAAGAATTAGGATAATTACTTTAAATCTTTCGGCTAATACATAGTAAGTGGATTGAATGGATCAGAATTTAGAATTGAGATGATTTAGATGGATATGGATTTAAATCTTTCTGCTACTACTTCAGAAAATGAATTGAATGCATAAGAATTAGAAGATTTGGACGGATTTAAATTTCAAAATAAATGAGATATATTCTTTAAAATTGGTTCTGTTTATTTTTCTAACTCAGTTTTATATTAAAATATAAGTTTTTAATTATTTTATATTATAATAAAATATTTTTATTTAATTTTTTAATTTAATAATGTATATTCATAAAACATTTTTTTAATTTAATTTATATTTTTTTATTCCAAAATTTATTACATACAATGATAAGATTGATATGTATTAATCCGATTTTTCTCACTGATTTGGAGTTTTGGTGTAAATTTAAATTAATGTTCATTCAAAATTTAAGATTAAAACAATAACAACCCAACTTATATCTATTTCAATTTCCAATTAAAGGGAACAATCCATAAAGCTTCAATTTTATTTTAAAAAATAATTTCAGAAAATATATTAAATAAAAAATAGACAAAAATATACTTTTAAGGTCTCAATGTTTCAATTGTCAAGCCTTTAATTTCATGTACTAGAAAAATAAATCTATGAATTTATAATTAAAATTCGTATATATATATATATATATATTTTTTTTTTACTACAACATTTTATTAAAAAAAGTGGCTTAATAATTTTATAAAAGGTGATTGAATCGGAATGAATTAGATTTATATTTTGTAACATTAGTAACTACTAATTATTTTTTTAAAATTTTAAAAAATGATATTTTAGAAGTTATAGTTATTTAAAAATAGTGAGACTCAATTATTTTAATATTAAAAAGGTTTTATATTAATAATTTTGTTATAAACGAGTTTCATTATATTAAAACATACAATTTTTATGGAAATCACTTTACAAGAGTTCTCTTACTTCTCTTTAAAAGTTCTCATCTTCTGTTCATCTATTTGAAGATCGGAGACTACTAGGGTGATCTTCTTGTTGAGTTCTTCCTTTCTATCCAATTAGTTTCTTCAACCGTTTAAGTTAAACTTTTGCTCGTTTTCTTGTGGGTCTTCTCTATTCTGGCTTGCATGTGACCCTCCTTTGGTTGCATGTAAGGTTTTAATCATCAATATGAGTCTCTATTGATCAGTGATCATAACGGTAGGTCATGATCGTTCTTGGTTTTTCCTAGGTATAGATAGTTAAAGGTGTTTTGGTGTTCCTTGAGTTTCTTGAGCTGTTTGGACCGTTGATTCGCTTTATTAGGTAAGGGAAGCTAGTATTGTTTTGCTTTGCAGTGTTTTTCTAAATTAATGAATGCATGTTGATGAATTTGATTTGTAATGAGTATGGTTGTTTTTGCTTGCATGGTTTGAATTATGCTTCTTGTAGCTGAATCTACATGTTGTGAAAATATTCATTGGTTACCTTTTGAATTTGTTGTTTGAATTGTGCTTCTTGTAGTTGAATCCATAGGTTGTGGAAATATTCACTGGTTACCCGTGGAGCACGCTGGTGTAAATTCTGCATCTTGGAGCCAAATCTACAAGTTGTGGGAAAATCCACAGATTACTTGTGGAACCTTCTATTTGTTTTCTTCAATTTTAGCATGAACTCTCGCCTCCTCTTTGTTATACGTGGCATTTTGTGTTTTTCTATGTGTTTCATGAAATTTTACTAGTTGTTCTTGAACATTGATTTTCAGAGTGCGTATTACATGAAAATATGAAATGTGAAAATATGATTAAGATGTATATAATTGTATTACTATTGTTTTGAAACTATGATGATAATGAGTTTGTTTATATATATGAGCATTGTATGTGTTTGACGTAATTCCATGGGTTTCTTGGGAAGATTTTATGGTGGGGTTATTTTAGTGTATGCATTGGACCATGAATTCAAGTAAGGTGACATCCTGAAACTCTAATGACCATTTACACTCAAATAAAGTAGAATGGTTAATGTGGTGAGAGTAGTAGGAGGTCCTAGTCTATGGCAGGATAATAGCTCTAGATGATGATGGATTAATCTTGTGTGTGGTAGGGTGAAACCTATTGGCAATGACTCTGCAGAGCAGTAGAGACCACCACAAGTGCAAGTCTCTAGTGATTCCAATTCCAAATGCATGTATCCGGACTAGGGATGATAACGGGTCGGGTCGGGCACGGATAGTATGATACCCGTGCCCGACCCGCTACAAAAAAATCTGCTCGTTACCCGCCCGTTTACCCGTCGGGTATCCGCTTAAAAAATATCCGCGGATATTTTTAAAACCCGCAGGTACCCGTGGATACCCGATACCCGCAAATATTTAAAAAAATATGTATTTTATAAATTTTGTAGTATAAAATTATAAAAATAAAATATAAATTAAATTAAATTATAATTATAATTATAATTAAATTTGACATAATAAAATATACTGTTACTTCTAATTTTAATTAAATTTAACTTAATAAAATATAATTTTAATTTTAATTTTAATTTTTTGCGGGTAACGGGTACCCGCGGGTACGGATGTATGATACCCGTACCCGACCCGTTTATAAACGGGTATTAAAATACCCGCTACCCGCTACCTGCGGATAATAAATACCCGCGGGTAGTAACTATCCGTGACGGATTTTATCCGCGGATATCCGCGGACACGGGTATTTTTGCCATCCCTAATCCGGACAATTGAGTTTAGTGTCAAATGTTTGTGTGCAATTATGTGAATTATTAGTTTATCTATGTATGACCTATAATTGATAAGTTTTAATGGTCTTAGGATAATTGTTTTGTATACTAGTTTACCCTTGCACTCTATGGTCTTGTGTTGTTTTCTTCTTTTGTAATGATCATAATTTTGGTGGGAATAAATGAAGATGCATGTTTAGAGGCACCTCTGAAGGATAAGAAGTATGTAGTTAGAGTTGTGAGATTGCATTGGAAGTATGAGTGGTTAGTACATTTAGTATTGGAAATTTTTCTATAGGTTTGGCGTTGTTGTATAAATAATATATTTCTATAGTCTGCACTCTTAGGATTGCATTAATATACTTTTTATTTTTTTAATATGCCTTTGAATATTATGATGAAATGTCTAATTTTATTAGTTTTATACTACTAAAATGAGATGTTACAATTTTACCAGAGTTGATTTTCAAAATGCCAAAATTAGAAGAATGTCGTGTTTATGGCTAAACCAAGAAAAAAAAGGCATAATAAAATTGAAGAGATTTTGGGTTCATACATTTTAAAGTTTTAAATGAGTTTCTTTGTGTTTAAATTATTTGTGATCATACAATAAATAATTTGAATTTAATTAAATTGTAATCATATCAAAATTAATTAATCCCTACAAAAATTTTATAAATTAGTTACGAAAAATTTCGTAGCTGGTCCGTACCTAATCCGTAGCTAAAAGGTTTTGCGACAGATTACCTACCAAATTGCTAGAAAATTTTTCATAACTAAATACAAGTAGCTAATTAGAGAGGAATATTATTCGTAGCTAATATGTAACTAATCCCTCTCTAATTGAAGTGAAAAAGTTTTAAAATTTCTAGCTAATTTGTAGCTAATATGTCGCAATTCTGTTTTCGCTAATCCGTAGCTAATCTGTCGCAATTTCGTTGTCGCTAATTCGTAGTTATTTTGTCACAATTTTGTTCTCGCTAATCCGTAGCTAATCTGTCGCAATTTTGTTCTCGCTAATTCATAGCTAATCTGTGGTAATTCTCTTCTCACTAATCCGTAGCTAATCTGTCACAATTCTTTTCGCACTAATTTGTAGCTAATCTGTCACAATTCTTTTCTCGCTAATCCGTAGCTAATATGTCGCAATTCTTTTCTCTCTATTTCGTAGCTAATCTGTCGCAATTCTTTTCTCCCTAATCTGTAGCTAATCTGTAGCTATTATTTTCTCGTTAATTCGTAGCTAATCTGTTACAATTTTATTCTCGCTATTCCGTAGTTAATTTGTCGCAATTCGTTTATCACTAATCTGTATCACAATTGATTAGCTAATTTAATGCAATTCTATTATTCTCCTACAAATATTATTTTGTTAATTGCAATTACTTCACTGTTATTCACTCTCTATTATGAGTCATGTCCATAAACCTATGCCCATAATAAAAAAAAGAAGACAAAGAAAATAAATGATTCACAAAAAGTGTCTAAATATCTCCATTATTTGCAATACCTATTTACAAAGGATAGATAATCAATCCTACAATGATCAAAGTATATCCATCAAACAGTACAAAACAACATAAAAGTTTCCAGTTTCCACCAATGTATAATAGTTTTAGGACACAAAAGCATCAGAGGGTATCAACAAAAAGTAATGCATCAACACAATTAAAACACAAACAAAGTTTTGGATTCTTTGAGGCATGTCTTCATTCTTGTTTCTTTAAAGCAGACAATAATTCTCTCTTAAGAGATTGATGGGGTGGTGTCTGTTGATTGATCACCATTGGTTGAATGGCCAACATCAACTGATGGTTCATGGATGGAAGTAGCACCTAAGAAAAAAAAATTAAAATAATACCTTGTATTTAAAAAACTTAAAAAAAGTTAATAAATAAGACATCATTAAAATATTTGTACTATACCTGATGAGTGCAAAAAAGGATCCAAATCTAAAGAGTTAATGAGAGATTGAGTAGGATGAAATAGAGTAATAAAACCTCGCTCTCACCCTCTTTCTCTTTCTTAGGGCATTTTGCATGTGTTTGAGTATTATAATTTCAAGAAACAATAAATAGATGCATAACACACATTAAGTTATCTTGAATTTATTTTATTAGCTCAAATAATTGAAATATTTTATTAAATTAAAAAATTTACTTCGATAAATTTAAATTGGTTATCAAAGAAAACATTTAAAAAAATAATTAGAACTAATTTTAATTTAATGAATTAAAATCTCTTAAAAATTATTATAACTTTCGTTATTTAAATGTAAGTTTAAAATTGTACTTGCATAAATGAAATACAATTATTTGTATTGAAATACAATTACTATAGTAGCTCTTATCGTAATATACACCATAGAAGTCTATGTAATGGCACTAAAACAACTAAAAAATTATCATAGAAGTATTCTAGTTCTTTTATTTTGAAATATAAAATATGGAATCGATAAAAATAATAATAAGAACTAAAAATATTTCCAAATTGAAGTATTAAATTTTATATTCTAGAGAAGTTTTTTCTAATCTTAGGAAAACCAAGATAACTTTGAAACCACTTGCTGCACAAACTGCACCCATAGGCTCTATACACATTTTTTGTGCCTGATATAAACTATATGTAGATTATAGTTTCACAAATTGAATAAAGCATCTCTCAAATATTGCATAAATATACAACTTGTTTTCTTACCTAGCACAACTCTAAATCATAAATTAGTGTGTGTGGAGATTATTTTCAACATAAAATAAATGTGAAAGTGCCTAAGAATATTTGTGCTTTAAAGATATCAAAACTATACATATTCATATGAATTATATATAGTGTCCCTCAGAGAGGCATGTGATATATATATATATATATATATATATATATATATATATATATATATATATATAATTTGGAGATTTACCTTATGTTATATATTCCTTTCATACATCTTAATAAGAATCCAGTCTAGCATAGACAAAATAAAACCTGCAAAAGAAATAGCTGGATTAAGAAAGTAAGAGAGAAAAGACAAACGTAAATGAATGGAAATAATGGTGAGGGGTAAAATATTAGACGAAAGTAGTAAAATGATAGCACTACTAAAAGTTGAGAATTAAACTGTTGCAGAACGTGGTTTAAGGCTTCCAAGAAATCACAAAATGGAGACACGTATAGTGTGAGAATTGAATAAACGAGACGGGATCAAAAATGCTAACAAGGGATATGTAAGACCCGTGAATTACAGGATACGAGACAAAGGCTAAATCACCAAATCATGAGTTTATTGAGACAAATGCCATTGAAGGAAGCTAAATAGTAAACTAAACGCGTCTATTTTATATAAAAAAATGTTATTTACCGCTTTGGTTTATAAAAGAAAATCTTTCATGCCATTGGCTTCTTTTCCCTTTAGTGACTTTTTTCAAAAATGAGGAAAATTGGGAACTCAAACTCACGGTGGAAACAACAGGAAGTGATTGATGCAAAAATACAAAACGTGTGTCTTTCCTCACTTAATAATACTACAATTATGGGCCTATGAATTGAGTAAGCTTTAAACATAATAAGGATAGTTATTTCAAGACAGACTAAACAATAGGCATAGAATATTTGTATTACCGCATAAGCAATCACATAAGAAAATTTACACAAGCAATCACATAAGAAAACTCAATATCACTACTACAAAAACATAAAAAAAAAAATAAGTTAGAGAGGGATTAGTTACAAATATATATTTTGCTAGTTAATTTGTAGTTATTTTTCTACAAAGAAGCTATACATTATTTCCTTCACTATTTCCTCGCAAATTAGAGAGGGATTAGTTACAAATATATATTATGATAAATTTGTAGCTATTTTCCTACATACATGCTACAATTTCATTCTTTCCCTATTTCCTCAGAAATTAGAGAGGGATTAGCTACAAATATTTTTTCTCGCTAATTTCTCTAGCAAAATTGATTTTTTCTTGCAATTAATTTTAAAATTATTAAATATTATTTATATATATATATATATTTGAAAGATAATGACAACTTGTTTTATATGAAGATTGTGTTAATTTTGTGAGAAAACAATGTCAAAAATACAAGAACCAACTTAACCTCCATAACACAATGGAAGAGTCGCCTTACAACTTAACCTACGAGATTGGCGTTATATTGCTTAAGATAGGAGAACCAACTCTATGTCAGGTTTTATTTGACCTAACTCGTAATGAAGAATGTTTGAGGACAATAATATACCTAATTGAAGAAATACAAGACAAAGAAAAAAAATAAGAGAAGAAACATATAATGAAAGAGTAACATGATGATACAATTCAAAGCTGTAATTTAGAACATTTTGTCAAAGTGACATGGTGTATCAAATGAAGAGCAAAACACAAAAAGAGGTAGTAAAAAAAACTCTTATCAAATTGGAAAGGATCATTGAAGATTTGTCAAAATCTAAACAATGATGCATATCAATTGAAACACCTTAACAAGGAAGTCACCCTAAGAACCCATAACATAAATCACCTCAAATTTTATTACACATTTACTATAATATTTAATATTCTACTTTTGCAAGTGTTTGTTGTCTTTGTAAAGAGAGCTCTTATCTAACGAGAGCTCTTATCTAATGAGTACATGGAAGGGCAACCACCACTCAATTACTATGTTCAAAGGAATTTTTAGTTTGACCATTGAAGACTAAGAAGAACATTACCTAGTTAAAATAAGAGAAATTGGAGATAACACATCTAGTTGGTGTTATGTTAATATTTTGTAAAAGTAGTAATATTTAATAGGCTTAATTAGGATTTAATTCCCTCATAAATTTGAGTATTTCAATTGATTCCTTGTTAAATATTTTTGGACTACTAAGTACTTAAAATTTTATACTTTTTTAATTAAGTCTCTATTATTTAAGTTTTTTCATTAACTAGATAACATGGATGTTATCTTACCTAGCTTACTTGTCGCTATGCGTTAAGAAATGTGAGATTTTGTAGTTAATATAAAATGTTATTATTATTAATATAAAACGATAAATGACTTTTATTACTTAATTGAAAACATGTTAGATAACTAGATTGTCGTGTTCCTCGATGACTTTGATGTCATCACCTATAACGACTAAGGGATTGTCATTGTCACCACCATTTATGAATGTTTTTGATAATGATAAAATTACCACAAAAACCCTTTATTGGTTGTTAGTTCTCAGCAGTCGGTCTCCTGGGTAAGCATTGGTTCGAGAGTCGATGTGTATAGCTTCTTAAGTAACCAGTACACGGTACTGACCTTTATGGGATAGGGTCAGGTACATGTACTATAGGAATAATGTCTTCTTTGGAGTAGCCAATACCCAGTACACGACCTTGGCGGAATAGGGTCGGGTATGGGTATTATGGGAACATTATCTTCTTTGGAGTAACCAGTACCCAATACACAACCTTGATGGGATAGGACCCAGTATGGGTACTATGAAAATAATGTCGTCTTTAGAGTAACCAATACCTAGTACACGACCTTGGTGGGATAGAGCTGAGTACAAGTACTATGAGAATAATGTCGTCTTTAGAACAACCAATACCTAGTACACGACCGTGGTGGGATAGAGTTGAGTACGAGTACTATGAGAATAATGTTTGTTTTAGAGTAACCAATACCCAATACACGACCTTGTTGGGATAAGATTTGGTACATGTATGGAAATAATGCCTTCTTTGGAGTAACCAGTACCAGTACACGGTCTTACTGGGATGGGGCTAGGTATGAGTGTTATGGGAATAATGTCTTCTTTAGAGTAACCAGTACCCTGTACCCGACCTTGGAGAAATGTGATTGAATATGAGTACTGATATATTTTGTATAATTAGTAACTCTAACCTTGAATGGATAAAGCTCAGTACAAGTAGGACATCCAATATTATAATTAGGAAAATAAAAAGTTAATAAAAAAAATAATATAACACTTTATATTATTTAGATATAAGTTTAACAAAAAAATTATATATGAAATTTTCTTTAATATAACAGTAATAATATATTTATAAACTATTATTCAACCAATACTTTGTCAAATAATATTTTTAAACTTTTAAGACACTAAATATTTTTTTTTTAAATTTGCTTATTACTAAATTAAAATTTTAAGACTGAAGGTTTAATAAAAAATATTTATATTATTAAAAGAATAAATGTGATTTTTCTAGAATATTATGCATGTGAAATATGTTTTTTATTTTTTTGTATTTATTATTTTTTGTATTAAATTGTTGATATTTGAAATTTGAGATTTGATTGATATTCACTTGTTGTATCAATAAATTAGTTAAAACATTCATAATTAGATGTGTTTAGAAAAAAAAATTATCCCACGTTGTACCAGTAAATAAGTAATATATATATATATATATATATATATATATAAAATTTAAATTGAATTTAAAAGAAATAAATTATATTCTATACAAATATTCTTTTTTGTTTAGTTTATTATATTTTAGTTATTATTTTAAACTTGTTAAACATTTTAATGTGATTAGAATGTATATACTTTATCTAAATGTTGTTTCAAATATTTTTTATCAGGCCAATAAATATAGCCTGAATAAATTAATTAAAAATATATTATTTGACGAACTAATAAATTTTTTATCACAATAATGTAAATATAATCACATATAATTATTTTATTTTACTTTATTGTGACTGGTGTCATCTATAATGATAAAAGCAAGTGAATAATATTTACTAATAAATAATTCGAAAAATTAAACTATTGATAAAATATAAAATTAAAATAAATTTTTAATTATTATAGGAAGAAAATGTATATATAAAAAACTAATTAATTTGTCAAGACAAAATAAATTGTTATGCATAAAAAGAAAAAGAAACAGTGATAAATTAATAATAGTAATATTAGTAACGCTATAAATCATATCTTTCAAGAGATAAATTGTTTTCACCAATAAGTGTCTTATACTGTTATTAAGCCAATAAATACAGAAAGTGTGAATATTTCACTAACAGATTCATAGTAAATTAAAAGTATAAAAAAAAAATCAAAAAATCTTATGCATTTAAAAATAAACATATTTTTTGATAATAAGTAAAAATATTCATTTATTTGTTTCATGTATGAAGAAAGAAAATAAAAATATACTTTAAATAAAGATAAATAATAAGTTATAATATAATAACTAATCTTATCAATTAAATATATGATTATAATAAAAAGATATTTGGGCAGATAAATAAATTTTGTTAGTGAATCTAAGTATTTCGATATTAATATTTAAGATTCACATAATTTTTATAAATAAAAGAGGCTTAAAATAGACACGCAACAGCTACACCGTAGAAGAAATCACGGCACCGTCCCATTCCGTAAAACCCTAATCCCAATTATCGTTCACACCTAAACCCTTTCCCCTTTTTCTTTTTGTTATTTTTCTTCACATCCAAGGTTTCAGCTTCTCAGAATCAAAGCTTTCTTCACCTCTTTGTTCTCCTTCATCTTCACGCCCCGTTCCTTGTCCAGTAGAAGAAGACCCACCCACCACCCAGCACTAATGTAACAACCACCCATTCTCCTCTTGGAAACCGCGATTCGAGGTTTCGGAGCTTAAACTATCCTCGAGTGCTCTTAGAAAAGACAAAAAGATAACAAGGGTCTTTTATTTCGTTTGAAAGATAAAATTTTTAGGGGTGGGTATGGAAGCAGCGAGAGTGGGTGTGGGGGTTGAAGGTGGGAATGGGAGCAATGTGAAATTGTTGCAGCCGAAGGGTCAGCAAGTACAAGTGGGAACGGTGTCTCAGCTTCTCGCTGGAGGACTAGCCGGTGCTTTTGCCAAGACCTGCACTGCTCCACTTGCACGCCTCACCATCCTTTTTCAGGTTTGTTTCTTTGTTTGTTTAACTGTGATATAATGAATGTGTTTGACTTTAGGGTTGCCTAACATGTCATGGGGGTGGAATTTTAGGTTTTGGTTGAAATGGGATGACGTTTTAGGTTTCAGGTCAAGGAAATTTCACCTTCTCAAAGACATTCATATACATCAGATTTCAGATTTAAATACATCATATTTGAATTGATCTCATTTTAAATTATTTCATCTTTTAAATGACAATTAAATTTTTAATTGGATAAATTATCATCAAATTCAACAAAGTATTTAAATATCAAATAATTATTAAACTAAAAAAATATAATCTTGTAGTAGATCTTGATTGATGTTATTTTTATTTTTGTCAAAGTTTTTCAAATCTCTTTTATTATAATTACAAAACTTTTTTCTCAATTTACATTTTAAGTAGATTATTTTCAAGTTATGAAATGATAGATGTGGCCAAATACATAGCATTGAGTAGGGCTCATGCAAGTCCGGGTCGAGTTAGAGTAAAGCCAGATCAATCTGAACCTAAATCAAGTCAAGCCAAGTAGGTCTGAGCAAGTAGGATCGAGCACAAGTCTGAGTCGAAATTTGCCTGGACCTAGGACGAGTCTAGTTGGCTTGGAACTAAGTCAAGTCGGTCTAGCTCAAGATTAGCCAAGTAGGAGCAAGTCCACATTCAGTAGAGTCAGTGCCATTCCACATTCATCCGAGTGAGGGTTGGCCCATGTTTAGTGAAGTTGGGTTAGGTCTAGACCGGTCCTAGTCTGATCAAGACTAGGTCTGAATTAGCTCGATGAAGACAAGGTCAAGTTGAATTTGTGTAGGACCAAGTCAAGCCAAGTTAGTCCGAGCTAAATTGAGTTGAGTTGGTTTGGACAAGTTGAGTCCAGTCAAGTTGGCTTAGGTCAAGGTTGAGCTAAGTTGGCTTGGGCTTAAGTCGAGACTAGTCTCTTTGGGTCCGAGTCAAGCTAAATTGGGCTAGGCCCATCGGATTGGGACCCTAAGTTGGGAACTCACGTCAAGTTGAGCATAGCCTATTTGGGCTCAGTCGACCCAAACTATGAAGACTGAAATATGAGTTTAAGAATATGAGTAATTTCAAATTCTTACTTTTTTGGTGGAATTTGAAATGTTTTAATTTCAAGTTATTCAATTACTTTATTGAAATTCTAGAATTTCAATTTCTTTCAAAATTCATTACCCAACTAACATGTTTTGTCCTAAGCATTTCGAATTCTCTAAGAAAATGTGTTACCCTCTTAAAATGTTTTATGTAATTAACACATTATTAACTAGTGTATTATCTGACTATTTTTACATGCATTTACTTTATCAGGTTCATGGTATGCATTTTGAGATGGCAGCATTGAGCAAGCCTAGCATTTGGGGTGAGGCTTCACGTATTGTCAATGAAGAAGGATTTAGAGCATTTTGGAAAGGCAATTTGGTGACCATAGCCCATCGCCTCCCTTATTCCGCAGTCAACTTCTATGCTTATGAACGCTACAAGAATGTAACGTCTGATGCTCTTTACATAATATTTATGTGGTCTAGTTGTTGCTTAAGTTTCTTAACTTTGAATCAATTTCATTGTTTTGTATTCTGTTACAGCTATTACAAATATTTATGGGGGAGAATCATCGAGGAAATACCAGTGCAGATCTGTTTGTGCACTTCGTAGGTGGTGGTTTGTCTGGTATAACATCTGCTACAGCTACATATCCTTTGGATTTGGTGAGAACACGACTTGCAGCACAGGTAATTGCCAATTATCGTTATTTGAAGAATTTTGGATCTCAGTTGCTTGCATTGTGTACTGGTTAGATTTTAATTGGCACTTACTATTTCATTGACTTTGATCCAGTTTGTAATGACTTTTGGGATTTTATTTCTCTGCAGAGAAGTTCCATATACTACAGGGGCATCTCACACGCTTTTAGTACCATTTGCAGAGAAGAAGGTTTCTCGGGTCTCTACAAGGGACTTGGAGCTACATTGTTGGTATGCTCATGATGTATTTTCAATTCCTCTCTTTAACTTCTTTATGTCTACGATCCTGCTATATTTTACAATTGGCATAACTTGTTTTGTATGGTACAGGGTGTTGGACCCAATATAGCTATAAGCTTCTCCGTTTATGAAGGCTTACGTTCTTTTTGGCAGTCCCAAAGGTGAGTATCTGAACTTGCAATGAATTGAGAGTATTTTATGTGGACGGTTTTGTGGATATTTAATTTTTTCTTTGAAATTTAGGCCCGATGATTCTACTGTCATGGTCAGTCTTGCTTGTGGCAGTCTTTCAGGTGTTGCATCTTCAACAGGTTGGTGTTTACTGATAGTTGTTGTCTCCAATATCAGAATCAAAATTTTAATTTTAAGAGTTTGAGTTAATAGTATTTCCAAATAAGTCATTTCAGCTACAATCTAATCAAACACATTTTCTTCAAATAGCAATTTCCTCATCTGGTATGAATCATTCTTACTTTAATTGTTTAATTGTTGTCTCTTGCAACGTGCAGCAACATTTCCTTTGGATCTTGTAAGACGCAGAATGCAGTTGGAGGGAGCTGGTGGTCGAGCACGTGTCTATAATACCAGTTTATTTGGGACATTTAAGCACATAGTTCGGAATGAAGGACTACGTGGTTTGTACAGAGGCATTTTGCCTGAGTACTACAAGGTTGTTCCCAGCGTCGGCATTGTTTTTATGACGTATGAGACATTGAAGATGTTTCTATCAAGCATTCCAAGTTAGGAAACACTCTGTTTTTATCCTATGTGATGATTCATTACTATTTTTATCCTTTAGAAGGAAATTTTGTGATGGATTTGTATTCTTGTCGTCGCCTTCGGCACAATTTTGTATTTGTATAGGTAGTTATAATCTAGCGAGTTACAGCAATTGTACCAAATCGAATTTTAGGTCAGAGTTATGGATGATTAGAGAAATAGTTTGGTTGTAGAATTTTCCACCGTTGAGATATTATTAGTGAATGTATCACTCTATCAATGTTAGCATTTGATTCATCTTGCCCACGATGTTCTGGGGATTCTTTGTTTTGAGAAGAACATGAATTATATGTTTTCATCATTGAAATAGTCGCATACATATTTATTCTAAAGCATTCCATTATTAATTATAATGCATGCGGGAACTACTACTAATTATGGTAAATGTACATTTTATGTTTTCATTCAATAGTACAAAAAGTTATGGGTTAAACATTTTAACTTGAAAATGTTGCTGGCCAATTTTTTGTGTATATCCCATTGTTTTTTGGGTATATTGAATTGGATGCCATGAATAATAACAGATAAACATGAAAAGGAAAAATAATTGTAAATCAGAGATAATCTTAAGCAGAACCAAAAGACATTATTCTGGATTTTATAATATAAATAAATAATATTGCTAATTACTAAACTATACATATATATAGAGTGATTCTCTATTTTTGTGTTCATATTTTTATTTTTAATTTTATTCTTTTATAAATAACTAATTTTTTAAATCAAAACAATTATTTTATATTTTTATTTTTAAGTAACAGTTTTGTTAGATTTACCTATTTTATTCATTTAACTTTTCTTTTAAATTAATCAGTTTTAAACTAAAATAAATATCTTTAATAAAAAATACTCTATACACAATAAATAAAAAATATTTATAATAAAAATGTAAAAATGTAAAAATTATTTATATTTATTTTCAAAATTAAAAAATAAACACACATGTGTCATGTCTTTTCACCTGTATAACTAATACAAATTAAATTTTAGTAATATAATTATTGGCTTTCTTAAAATTAATCTAACACCTCAGTTAGAAGGTATCCATCATCCGCATGAGGTCGGCAAGTTTAGGAAATACGGCTAAAGGCCGGCCATACACTTGTCAGGGGATAGCGAGTGAAGTCGGGAGAAACATTCTCAATCCATTCACTTTTTTATAAGAAAAGCTAAATTACTTAATTCAATGATTGTTTTTTCTATGGAGTTTATATTAAAATAATTATTTTATAAACAAATTATATTGGAAATGTTAAACCATTTGGAGCCCTGCTGATTGATATATGAACAACGTACAAATTTTGATGGGTTTTACTTATTTGACAAGAGATATCAGTAATTTCTTAATTTCTTAATTTATTTTAATTAATGAAATATAAAGAAAAACTATATTCAAGAATATTACAAAATCTTCTTTACGTAAACTGTTTAATAAGGTTTTTGTCTGATATTTGTCTAAATCATTTAACATGATCTCTGACTTTTTTTTCTCAATATTAGTTAAATAAAAAAAGTTAATGTGACCCCTTTATTATATTATTGTTGACATCATTAAAAAGTTGATAATTTGAATATTTAGATAAACATATTATTTAAAATACTTGTCATTACTTTATATAGCTGGATTACCTTCTTTTTTTTATGATCAGGCATGTTCTTCATTTTTCGTCAATAGCTCACTACTCGTTGCATGTTAAGATGAATTATGGTTGAAAGGTTTAGACTTGACTCAATTTAGTCTTTTGAGACATATGACGAAATAGGATCTTGTCATACATTATAAGAAAATTATTAAATAGTAACAAATTTTAAAGACCAAAAAATTAGTCACTATATTGTGTAAGTTATATACCCTTTTACAAACTAAAAATTATTGGTATTTAAAATTATTTTTGTATCTGTCTGGAAGAGGCATTTCGTTATCTTGCCGAATTGTAAGGAAACTATTCTCGGTAATAGGCCGGGTATCAAGGAGCTATTATTTTGGAATCAAGAGTCATATATGAGAAAGGTTGGGATTAAGAATGAGATCGGTATAATGAGGAGGTGATATATGCTGAGATTAAGAATGGGATCGGTATAAATCTGAGGTCCTTGAAAAGAATTAAAAAGATGATTTCAAGTCAATGGGTTGTCGATTTGGGTATATTGTTTGTAGACCAGTCACTTGAAATTGGAGCCTAGTAAGATTGGTAACAGTTTTTAGCCGAGGTGTTTTTTGAATAGAATAAGAAAGTAGGTAGGATTATTAGCCGATATTTAAGGGATCTGGTTATTGGGAAGATTAAGGGGATATCTTTAAGTGGTTATTTTGGGAGGGTATTTTGTTATTATTTGGGAGATATTTTAGATTATCTTTAAGAAAGATGATTTTTCTTATTATGTATAACCTACAAAATCCAATATTTGTAATTGATTGCTCTATAAATAAGAATTTTACTCCCATGGTCAAGTGACAGATTTATTTTGGCCTAAGTGATTCCTTAACTAAGGTTGAAATAGTTCTTGTTTCAGTTAAAGGTTATTTTACACCTTTTTTTGGACCGAAACAATTTCTATTATGAATAAACAATTATATTTAGTTTTATAATTAGATTTTAAATTTGTCTTTAACATTATCTACCAAAATTTTAACTACTTAATATTATTGATGATAAATTAGTTTCTAATTTTAAATTAGAAAATTTCTTGGTAACTAAAACCTCGACAGCTAATGTTAGGGACCAATTTAGACTTTAATTCACAAACTAATTATAATTTTGGTTTAATTAGCAATTTTGTTTCTATATTTAGACCTTTGATTCATTTTGGTTCCTACATTTGTTTTTGACTCAATTGAATCCCCATTTTTGTAATATGACTCAATATTTTTTTCGATTAAATTGACATTAACACCGTTTTCAAGTGTCACATGTCAAAATTTAGGTTTGTCGCGTAATAAAATTTGGATCATCTTCTATCTTGGAACTCCTTTGATTTTGACATGTGACACTTCCAAGTAGAAGAAGATTCATATTTTTACACGTAACATACCCATATTTGATTCTTGATACTTTGAGGCAGCGTTAACATGAGTCATATTGAGGTTTTTTTTTTTTGACATGTAATTACCAATTTTTGAATGATTTTGGTTCAATTGAATCTTTTTTAAAATATAGAGACTCAATTGAGTAAAAACAAAAATATAGGAACCAAAACTAATCAAAGGCCTAAATATAAATACCAAATTACTAATTCAACCTATAATTTTTATTTAAAATGATGGCTATTTTAGATACCAAAACTTTTAGTTTATAAAATGGTAACTAAATTAGTTGATATAGTGACTAATTATTTTTTGTCCCCATGTAATTTTTTTTGTAGTGTTGGGGAGAACATAAGACTTAGAGTTAACTAATTGCAAAAATCCGAGTAATAAATATTTAGATGAATAAAATTGGGGACTAGTTGAACGATTGCTTTACTATGTATTCAATGTTAAGTAGGAAGGGAGAAAGGTCTTAAAGGAAATGACTTAGAGTTAACTAATTGCAAAAATCCGAGTAATAAATATTTAGATGAATAAAATTGGGGACTAGTTGAAGAATTGCTTTACTATGTATTCAAAGTTAAGTAGGAAGGGAGAAGGGTCTTAAAAGAAATGAGTTGGTGCTATTTGGAATTTATGAATAAAATCTTAGAGAAATAGAATAGTTATCCGGAGAGGATGTCATAATTCAATAAAGAAGAAAAAAAACAAAGAAACAAGAGATGCTTATGGCTATGGTGTGATTAGGCATTTCAAAGTGGGTCAAGCCTGCCCGACCGAACCGCCAACTAGTGCAAAATAAGTATATTAGATCGGTTCTGGAGCGCATATTAGATCGGTTTCGCGATCTAATATACAGTGATGTAATATGTCAAAGACATATTAGATCGATTCTAAAACAATCGGTCTAATATCTTTTACTGAAAAGAAAAAAAAAGCATTTTCGAAAGTGACCATACAAAAGGGCAAAGGAGAAAACGAACTACCTAAGACCACCAACAAGCCACCATGGACCAACACCAACAAACCACCAAGTGAACCACCAACAAACCACCATGGAGAACATTACACCCCAACTGCCAACTTGACTAAGGGACTTCACGAAACACCATGGGGACCAGCGACACACATTCGGTAAAGTAGCGTCGTCACAAATTTGCTTCATTTGCAAAGGATATGGGAAAGCACCAAGCACCGAGAAAGGCAACTACAAAGAGAGCTTTCTCCACAAACAAAAACCCTAGGCATGAGAAAACGAGGGAAAAAACACTAACTTGTTGCATTGGTTGTTGAAAAGTGGCATGGAAGAGAAGAAGAAGCTTGTTGAAGCGGTGGTAGGGCACGACAACGGTGGTCAATGACACTTGGAAGAGAAGAAGAAGCAGTGGAGGCACAAGAGAGAAGACCAAATGAGGCACGAGAGAGAAGACGAAGTTTGAAAAATGAAAAGAGTTTCCGCAATTTGTAGTGCAAAAAACATATTAGATCGGTTGTTTTTTTAACCAATCTAATATGTATATATTAAATCGATTCTTTATATAACCGATCTAATATGTATATATTAGATCGATTCTCCCTATAACCGATTTAAAATACTTTCTACTATTTACAAAATTGTCACCGTCTTTTAAATTAAATCGGTTCTGCTTCAACCGATCTTATATCCTATTCTAATATCACCATTTTGCACTGGTGGCCCGCCAAACAAAGGGCGGGTCGGGTTGGAGTTTCCAATCCGCCAATCCGTCGTGGTCTGGCTTGCCTAACTTGCCAAAGTGGCGGGCCAGTCTGCCTTGGCCCGTTAACCCGTTTTGTTTTTTAAATTTTTTTATATTTAGAAATTAAAAATAATTAAAATAAATATTTTTTTATATTATATAAACAAATTTATGTATATATAAAAAAATTATAAACAAAAATTTAAAAAAAGTTAAAAGAAAATAAAACAAATTAAAAAAAATTAAATTAAAAAAAAAAGTGACAGACTAGCTTGTCGTTCTGTCATGAAATAAAACAAGCTGCAATATACAACCCATTTTGCTGTGGCAGGCCAGTTTGATCCGACTCGTTTTTAATAGTCTAAAACAGGTCTGACCTACCCGTTTTAACACTACTAAGTGTGATCATTGTTATATTGTTATGCTCTACTTTGAACATACCAAAACCCAAGAGAAAAGAAAAGAAAAGTAAAGAAAGCAGTAAAAAGGTAACCTAAACCTAGGGGCTTTTTTGTATTTGGGGGTCCCTTTTTAGTCGAATTTGTAAAAAAGGGTCCTCAATTTTTGTTTTTTTGCGAAACTAGGTTAAGTCGCTAGGATGGAGGACAACATTGAAGGTGAAGTCGTTCTTCATCATGTCGGTTTCATTTTTTTTTTTTGAAAAACAAAGTCGTCAGGCAGGAGGCCGGTTTTATGGTTTTGCGAGGTGAAGTCATCTTTGCAGATGACGACTTCATTTTAAGTTTTTTTAACAATAAATGATAATAAATTGAAATAAAAATAAAAATAAACATTAATATATTTTAAAAATGATTAAAAAATAAAATATAATAATTTAGTTACTAGAAAATAATAAAACAGTCATCTATGTCCTTCAGTTTCACATGTTGGTCTTCTTCTGGGTCTGTTGGGTCGTCTTGGTGGTTGTTGTTGTTGTGGTTCATCATCATCATCATCATCATCATCATCATCATCTTCATCTTGATTACTTTGGACATTTTGAGGATGGTGAACCATTTGTGGTGATTGGGAAGACATTGGCGGAGAATAGAATGACATTGATGATGAAGATCCTGGATAATAAGCAGATGGTGGTGTCATGGTTGTGGTGCCAAACATATGTGATGGACCAACACCATAACTTGACTGATGCGGGAAGAAACCATATGAGGAAGGGACATGTTGGAATGAGGTGTTTGATGGGTTGCCAAATTAAGGATGTGAATGACCAAACATTTGATCCTGACCCATAGGGGACTGTCCGAAAAAGGGTTGGTGATGATGTATGAAATCTGGAGAAGACCCAACATGGACAGTGTAGGGTTGTGAAGTAGGCTTGGAAGGTTCTTGTGACATATCGTACTGTAAAATAAACAACATGGTAATTGCCATGAATACGTATGTATGATAAACAAATGTACAACATTGTAGTATAAATAACCTTATCGTCGAAAGATTCTGTCGATGGAGATATATAGCGAATAATGTGGTTTATGTACCACTGCATATACGGTGTTTCATCACACAAATGGTCGTTTCCACTGAACGGTGTACCTTGAATGATCTGATTTTGTCGATCATTCCACTATTTCCCCTGAATTCATGGTGACTGGTGCAGCGTAGGACATCACTGTCAAAGATAAAATAAATGCGCGCAGATGCGCGCGTGATGGTGTCAGCGACTCGGGAAAGCGAAGTCGTCATAACTGCGGACGACAACCAAATTGAAGCCGTCATTACTGCAAACGACAATCAATTGATGTCGCCAGGCCGCCTGACGGTTTCACTTTAATGCATGAAAGTCGTCCTGACATGCACCGGTTTAAGTTTAATGAAGTCGGTGCTTCTTAAATGAAGTCGCTGGGTTGTTTAATGAAGTCGTGGGTTATTTAAAGAAGTCGTGTGCTTTAATTAATGATGTCTCGGGTTTTAAGACAAAATCGTTGCCATTAATGGCGGCTTCTGTGCATTAAAATGGGGTTATTTATTAAAAAATCGTTGGCATTAATAGCGACTTTTGTGCATTAAAACCGGATAATAAATGTGTTGCAATGGCCTGGACACAATTTAAGTTTCTCGATTTATTTATATTGCTCTTAACTCATTTAGTTTTTTCTTACCTTATTATTATTCGTCTCTTCACAAAATTTCACTCTTCACAAATTTGCACACAAATGGTCGATCAATTGAGTCAATATCCAGATATTTTGTCTGATTTCAGTAAAGATGAGTTAGTTACCAACCAATATACAATCCATACAACAGATCATAGTGGCTCATCAAGTCACACCTCAATTGAAGCTTCAAATCCAATGAATGAAAATTCACTATGTATTGCCATGTCTTTTGACACAAAAGAGTCCACAGTGTCATATATCAAGCAATACCACATCGACAATTGTTATAGATTTGTGGTTGTTGAGAGCAAATCTAAAAAATTTATATGTCGATGTGTCGACTACAAAAAAGGTTGCCCATGGCATTTACGGGCTGCTTATAGCAAGCGAAGTTTGAATTGGGAGATTAGAAAGATTGACGGATCACACACGTGTTTGTCAACCATGCAACCTGCAAATCATGTCAATCTTGATTCCAACCAAATTGGTTCTATTGTGATGAACTCTGTAAAGGAAAATCCTTCCATACCTATCAAAAGTTTGGTAGCTGAAATTAAAAATCGTTTCGGATATTCAGTTTCATATAACAAAGCTTGGAATGGTAAGCAAAAAGTGCTTGCTAAGGAGTTTGGAGATTGGGAAGAGTCTTACAATGAACTTCCCAGGTGGTATCAAGCTATACAAGAAAGTAATCCCGGCACAATAATTCAATGCACTGGACCTCCTGTACTTGTAAGTGGCCAACCTGACCCTTCTTGCTATACTATGGAACGCGTATTTTGGTCTTTTGGACCATGCATCCAAGGGTTTAATTATTGCAAGCCAATTGTCCAAGTAGATGGCACATTTCTCATAGGAAGATATCAAGGGACATTGCTAACAGCACTAGCTCAAGATGTGTCACGTAATATATTCCCTTTGGCCTTCGCGATAGTGGAAGGAGAAACAAAGGAGGCCTTAATATGGTTTTTTCAACTCTTAATGGAGCACGTTACACCACAATCAAACCTCTGCTTGATAACAGACAGGGGGAAATGTAACATCCCTATTTTTAATAAACTATATTATTTATTTTAAATAAAACATTTAGAAAATATTCTATTTTTACTAACGTTTTGTATTTTATTATGATGTAGTTTAAGCATTAAAAATATTATTAAATAGGTGTGTGTAAAAAAAAATATATATGAAGAATTTTCTAAAAGAG
>Ga0209589_1002525_pt1 | contig 31798 bp, 14 predicted proteins | sample CowpeawhiteBW_FD_187525 | JGI IMG/M metagenome (GOLD analysis project Ga0209589, IMG submission 187525) | Root nodule microbial communities of legume samples collected from California USA - Cow pea white BW (SPAdes) (version 2) | ecosystem: Host-associated > Plants > Roots > Nodule | place: USA...
TCGAAGAAGATCTCTCTCAGGTTACATCTTTACCCTCTGTAATAGTGCTATCAGTTGGAAAGCAACACTTCAATCTATTGTTGCATTATCTACAACCGAAGCAGAGTATATTTCAGCCACAGAGGGAATGAAAGAGGCTATTTGGCTTCGAGGTTTGGTAAATGAACTTGGTCTAACACAGAAAGTTCTTACTGTGTTTTGTGATAGCCAAAGTGTTATTCATTTAACCAAGAATAATCGTTATCACGACAAGACCAAACACATCAATATAAAACATCACTTTATTAGAGATGTTGTTGTTGTTGGAGAAATTATGGTTGAAAAGATTGACACTTCTGAGAATCCAGCAGACATGCTTACCAAGCCGCTTCCAGTTACCAAGTTTAAACATTGTTTGGACTTGGTTGGTCTATACAACATTTGAATGCCCTTTGGGACTTTATCGGACGATGAACACTTGTAGAATTCGAACCAAGGTGGAGATTGTTAGAATATGTGGTTCTCATTCAATTCCTAATACCACACGTTACTTAAGCACTAATTATTAATTATTTACTGCTTAAGTTTTGAAGACTCTTCATATGGCCTATTTACTGGTTCAGTTTTGAAGACTTTTCATATGGCCTATTTACTGCTTCAGTTTTGAAGACTCTTCATATGGCCTATTTACTGCTTCAGTTTTGAAGACTCTTCATATGGCCTATTTACTAGTGCAGTTTTGAAGCCTATAAATAACATCTCCATGACTTGAAAAAAATATAAAAAAACATTTACAGAGACACACTTTGTAAAGACATCTGAGTGTTTTTTGGTGAGGATTCTTGTTCCCATTTAAGAGCTTTGTACTCTTCTTTTCATAGTGGAACTTTGTTCATTATCGTCCCGTGGTTTTTCCTCTTACATTCAAAAGAGGTTTTCCACGTAAATCCTTGTGTGTTATTTCTCTTGCTCTTTTATTTGCTTCTCTTTAATTTCCAATTGTCACGATCCTGTGCTTCCGCATACTATGATACCATAACATTTACCATATTCTGCATCTAATTTTTCATATCTAAAGCACATTTAACATTACCTTCTACCCAACCCAAATTAAATCCAAAAGAGTTAGCTTCTTCCCATAATTGTTCCAAATGATTCCACATTTCATCATTCATATCTTCGATCTGTTTAGTCTTCAAATAATTAAGAAGGTGACCCAAAGTTGAGAATGTCATTTACCTATACTTGCCACCTCTCTTTTCTTGACTTACAAGCAATAAGGGATGTTCTAAACATACATCTCCTAAAAATGGAACAAAATCTAGATTCATTCTTGGAAATGATGTTAAAAACATATTATGGAAAAAAATATTATTGACGTCAGTGAGAAGGTAATCATCAATGTTGATTAGAGGTCGATAGGGTTCACTGTACACATACTTAATGACAAAAAATCAGCTTCAATCATTAGAGTATCATTCAAAACAAACTCATTTCTTTCATTGAGTTGACTTAAAAACAGTAAAAGAATCGAAACCGAAAAAATATTGATCATAACTAAACTCATATTCCCATCCTGAAAAATCAACACACGGATTAAAAGTAATAGACTCAATAACATCAAAACAAATTATTCTTTTATGCAAAATCTCCTAATTGTTTAAATTATTATCATGAAATACGATAAAACTGATTTTTAAATAGATTATACATATAACATAAACTTAAAATTAAAAAAAAGAATATGAAAATATCCTTTCTTATCGTCCTTTTTGTCATGAAGATGTTAACTAAAGCCAAAGTGAATTTTGCAAATCTTTTCCAGTCTTGAGGTAAATTTATACTATCTTTCTCTGCTCCAAGATAAATTCTGATGGGATTCTCAGTGCCCCAGTTCAGGAGAAAACAATGTACCTAAAAAGCAAAGTTCAAACAATTAATAAAACTAACATAATACACAACATCAGAACCACAAACAGTAAACAAAATTTTAATAAAACATCATTCGAGATCATCCCCTACGAAACTTTTGGAGATAATCTTATATTTGAGATTCAATGTAGAGAAGTTGATATACTTAGAAGTATTTCTATGATACATCAATTTAGGCCAATGGTTGTTATTTTCCATTGTATAGCTTCAATTTGAGAGAGGTGTAAAAAGTAATTAAATGCGGGAGATAATTTTATCTTTGAGATTCAATGTAGAGAACTTGATATGCTTACAAGTATTTCTATGATACATCAATCTATAGGCCAATGATTTTTACTTTCCATTATAGTAACTTCAATTTGAAAGAGGTGTAAAAAGTAATTAAACACGAATTAAAAAGAATTGTGAGGTTCAGATTGTGAAAAAGAAGTACTAAACAAAATGCAAATAACGAGGGGTAGGAAATTTAAAATTTGATGCAAAAAATTTGGTACAAAATACAAAAGAGATTATATTACGTACACTAAACTAACATATATTACATATATTACGTACAATACGTACAAAAACTTATAGTGCATATAAATATTATATCACGTACACAAACATATATCACATACATACAAAAATGTATAATACGTACAAAAACTTATAGTATATACAAAAAATTGTATCACGTACAAAAACATAATTACGTACAAACTTATTCCAAATGATTCCAAATTTTATCATTCATATCTTCGACTTGTTTAGTCTTTAAATAATTAAGAAGACGACCCAAAGCTGAGAATGTCATTTCACTATACTTGTCACTCGTCTTTACTTGACTTACAAACAGTAAATATGCAGATCCTAAAGATGAAACAAAATCTGGATTCATTCCTAAAATGATGTTAAAAATATATTATGGAAAAAAAGATTATTACGTCAACGGGAAGGTAATCATTCCTAAAAAGATTCATTCCTAAAATGATGTTAAAAATATTATTATCAACGGGAAGGTAATCATCAACGTTGAGTAGAGGCCGATAGGGTTACCCATACTTAATGACAAAAAACCTGCTTCAATCATTAGGATATAATTCTGAAACCGGTAAAAGAATCGAAACCGAAAAAGGTTGATCATAACTAAATTCGTATTCCCATTTTGAAAAATCAACACATAAATAAATAATAGACTAAATAATATCAAAACAAATTATTCTTCTTCTGTACAAAATCTCCTAATTTTTTAAATAATTATCATAAAATACGATAAAACTAACTTTTAAATAGATTATACATATAACATAAACTTAAAATTAAAAAAATAATAAAAATATGAAAAATATCTTTTTCTTATCATCATCCTGTCATTAACTACGGCCAAAGTGAAATTTGTAAATCTTAACTCCTAGTAAATTTCAAAGGGATCGTCGGTGCCCTCAGATCGAGAGATAACAATGTACCTAAAAAGCAAAGTTCAAACAACTAATAAAACTAACATAAAATATAACATCAGAATTATAAAAAGTAAACAAAATTTTAATAAAGCATCATTCATCCGGTATGAAGCTTTTGGAGAGAATATTGTCTTTTAGATTCAATGTAGAGAAGTTGATATGGTTGCAAGTATTTTTATGATACATTAATTTAGACTATTTGGTGTTATTTTTCATTGTTGTAACTTAAATTCGGAAGAGGTGCAAAAAGCAGTTAAACGTGAGAGGTGTAAGGAGCAATTAAATAAAAAAAATAGTGAGGTGTAAGTAGTGAAATATAGGTGTGAAGTAGTAAACAAAATGCAAATAATGTGGGGTGTAAGAAATTAAAAATTTGGTAAAAGCTTAAATATCGAGACCACCTAATATTCAGACATCACCAATATAAGTCACCTAGCCAAGTAGTCGGTCGAGACCGACTACCCGAACACACCTGCTAAGTTCTCCAAAAAGCTAAGGAGACCCCCGCATTCAATAGGCCTCTAAGGCCTGGGTGGGGGCCCAGGCCCACTCATGGCCCAAACTAGGGCCCAGGTCAAGACCCAGTCCATGTAATGGTCAAACGTCATTAACATTCTATAAATACGCGTGGACCCCATCATTTAAAGGTACGCATTCATTAATCATTGATTTGACTCTCTGAGAGCTTTGACTTACTTGAGCTTCGGAGATTCTTCTGCAGGTAACCCCTCCCGGGTCCAAGCTGACATGTATCGACCAGGAAGAGGCCAACTGAAGAGATAGCGGACTACATGGTAAGGTGACGCTTGTGCCTAACTTATCTCATTTGTTCTCTGCAGGAACAATTGGGTGTAACTTGATAAAAAAAAGGGTCAAATTGCAAACCACTCCTAGAGACAACTTCTAGCATGATTTTGATAAAGAAAAATTGTAGAGAGTGATTTGATAAACTATTCTAGCATGATTTGTGCCATCAGACCTAAAGAAAATTTTGCAAACAACTTCTAAAGACAGTAAATGATGCTAAATAGAAGTGAGGGTTGGGTAATGAAGTGTCGAACTAAAGTAAATGATTTAGTAGAAAATATGGAGATGCTAAATGATTACACATACAATAAAAGATAATATGAATGAATATATTGCGACAAAAGTTTGAAGTACAGCATTATAGAGAAGATGACAAGATTTGTTTGCAGTGATTTGGTCATGTGACAAGAATGTCAGATGGATAACCTAATACAATGAAATGAAAGTAGATCAAAACCTAAGAAAATATTTTTATTTTGAGAGGTGCAAAAAAACTGTGTCTCTAGAGTCTGTCTATCGGAATCTTTTATTGGCTTGATCGCTGCCCTTTCTAAATATGTGTTGTCGTATTTGATTAACCGAAGACAAGTAATTTTTGCAACATGTATTAGCTAGAGTTTATGGTGTTCTATAGTTCTTCGAAGACATCAGATAAGGATGATACTGTTTTTCTTAGAATGCTAATGCTTGGTCCAGAACACTCTGAGAAACAGTTATACGAAAACGAAGTCTTGCTTGTGCATGTTCAGTCAATGCACTGAATAAAAATAAAAATAAAAATCTTGAAGTACAAACTTAGTTGCGAGAAGAGAATGAAGAAGAAGAAGAAAATCATGGTGTGTCGAGTGTGTGCTAGGGTAACAGAAAAACAACTTAAAAAACTTAAACAAATAAAAAATAAAAAATATATCAGATCGTACGAAAAAGAGAAGAGAGATCAAGAAGACTGTACGAAAACTAAGAATAACTTCTTCTTTCTCCTCTTCCTTAATCTTATTTTATTTTATTTTTAAAATTTGTTTTAAGTTTCAATATATAGTATTTATGATAGATGTCTCCTAAGCAAATAAAAATTATTATTATAAAATAAATTTTCAGCATATACTGAAGAAAATATTTATTTTTATGAGTTATATTTATAGCATTATACGAAGGTTCATCATTTCAATATTTAGATTTCTTTTTCAATCATATCTTTTAATAAAAAGAATTAAATTAAATAATTATCTTAGAATCTTTACTTTTTAAGCGATATTTTTAAAAATTTAATTATTTTTATTTAATTTTTTAAAATTTTACCTTTTCTATTCTACTGTTTTTTCAAAAAATTAATTATTTTATAAACTGATATAATTATTTATAATAAAAAATTACTTATAAAGTAAAATTATAAAAATATTTATATTTCTTTTAGAATTATAATTTTTTTATTATTATATAAAAATTAACGTAAATGCTCCTATCATATGTGATTTGGCCAGTAATATAATCATTTTTTAAATACTTGGATATGTAATGTTACTAGTCTTATATGCAGACCGGTTAATTACATTTCATTTTTAGTATAATTTAAGTCTGCGATAAATTTGAGAATTTTTAATTAAAATTTTATTTAATTCTTTTATTGAGTACTTAATAAATTAATTTTTTTTAATTTAATTTTCGTAGTTAACCTTTTTGTTAAACCGAGTAATATAGAAGCTAAATAGTTTACATGATTTTTATCTTTGTCATGTTAGTTAATTGTTGTCATATATTATTTTATGTTTTCTTATTTTCTATTTTAAAGTTTAAAATTTTATATTTTATAATTTTGTAATTTTATAATTGTATAATTTATTATTAATGTAATATATGTTACAATATTGATGTGACATATAATAAAAAAATTCAAAAAAATTAAAAATTAAAAAAGAAATAAGAGCTGACACATTTTAAAATTTATGAACCCAATAAAAATTAATAAAAATTTGGAAAATTATTTATGAGTTTTGTAAAAAATGAAGATAAAAAAATATTTTAACCTACTAATTAAGTTTAACCATTCATATTACACATTACTCGGTTCTTTGGGGTTACTACTCTACTTTTCTTTACATAATCTATAATAATATATATAAAGAGAATTTTCTTTTTTATGTCCACATTTTAAAATATTGATTTTATCCTTTAAAATATATTTATTTATTAATTTTTTTAAAATTAACTGTTACTTTTATAAATTTTTTATAAAATTGTCTACTTCGGTTTCTTCTCTTTTCTTTATTTGTGAACGATTAGTCTTTCATCTTTTCTTATATATTTTACTTAATTTTTAATAAATATAATTTTATTTTATATATTAATTTAATAACATTATAATATTATCACCTACTAATATAATATCACGTGTATAAAAAAATATGTACACACAAACACAATAGTGCATATTTACACTAGTTTAAAATAATAATAATAATAATAATAATAATAAAACCCAATTTATTCTAATTACATCCTATTTTTCTTCTTACGAAACTTTTTTTTTATTAGCGGTCCAATGTCGCGTTTCATTTTCACACTCTCATTCTTATTTTCACACCCTCCGATATTTTCACCAGTGAGATGTGGCAATCTCTTTTCTTTCACCTAATACTCAAATTCACTCACACTCACACCTGACGCACACATCACACAACCCTCGCGCTCGCTCAACCCACGCTCAATCACACCGGACGCATACATCACACAACCCTCACACACACTCACGACTCACGCGAAAAAAAAAAAAGATTCACACACCATAACAAAAAAATTACCACCAAGAGGCTTCTGGATTCTCTTTTAGCTTTTCACGGTCTTCTTCTTCTCCCACCAGCATTTGTTCTGGACTTCGTCGAACAGAGCGTCCAATTTCGCTCAGAGAGTCACCACCGTTGAAGCCCACGGCCAAACCCCTCGCCTTCGTCCACCACAGACTCTGTCGTTCACCACGCTCACTGAACCGACTTGACATTGTGAGCCGCCACGAGATTGTGCGCTTAACTCCACTTGCATCCCCGTTCCTCTCTATTCTCTATATCGGTATCTCTGAGGTATTTCACTTTCCTCCTTCCTCTATTTTTCCGATTTGGATTTCACATTAAATGCTAATTGGGGTTTGTTTCGGGTCGTAAGCTGTTGGAACCAAATTGAATTGATGAGGCTATGGTTTAGTTTGGGATTAATGATTGAAATTCTGACGTTGAAGAAATTGTATAACCTAACCTCTGTTTTGATTTAATTTGATGTTGTTTATGGTTTAAATGCATTGAGCATCGCGTTGGATTTTTTGTATTTGGTTTGAACATGAATTTTGATGGATGTAGTTTCCAAGTTTCTGGTATGCGGAAACCTGGGTTTCTAAATTAGGATTGGTGCATTTTGGCTTTGATAAATATAAGAGAATGGGTTGTTGGGGTAAACTTTTTATGGTCGAGTATATGTGTACGGTCGGGTTTCAATTTGATGTTGATTAATTGGTTTGTGATTGAGTAAGAATTTACTGATTGTAATTGGTTTGTTGTTAATGAAATTTTGGGCTTGAGTTTTGACGCAAACCCTTTAGTATTGGAAGTGGGAATTCCTGAATCACTTTGTCGTGGTGAATTTGAAAAGGAAAAAAAACGTGTGAGAGTATTTTTGTCTTGGATTGATTGATTGTTGTGGGAAGCATTGAATTTATGGGTTTACTTTACAAATATTAATGCTATTTTTACTGGAGTGGAGAAAGTAGTTGCTACTATTGTTCCGTCATATATACTATTGCATAGTATTTGGTTTTCTTATTTTGCACGATGAGTTTTATGGGTTTATTTGTGGATTTCGGAATTCATGGTTGAGTGTGTTTAAAGTTGACAAAATGCTTTGGTGTAAAGTTGAAGCAGAAACAGGAAAAGTAGAATCTGAAGCATTGGGGTTTTTGAATTTATTAGTGTTAACCTTTTTTTTTAGTGAATTCTTTGACGTCTTATTTAATTTGTTTGGAACTGTTTAATACTTATTTGAAGATGAACAGGATTTGTTTGGAACATCCTAGTCTATGACCCGAAACACTCGATTTGATCCAGACAAATAAAGACAAATAAAATGTATTTTTAAAAATTAAAAATAGAAAAAAGTAATAATAGATAAAAAAAATGGTTGAAATAAAGTTTATAAAAAGAAAATTTAAAAGAAAATTAATTTATAAGTTAATTAATAATTAAAAACAATAATAACAAAAAGATAATCATTTAGAGTCCATATTCTTGATCCATTTTTTATTAATAAAAAAATTAATAATAAAAACTCAATCTATTCTAATTGTACACTACTTTTTTCCTATTCTTACCCATTTTCTTTCAAAGAATCTAACTCCTATCTACTAATCCCACACCCTTTTTTCTATTACTCATATTCATAAACCCTCATCCACTCTTGAAATGCCACGTGGCACTTCAAAAAAACCCTCAGCCTCGTACAAACCTCACACACCACAACGCAGCACCCACTCACCTAACATCCACTAAACTCACACATACATCTCACTCACGCACACACACGAGGCATCTCACTCTCCAAAATCCTCACGCACACCACTCACGCCAGTCAAACACTATTCACTCAATCACACACCTCACGCACCTAAACATCGAAGACACGAACCACTCAGTCACCACATCACTTACGCACCTAATGCACACACCAATTTGGGGATTTTGGTTTGACTCACCAGCACTCACCACAAATTCAGGACCCATGCCTCATCTTTGAGGGAGGAACGCATCACGCACACGACGGTTCTCACCAACACAACACATCTGCTTCTTCTCCACGAAACCCTCACAAACATAGGGAGAGGCCTCCATTCACCCCCAATCTTCAAACATTGCAATCCATTGTCGAGGTCACACTCATCGATTGGAGGCGCTGAACTTTCTATCTGGCAAGCTTCAATCACCACGGTCACCGACGTCCATTGTTGAATAATTAATTTCATGGTAATGCATTTGGTTTGGGCTGGATGAATGTAATATTTTTGGATTGCTTTGTTCTTACTTTGATTCATTATTTGATGCTTGAAAAGTTACTTGGGCAAGTAAGCGAGTTGGGATTGTGGGGTTATAATGTTTCTGGATTTGGATTTGGATTGATGAGTTAGAGTCAGTACTGCCTATGGGATGTATTGAGGAAAGGGCCGTGAAAAAGTGCTGGATGAATTGCATTGGTATAGATTTAATTCCATAATTGATTTGTTTGAGCAGTTTCGTTAATTGGTAATTTGGGCCAATGCTTTTTGCTGTTTTCATTAATTGTTTTCAGTTTATAGTTGTGATTTGAATCTGAATTTCTGGTGTTGAACGAATGGTAATTTATGTGTTCGTTTTAGCATATTCTTGGGTTGGGATTGATTTAAGTTGCTGGTTCAAATGCACCGAGTGTTTGTGTTTTAGTTCACGATTAAATGTGATTTTGTATGGGTTTGATTTCTTTATTGATGAATGTTTTAGAAAAAATCTATGAATGAAGTTATGAATTCTCCTGGTGTTATGATAGTGTAAGCTGATTATCCGTGGATCTTGGACTGTAATGATTTGAAATCATATAATATTCAGATTGGATTTTAATGCTTAGTTTGATTTTGTTTGGATTTAGAGCTGTTTTTTTTGTGATAAAGGGCTTTGCACAAGGTTTTGTTTTGTTATATCTTTATATCATTTGGGTTTACTTTAAAATCAATTTAGGTTTAGGCCATCAGTAGGTTTTCTCTTTTTATTCGCAAAGCCAATTCAGGCCCATTTCAATCTATAAGCATAATTACATTAACATGACCCAATTTCCTTTATTAATAAATAAAAATGAAAACAAAGCTAGTTTCACATGTTTTCTTAAATAAATTTTGGATATCTATAGGTTTTAAAACAAAAGCATGAGTACTCAACCGCATCAGCCTTGTACTTTCAATGCCTTCCGTTTTTTTTCATAAATAATTAAAATATGTTTTTAAAAAGTATGAGTACTCTTTTAAAAGGTATGAGTACTCAAGCGATCATCTGCAACCGGTCTAGCATTTAATTCCTTTCATTTTTTTATAAATAATTAAAATACCTTTTTAAAAGGTATGAGTACTTGAGCCATCAACTTAGTACTTAATGTATTTCTTTTTAGTCAATAATCAAAATGGTTTTTAAAAAAGCATGAGTACTCGATTGATCGTCTGCTTCGGTCTAGTATTTAATGTCTTTCGTTTTGAAGATGTCTGTCTGATGGCTGCTTTGGCAGGGAGTCAATGGATACCGAATTTGAAACAATTGAGGCGAGAATAACATCTATGCTTCCGCAACTCCAATCTGAGTGTGGCATTCTACAGAGAATAGTGTACAAAAATAAGAACCAGCACCGACGCTCTTCCTATTTCCAGCGTCTTTTGAAGGTTCACTGCATGTTATGTTTTACAGTTTTTCCAGTCAACATTCAATATGTAATTGCATAATGTTTCACAAATATCATGAAAGTTTTTTTTTCTTTGTAATATACTTTTTTTAAAAAATGATTGCATCTGTGGGGAAAATTGTATTTACATCTCTTGGGGTTTTGTTTGTTTTGTATTGAAATTTGTAGGTGAGAAGGGATTTAAGACTTCTGCAATCAGCAAACTTGGAGGAGCTTGTAACATCATGCCTCCATGTTATCAAAGGAGATAAACCAAGACAGAAAATTATTCTTTTAGAGAGGTAGCTCTATATTATTAACAATTATTTTGCTTGGTGTTTTCCAAATCATGTTCAAAGAATTAATTTAGCTATACAATTGTGATAATGGCAAGGAAGTATGATTGGATGTTTAAAATATGTTGTATTTATATTTTTATTGTGATGATATTTCAGGAAATTAGTCTCTGGTGCTTAGCACTTTGTCATGAGGATTCTTTGTTTATAAGATGTTGAATTTTGTTTGCCTTTTCCTTATGTGCAAGGCAAAGAAAAAGGAAATGGAAAACTTTGAAATTCTCATTTACATGATCTCATAAAAATAGAAAATGACTATTTTTAAACCGTTATATAGACCTGCTTGCTGTACACATATGGTTAAATGTGTGAATGTGGATCATGCAGCGGTATTCTTCTTACATATGATGATATTATAATTTATAACTCCTGTCTTGTTGATGATGATAGTTTTTGACATACTGTTCTTTAACAGCTTAAAAAGAAGAAAATGTGATGGTGAAAAAAAGCACAATTTTATGGAGCGATTGGTAGGAGCTGCACGCTTATTAGCTGAGGTGAAATTGCTGATCAATAATATTGTTGCTCTAAATTCTAAATATTTTCCTTATTTAGTACTCTAAGATCAACGTATATATACTGTGGTAGGTCATTAGCTGTCCTCTTCCCATGTATACAATGCAATGCAGTATAATTATAATGAGGATTTGGTACAAATTGTATGATTCTAATTGAAATAATTTTGTCAATTCATCTTAATAGAGTTAACCTGGGGTTGTTTATATTTATGAAATCTGCTCTCTTATTTCAATTTATGTTTTGTTTTCTTATGCAGATGGTTGAACCAATATTGAAGGCTGCTTCGTATCCATATATTTTAATGCTTGGCTCATTTATTCTACAATTTTATAAATTGGCCATACTATGATCACGACATGATGCTAATATTTTTTCTTATTTCTTATTACGGGTACTAGTTAGTTGGTTCTTGGTGTTACCAAATGATAGATGTGATTAACATGCTCCACAATAGGATTGTGGTATTCTTTTTTCATTATCTTTTCCCCCATTTAACTACAATCCTATCTGTAAACATAAGAAGCTTACTTGCATATACTGATTCTATACACCAACTTAATGCTGGATTTTATCTTTTGTGTTCTGTCTTTTTTGTTTCTTTTTTTATGCTGATATTTTTCCCACTGTGTTTGTTGATTGATCTAGATTTTCATTGAAACATGGACTTCTCTATTCGTACTTGCCATGTTGATTTCATCTCCACTTCCCTTCAACAGTCCCATATTATGTTGTTTTTGAAGTTTTACATTTCTGATTTTGTTTGGTTATGGTTATCTAATGTGATATTTTGGTATTTTATTTTATCCATGAATCATCATTCTGCTCTATACTTTGGAGAAGTAGAATACACACACCCTTGAAAGTTTTTATCACCATTAATGTCAGTAGCACTAGAAGCCCTTTAATATTCTTTTTTATCATTTTATGAGAATCTGTTAAAATTGCAAAATAAAAGCTCTTTCCTTGACAATTTCATAGTGAGATATCTGTATTGTTTGCACAATCCTTTTTTACGGGATTTTCTCTGACAATCATGGCTTTGCTTGCACGTCTTCGAGTCTTGGTTCAACAAGTAAGATTTCCAAGTTTATATATTGAATCTTGACTATATCATTTATTAAGTTTCAATTTAGATAATGTAAGCTAATTCAGAGGTACTTTTCAAATTAGCTGGAAAGTAAAAGACATTATCAGATTGATTATAGATACTGTAAAACGTAAATTATACTTCACTGTGATCATGCATTTATTGTATAGCATTATTGATCGAATTGACTTGAACTCTTTTATCCTCCTTGCACAGATATTACTTGATGTTGTTTCATTGTTCAACATGGTTTCTTCTCTCTCTATAACCAAACAGTCAACGAAAATAACTCTTAATGGAATTGAGGTTAGTTTGTTCCTCTAAGTTTTCCACATATGAATGTGAAATGATAGGCTGATATGTTTTCTTCTCCCTTATTGATATATCCTATGACGCAGGTTTTTAGAGATTTCTATCCTGTTAATGATGATTTTGTTACATTAGATTGTGTTTGGGAATCAGACAAGTTTATATTACACGAGAGGACGCATAAAAGGAAAAATGAAACTCAAGCCGAGGACTATAATGAACATGCCTCTGTCCAAACTTCAAATGTGAATTATAATAGTATTGAATCTTTTCTCGGGGGTAAGAAGCATGATGTGCTTGTTTCTGCTGTTGCATATTCTCGAAGTCTTCTCTATTTTACTATTTAATTGTGTTAGTTCAGTTCATGGCAGTTTAACTGTTTTATATTGAACGTCTTTCTGGTGTTTGAAACAATGTTGTCCCTTTCATATTACTATATTACGTTAGTCAAGCATTTTATACAAGAAAGCACGGAATTTGTTGTATCTTGTTAATATGACTTATTTCTGTAGCTTCTCTTTTTCTGTTCAGAATAATTGTGAGCCAATGTTCTGTTTATTTAGTTATTGTTGTCATGGCTAGGTCTCAATCATGCGAGTGCTATTACACATAATACTAAGTAGTTTGATTGAATTGATCATGTCACCATAGAAGAATATTGGCAGAAATTATTAAAAGGGATCTCATGATGAATAATATAATTTAGAATTTAGGTTTTAGCCAAACACATTTACATTGCCTGGTCAATGTGACCAAACGTACTATTGCTGTTGAATTGATCTTGTCATCTTTGCTTGTTTTCGTATACTTTGTAGATTTCTTTCTATTGGGCTTACTAAATGGCATCTCATTTGTTGATAGTTTCTGCAAGTGGTTACATGCATGAAATTGTATACAAATCACATAAATAATATAATTACTTTTCTCTCTTCTTTCTTTGTGGTATTTCCATTTTATATCCAAAAAATTTAATGTTCCCTTGTTTCAGAAAGCCGTTCTCTATGTGAAGGTATGAGGGAAGGTCATTGTACGAAACTTATCTTTGCATATACGCAAAGAGGTTGTTTATGGTTGGTGCCTTTGTTTTAACCAAGGTTTAGTAAATTTTGTTGTGTAGATGATCAGCTTGAGGGAGTGGAAGCTGTTGCTGCCAAAGATCTCTGTCATGTAGACAATATGAATACTGATTTGTCGACTGACTCATCACAATTTGACTCTAAGATAACCATGTACCATGAGGAGGGAGAAAATCAAGACACCACAAAAGCCTCCATCAATGAATCTTCACAGCAAGCTGGTTTGCATACATCTTCAAGGTCTTCTACGAATGATAAACTCCACTCTATGCCAAAGAAGGTGGCATTTGTCTCCGTCAAGAATCTTACGTCAACTCGATCCACATCTTAGTGTCTGTTTGGTTGTTGTTGCACGTTACAGCACTTAGACCATGTTTCGGCTGAAGCAACAATTCATGGCTTCTGCATAATATTTTTTGCTGGATGGCGTGAAAATTTGGCCAAAAGTGAGTCATGAGCTATTGATGTTAAGATATTTTTCAACTTCATGGGAGATTGCGGTGGCCAAACAAGGGATGATGCATGGGAGATAGGGTCATGACTAATGATCTTTATTTACTGATGTAAATGCAAAGACTAATTTTAAACATAACAGGGTAGTTTTATTCTTTTGATTTCTTAGCTTTTGAACACTCCTTGGTAGGTAGGAATCATATTTTTTTGGGTCGAGAAGCATTAATCATATTTTAAAACGAATTGTCATTTGATGGATTAGGGAAAACTTGGGTTTGGTTTCACTTTTTACTTAAGTATATTTTATATTTAACTAAATTAGTTTACTAATTTATTATTTAACACACGATTTTCTTGAAGTACCTTTCTATTTAAAAGTACCTACACCTTACATTTTAAGAAGAAAACTAAGAATTGACTCTATTACTATGATATTGTTAAAGACTACGGGAAATGAAATAAAATTTCGAAAAAAGTGAATGTTAATTAAGGTCCCTGTATGTGTTAAAACACAATAAGAATTTTTTTTTTTTAAAATGTAAAATAGTACACCAGACCAGTTCATAAGACGGGTTGTATTTTTTTTAATTTTATATATTAAAATAATAAAGTAATGAAAATATTATGTAATGAAATATTATGAAAATTAGATTATATTGTTGTAAATGTTATTATTAAAGTAATGAAGTAGTAAATTATAGTGAATCGATAATAATTTTAGTTGTAAATATAATAAATAAAATTGATATTAGATAGAGATGTCAAAATAGGTTTCAACCCGTGAGCCAACTTGGCTCACCATAGGTTTGAGTCGGGTTGGGTTGAGAAAAATTTAGTTTTTTTTAAAAGTGGGCTGAATTTAACCCGGCTCACTTAATCCACAGGTTAAACTGGTTCGAGCCGGGTTGAGGGTGGGTTGACCCACTTAACCCACCAACATTTTTTTACAATTTTTATTAATAATTATTTACTACTACTAATTATATATGTTCACAATTTCGTATTTTTAAATACTAGAATGTTGCTCAATAATATTTGAATAGTTTGAATGTTTAATTAATTTGACTGTTAAGTTATATACGTTGATACTTTAATCTTTAACTATAATCTTTATAGTAATTTACTCAAGCAACCGTTTTATAAACAATTTTTTCTAAATTAGCATGACAAACATGTGTAGTTTTTTTATTTATATTTTTGTTGAATAGCATGACGAAAAATGTGTAATATATGGACACTTTCTTGAAAATAATTCATCATATATTGGTGGTGAGCATGACGAAAACATTGGTTCTTGATTTTACTGTGATTGTCATCTCATGGGTTGCTTAAAAAATTATTTAAATATTTGAATACTAAAAAATATATACATAAATAATTTTTTTATGTAGGTTGGTGAGCCAACCCACTTAACCCGCCAACCCACTTAACCCTCCAACCCGTGATGGGTTGACCGGGTTGCAAAATTTCTGGCTCACAATAAAGTGAGTCAGGTTGGGTTCACTTATTTTCAACCCGGTTCGTAGTGAGTCAACCTGTGTAAGCCGAGTTGGCTCACTTTGACATGTCTATTATTAGAATATAGTGTAGTTAATTAATTTTACAAAAGTAAGCATGATTTTTTTTTGGTTTTGTTTTTATTTTAAATCTTTTTAAAACAATAATATAATTGTTATTATATTTATTTAACCTTTAAAAATACTAATAATAATAATAATATAAATTTTAAAAGATTAAAAATCTATTTAACAAAAATATTTAGTATAATAACATTTTTTATATTTTAAAAAAAAAACTTGAAATAATAAATCCACTATGAATAGTAATAATAACAATAAAAATAATAATGATACCAATAATAACAAACTAATGATAATAATAACAATAATATTTATGTTATAAATATTGATGTCAATGTTAATAATAAGACTAATGTTAACGATAATAATCTATAATTATATACAAAGATATACATCAACAACAAAACGAATAAAAATGACAAATACTTGAAATATGACCTGTAGTAAATAACATTAAAATGTGTATCTAACTATAATAGTAATAATATCATAATAATAATAATAATCGTAGTCATAAAAATAATAATAATAATAATAAAACAATTAACATTTAAAGAGATACACATTTTTTGTTTCATCTTTTTTTTTTTTAATTTTATAATCTTAATTATTATTTGTTAAATTAAAATAATTCTTCATAATAACAAATCATTTGCCAATTTTATCATTTTACTAATTTTAGTAACTATTTTTTTAATTCAAATAATTACACAGTTATATGGATAAAATGAACAACAAAACAAATAAAAGTATAAGGAATTAATATATGATCCCGTAGTAAATAAAAGTAAAATGTGTGTCAAACTATAATAATAATAACAATAATAATAATAATAATAATATCACTATAATATCGCGTAGTAATAAAAATACTAATAATAATAATAATACAACTACATATATAAAGATATAGACATCTTTTGTGTCCTTTTTTGTTTTTTCAATTTTATCCTCTTAATTATTATATTTTAAATTTAAATAATTATTTATAATAAAAAAATTATTTAGTTTTATTATATTACTAATTTTAATAACTATATTTTTGAATTAAAATAATTGTTCAAATGTAAAGACAAATGAACAACAAAATAAATAAGAAGGGCAAAATTGAAACATGATCGTACAAATTAAGATGTAACCATAATAATAAAATAATAATAATAGCTATTATAATATAGTTCTTAATAATAATAATAATAATAATAATATAATAATAGAAATAATTATACTTAATAATAACGATAATAATACTTATAGTTGATAGTAATAATGATCATAATAATTATAGTTGATAAAAATAATGATAATAATAATTATAGTTAATAATAATAATAATTTTACTTAGAGTTAGGGATGACAACGGACCGGATCGTGTATAAGTAGTACTTACTCACAATCTCACCCCGCAAAAGAAAATCTACTCGTTAGGTACTCACTTAAAAAGTATCCCAAAATTTCTTAAAACCCTAAGTACCTATGAATACCCACATACCCAAGAATATTTAAAAAATATATATATTTCATAAAAATTATAAAAAATAAAATAAAATAAAATATTAATTAAATTAAATTTTAATTTTAATTAAATTTAAGCTAATAAAATATAATTTCAATTTCAATTTTAATTAAATTTAACTTAATAAAATTTAAATTAAATTTTAATTTTAATTTTTTGTGGATAATGGATACCTAGTATGATACCCACACTCGACCTGTTTATATACTGACATCAAAATACCTGCTACCTTCTACACGTGGATATTTATTGGTAGTAACTACCGCAACGGATTTTATTCGTGGATACCCACGGATGTGAGTATTTTTGTCATCCCTAGTTAGATTTGAATAATAATAATAATATAAAAATAAAATAATGATATCATGAAAATTATGTTATATTGTTGTAAATGTTATCATTAAAGTAATGACTTAGTAAATCTAAGTGATATGATGATAATTACAGTTTTAGATATAATAAATAAAATTGATATCACAATATTATGCAATTAATTGATTTTCTAACATAATTATAATAATATGTGACCCATACGTGCACAATTTTTTTTCCAAATATTTTTAGAATAATAATATAATTATTATTATATTTATTTAACTATTAAAAATACTACTAATAATATTAATATAAATTATAAATTTTTAAAAGATTAAAATATATTTAACAAAAGTATTTAGTATAATAACGTTTTTTATAATTAAAAAAAATACTTCTAATAATAACACCACTTTGAATAGTAAAAATAATAATGATACTAATAATAAAAAAACTAATGATAATAATAATAGTAAAAATAATAGTGATACCAATAATAGAAAAACTAATGATAATAATAATAATGTTTATGCCATAAATATTAATGTCAATATTAATACTAAGACTAATGTTAACGATAATAATTTAGAATTATATATATAAAGATGTACATCAACAACAAAACAAATAAAGACAAGTAATTGAAATAAGATCCAGTAAATAAAATTATTTGTAACTTTTATCATTTTACTAATTTTAGTAACTATTTTTTTTTTCATTCAAATAATTTCATAGATATAGAGATAAAATGAACGATAAAGCAAATAAAAAGAGTAAGTAATCAAGCTCTTGTGAGCCAAGCTAGATATCTTAATACCATATTAATCACAACAAAATTGATTAGAAGTAATGTTAAACTCCGATAAAAGTATTATATTAATCAATTAGAGCTACTAATGTAATCAATTGTATAAGTCTGTTCAATGGACATTAAATTCAGTATTGAATTAATCAATTTTATTAAAATGGTGTAATCAATTAATTATGACAGAAAAGAGAGATCAGAGAGTTCTTGGAGCGTTCTTGAGTGAGCACTAATCAATTCCAACTACTTCATCAAGATTTGTTCAAAGATTGATTGGTGTGATGGTGTTCTTGCTTGGCTTAGGATGATCATGTAAATTCGGCTTGATTTACAAGTGTATTCATTCCTTAGATTCTGTTATTGATTTACATTTCTGTATCACTATGTAGGTGATGATGTTCTTGATGCAATTGTGTGTAGCATTGCATTAGGAAGTAATTATTGATAGGGTTATCAAGATCTTGATATCTTAGGGTTTAGAATTATTGAGGAGTACCTATAATTCTTGTAAAACTCTTTGATATAGTAGAAACGTTACTCGGATTGCTAGAAGAAGACTAGACGTACTTGAACCAAAAGAAGTAAATTTTTATCACAATTAATTCACCCCCTATTGTCTCTGAGTATTAGTCTCATCTATTTTGACACGGTGAGCCTCATTTAGAAATGAGGACGACATTGGTTTCTCAAATTTCTTTTATATATAGATTAATATATAACTTAATTTTTTAGTTTTAGTATATTTTATATATTTCACATTCTAAAAACTTTTATATTTTTATAGAGATTTATAACTCCTAAAATATTTATTGAATATTAATCGATGCCCAAAATAAATATCAAAATAGTCTTCTTCTTTTTTCATCATATATCCTATTTAAAAAAAATTGTTATAAATTTTTAAAAACATTTTACCACTATTTCGTAAAAAAAACACATTTATTAATTTACATCTAAATAATTACATTGTCCATATACAAAGAACTAATAAACATTTAAAGCATTTTCTCCCAAAAAAAAAAGGCTAACAAATAATAATTTATTAGATCTACCACTTGGATTTCTCCCCCATAATCTTTCCTAAATGAACTTTACAACTTCTTTTCAACCATTGTGTTGTTTCAGATAAGCAAAAAAAAAAAAAAAAAAAAAAAAAAAAAAAAAAAACGCATTCAAGTTTTAATAGTTATAGAGAAAAACGAATTTATCAAATGCATAGTTAATAAAATTCATATGTATACATATTTAATTTAATTAATTATATAGGTTACTTTTCTATATGCAATCATATACTCTGTGGCCAAGTTGGCTAATTCCAACCTCTATACATTTCATAACATTATTTGTATTAATTGATCACTATGACCTTATATATAAAAGAAATTGTTAAAACAATTATTAATATTATGCTTTACTTTTCACAAAATATATTAAAAGACTTGGTAAGATTTATTACAAAAATTCAGAGGGATATATATTGTTGTAATAAATACATTTAAATAATTTGTTAAAAATTAAATGGTTTAAATAATTAACCATATTTAATATGAGACCCTTTTTATAAATAAACTTTTCTGTATTTATAAATTGTTACGCATTTATCGTAATTGTTATACTTGTCGCATTTTTGAAAAATAAAATTATATTGAATTGTTTTTGATAAAGGTTAATATAATATAAATTATCATTTTATTATTTATATATTTATTTTTCACATAATCTTAAATTAATTTATATATATTATGAGGTTTAAATGAAAAGAGTAAAATAGAAAGTTTTACATATATTTTATTGAAGTTAAAAAACTAATTACATTGAATTATCAAAAAAATATTAAATAACACTTAGAAGTAACGGAATACCAATTAAATGCATATATTAAAGAAAATATTTAATGCATTAAAGAAAAAACAGAGAAGGTCATGACAACAGACAATATATGTGCTGTCAGTAATATCAGTTAAGGAAATGTTCTTCAATGTTAATGTCTAAATGTTTAATTATTATTATTATTATTATTATTATTATTATTATTATTATTATTATTATTATTATTATTTTATAAAGTATAGAGACATTAATTACTTTATTTGTATTGACAAAAGGTTTACCATGCATTTTTCTTAAATATGTTATTAGTTTCTACAGCCAACATAAAAGAATTTATTTGTTTTTCATCGTTTTATTATTGTAAAATTATGAATTATAAAATATGTTATTTTATTTTCATTTCTTCAAATTTGAATCCATTTTTTAGTTCACAATATTCATTTCGAGATAAATAAATAACATTTATTTTAAGATCTTAAAGGTAACATATTTTCACAATATATTACAATATAGTCACTTAAAATGGTTATTTAAATATTTAATCCTTTACAATGTATTTAAAAGTCAACACATTTATTACAATTAATACTTTATTTTTGAAACCATTTAATAAGATAATTATCCATATTAAATGTATATACAATAAACTATGTTATGTAATTAATATGTTTAATTTAAGAGAGTTACTTCAACCCTTGTTAAAAGGCACCAACCCACTCTGTGAAGTGTCTTGCTTTTACTCAAAAACCTCTCATTCATCATCGTTTCAACTTTGTGTAGCACCACAATTCCATGGATGCCACCAACAACAATTCAAATCTTCTCATTTCCCCAAAGGAGGTAACAACTTCAAATATTCCTTTTTTTTTCTCTTAAGTTATATGTTTTGGTAGGAGAAAAGATTATGAAATATTTTTTATACGTACTTTTTTTTTTTGTATATGTTTTAGATTCTTGTATATGTTGGTCGGAACACTTCAAATGTTTCGTGATTTATAATTTTTTTTTCTTGAAGGTACTCTAATTTCTGTGTTGTATGTGGATTTTTGTTATAACATTGTTTGCTTGGATGTGATTTATGTATGATTCAAATCTATTTGTATGAAAAACCCTAGAAATATGTTTGAATGATGAATGAAAGGATGATTGTTTTTAGTAGAAATTAAATATTTTACAATAAAATATATTATTTGGATATATAAAAGTTCTTTAAGAAAAATGAATACTTATCTCTCTTTTTCTCAGTGTTTCTGAACTCTCTTCACTCACCCTATCTTACCAAGAGAGTTATTTTGAAAAGGTTAAATGTTAAATTTAAATTTTTGAATAATTATCTAAAAGTGAATTTTCAATATGGACTAACTTAAATGGTTCAGTTTAAACTAGGAATGTGAATTGATTTATACATACGAAATATTTTTTAAAAAAATCAAATATAAAGAATTCCAGAATGACAATTTTTGCACGAAACAAGAGAGAGGCTATTAATAATATTTAGTTAAATTTTGGTGGCACTAACATTTTGGGATAAAATTATTACAGGGATTATATGATTGTGAAGTCAAATTTCATTTGTTTCAATTTGCCTAGTTTTTCATTTCTAGATTCAAAGACACAACAATAATAATGTGAATTGTAGTTCATGTATACAAAGAAATAGAGTGAGAGACACATTAATACATTTACCATTTATGTATACTTCAATTCTGATAAGTTTAGGTCTCAGAAATTTGGAATACATCCTTATCATTCTCAAGTACATTTTCTATACAATATGATTTAGGAATTTTAACCAGAGCAAGAATTTGTTCACTTAAACAAAAATCAAATTGAGAGCAAAGGTCATTTTTTGCTTTATTTTGGTTATAAAATTTCTCTTGAGTAAGGAAAATTTTGCTTGAATGAAAATATCATGCAGCAAATGAAAAACTAACATATGCACCATTTTAAAGAAACTTAAAATAGCCAAATACAACTATGAATTGTGCCATTATTATACTTCACTTATTCCAACTCAATTTGAATCATTATTGCTCAATACAACATTCATTGACATTGAGTTCTTAAATCAATACATATTTTACTTTGGAAAAAACTAGCTTTGCTTATGCAATTCAAAGTCAATTTAACGCATGCCTCAACTCCATATACTAACATGCATAATTTTTTACCATACCAACATTCCAAAAATATATAGTAGTAATCTATAACTTCATAACTCATAATTTCACAATTTTTAACTTAAAATAGCATTCTTACTCCAATTTGTAACATTATTTCTTACAAAATAATCAATAAATTTACTTTACTTTTAATATGCAAAAATTTAGTAACTACTTTCTAACCTAAGCAGGAGAATCAGTCAAATACACAGTTTTTTTTTTTTTGTCATTAAAAAACTAATCGGGTATAAATAATTCTTAGTTTTCAAGTCAGCAAGGTATAATAATATTTTAAAAGATACAAGCTTTAGAGAAATGGATGTAGAAGGAAAGTAGAGAGTGAGAACATTGAGAGAGAAAGATATATAACATGCAAGTAAGAAAGAAAGAGAAGAAAATAGAATTTTGAAAAAAAAAAGTAGGAGAATTTAAATATATCTTTCTTTAATTTTTTGATACAACAAAACTGTAATAGAATTTCAAGTTTCAAAATGACCAAAATCTTGTGTTGTAATTTTAAAATTTACAATACAAATACATGTTCTTTTGTTTTGTTGTTTAATGCTGTTGAATACATGTTAAATATTGACTAAGTATACTTTAACTATCTCCTTGAACTTAATATAGGAGGAATTCCAAACACCTCCATCAAAGGTTTCTGATTCAAGAATAAATGAAGAACCTATTGCTGCAAACCCAATATCATTTTACATTTCTGAGGACTCTCTTATCCATTGCCATGATATGGTTGGCATGCCAACAAATAAGGTATATATATTTAATCTTTGAGTTAAATGTGCATTTTACATATGTCAAATCATCTTACCTTTAATTTATTTTTACTAGCTTATGGACATATTTAGGTCAAAATTGTGAGCATTAGGATGCACTTTTGTTCGTTTTCCTTTCATACACATCATGTAGTTCATTAAAGAAAACTGTTAGTTATATAATCTCAAACATATGAGTGTTCTTTAAGTAATCACTGTTTGAATTTTTCATATTTTATGATATTTTTCTTATAAAAAAAATTAGAAAAGATTTTTTATATCATTTTATTAATAATTTTAATTGATAGATAATTTTTTTATAAATAATTATTTTCTACAAATTCCTAAATTTGTAACTATTTATTTCTTACAAGTGAAAAGTATTTTATATCAAATATTTTGTAAAAAAAATTGATAGTGATTTCTTATAAATTATTTTTCGTAATAAAATTTATAAGTATTTTTTATGAAAAAGATATCTAAAACAAAACTAACAGGAAATGCATATATATTATATGTATTCTCATAAGCTTAACCATGAATGAATCAGTTATATGTCAGGAATTTTTCTGCTCATTTCTTAGGAAGTACTAGTGTTTTGTTTGGACTGGACTGAGATACAGATTATTATCGAACAACAGTAATGTAAATTGTTTTATAGTCTATATTCATTGTATTTCTATTAGCTTTCTTTGTCCTTTTTATAATTTACAGATTTAATATTTGTCCGTAGTAAACAAATTGGAGTATTCTAAATACTTTTATATTTATAATTTATTTTTTTCTGATAAAAAGAAATTTGCCAGCATATATACCTAAGACTTATTATCAGCTACTGATAAATATACACACTTTTTGAATCAGGAAAAAGAAAATCTAAAAGTCCCCACTGATGAAACAATGATATGTTACTTGCAGAGTTGTAAAAGGACAGTGCATATTATTTTTATCTTTTTTTTTTCATCAATAACCTTATATATGCTGCGTATTATTAGCCTGAAACTCCATCTTCAACTCAAAATTCAAGTTCAAGGAGAGGAAGACGCCCTAAACAAGCACCTGAATGGATTGAAAACTGGGATGTTGAAAGCAAAAAGCGACCAAATGGTAACAGATTTGATAAGGTATATGTAATCTTCTTCGAGTAATTTTTTCTATGTTATAACATATCAACATTAAAGAAAATTTACACTGTTGATGGACATGGCAAAACATTAGAAGAAACCCCTTTAGTTATGTCTATCTCAAAGCTTTATTTTTAATATGAAAAATTAATTATATATAACTTACTTCCTTCATTGTCAGACTCAAAATAGGAAGGCTAATTCTAAATCCACATCTTTATATATTATAGAAAAATTCTAGAGAAAACATTAACATACATGTTTAAATTGTTTAAATGTATATTTGATATGATAGATTGGTACTATATATATTTAGTCATAGAGATTTATGTCTTGTTTCTGTACATGGTTTATTTCAAAGGCGTTATTTCATCTTTGCTTTGTGTTGTGATCACTCATTTTACTGCAAAATTTTGGTTTTGCAGACTTATCGTCATAAGGAGAAAGGGTTTCTGTGTCGATCTTTGCTAGAGTGTGAGAGATATGAGATGCATGGTATTCGTCCTCAGCCTCGCAGAGTGAAAAAACAAGAAAAAGAAAAAGAAGAAAGTAGCAACAAATCTAAAACTGAAACGGAAGTAAGTATATATATATGCTTATTTTCAAAATACTATGAGCTATAATAGCAACACACTCACAGACATGATGCATGACATGTTAGCAAATAAACTTTGAATAAACTTATTTACTTCCTTATATTGTTCATGTAAACAAAATATTACAATTTATAGAATTTATTTTGGCTTTTCGTCTCCGATCCTTAAACTTTGTCATCAAGACATAATTATTACCTATTAATCAATACAATAAATTCATGACCCTTCCACTCTAAAACACACCAAAAAAAAAAAACTCTTAAACAAATTAACTATTCATAAAACAACTCATTTAATCTTATTCCATTTAAGTTTATCTGACAAAACTTCTCCTTAAATTAAAAATCTTCTTTATGTTAGGTCTTCTATCCTTCATCCCAGTTTTGCCAGGTGTAGTCAGCACCATGCTTACTCATTTCATGAATTGTCGGATTCTTCACTATTTTTGTAGTTGACTTGCTATTCTCTTTGGCCTACTTATTCTTCTTTTTGACTGATGTGTAATTCACTCTCATTGTGGCTAACTTGTACTTCACATTCTCAACGACAATTTTGTTTTTAACCAGATTCTTTGTTATCTTATCATCTCACTTGTTCTTACCTGAGTTCATATCAATATACCAATCTCCTTTTGAGTTGTCCACTTGCTCCACCGAGTTATCCACATGCTCTATTGAGCTATACAAGTTGTTAAGGAAACTCTCTTGGCTATTTGAGCTTTCCATGCCCCTCATTGGACTATCTGAGCTTTCCTTGTCCCTCTCCGAGCTACTCAGTTGTCTAGTTGGCCTATCCACGTTTCTCAGTTGTTTTGCTGAGTTCACCACACTACTCGATTGTTTTGCCGAGTTCTCCAATTTCCTGTGCTCACCCCTGAGTTATGTTCCATCATCAACAACATAGCTTCTTCTGCAAGGTTGATCGTTTCTTTCTTTCCACTCTAAATCAACACTCTATTGCAAAATGTCTGACCTTACCACAACTAAATCATTGTTTGAGTAACAGTCCTTTGCACAGTGGCCAGACTTGCCACACTTGAAGCCCTCAATGTTTGAGTTGGTTGACCGACCTCCTCTCCATGGACCTTATCATCTTTCGTGCCAATTTTTGGATCGGTTGTTCTTTTTCTTCTTTTTGTCCTCAACTTCTACCACCATAATTGATTCCTATACCTCCTCGGTATCTCCTTGTGCCTTGAGTATTCTGAGCCTCTCTTATTTGGAGTAATTCTTTTTCAAGTGACTTCCATTTCTTCTTTTGTTGCCCGTGAGCCTCAAGGATCAGACAAACTCTTCGGCCGAGAGCGTTGACATGTCCTTAGATTCCTCAATCGCGCACACCACATTTCTTAAAATCATGATAATTATATAATTGTTATAGTGGAAATTCACATATATTAAATATTATCTAAATAAAAAGATTATAAATTATTATAATCATAAACATTATGGACATTTTAAATTATAAATTAGATATTTTACTTATAACTATTGATAAAATATCTTAAAACATTATATATGAATAAATGTTGAACAAGATACGTAATACTAATTGAATGATTGGTACAACGTAATCACAAACGCATTATTCTTTCTAACATATATGGAAGTATACCAAACACATGGGTAAGGAATAATGATATAGGGTGTTACATTTTCTATATGATATTTCTCATTGAGGTTTTTCATATGCCATAGTTTAGGGCATTTTGGAAATTGATATGTAACTGTAGTACTGAGTGTGCTTATTTGGGAGTTTGTTATCTTTTTTATTTATATTCAGTTAATGCTGTTTTAAAATATTGCTTAAATTTAAAAAAAAAAATTATGGATAACTATGAAGAAGAAAGTGGTGTTCCTTTACTGCTAAAAGTGTTTTTCAAAATAAGGAAGCACAATATGAGGTAAGTACATATATTTAATGGTTCCTATATTTGATAAAAGTGTCGTTTTAAAATATTGCTAAAATATGTAGGAAATGGTCCTGGGTAACGAGAACAACCAAGTAGCAGAAACTGAGGTGAGTGTGATCGTTTTGATTTTGGTTTTTCATATCTTTGCAAAATGTTTTTTTCCTCTTAAATATTGCAGATACAAGGAGAAATATTTGCTGTTGAAAAGAACAAAGAACCAGAATTTAAATTCTTTTTTCAAATTTAGTGTACTTCATCCATTCACCATGGAAATTTAACTTTTACTGTCAAAGTTTATTGCTCATGACAGAAACAGAAAAGAAAAAAGGTAGAAAATGGAATTAAACATATTTTCATGCTTTGCTTTGAATTTTCCAGGAAGCGATTATTGCTCGAAGAAGAGAAGAAGCAGAAAGTATGAAAGACATTGTTGAAGAGTTTCTTGCAGAAGCTCATTACAATCAGCTTCACATGTTCAACCCTTGATCCACATGTGGGAAAAAAAGGACTTTAATTTCAAACTAAATGATAACTTATTATCATCATTTCCATGATTCTGATACATTTTATCTTGACTTGCTATGTTGATAACTTTCATTCAAGTTAGGTCTTAACTTTCTTCTATTTGATATAACATGTGCATGAACTGTGAACAATTTTCTTTCAAATCCTCTTCCTTGTTATGTTATCAATGTTTCCAATTTTTTTTGGCATCTAACCCTTTTTCCTCTATATTCCTAATTTTGGTAATAACTGCTTTAAAATATTTATAGTAACTGTGTTTCATGCTAACAAAAGTTTTGCATAAGAAGACACAGAATAATCAGAAAAAAAAAAATGGTCTTAATCTTTATATGGAAAAAATTAGCTCTTGGATTTCAACCATAATTTTTCTAACTGGCCCTAAACTTAGCATTTTCTTGCTGTTTTTATCTGCAACAATATGAGTATATACTAGTTGTAATTACTGTCAAATCTAGAACTTTCAAATGAATTATTGTTTATAGAAATTATCAAATAAATTCAGAATGAAATATAAATTATTTTATTGTAATTTATGCCAAATCAAGCTAGTGTTTTAAATATAATATTTGTTTGGCAATATATATATTTTTGTCTTGGAGGTAAAGATCTTGTTTTATCCTTATTTGTAAACATTCTTGAAAATTAAATGCATTTATACATGAGTTATTTTTATTGTTATTTGTTTTCTTCTCATGAATATACTTCATCTATTTCTATATTGGTTTCTTTTAGTGTGATACTTGGACACATCTTGATCATTATTATAAAAATATGGTTTCTTTTAGAGTGATACTTCATTTATATCTTAACTTCGGTTTTTATATATTTATCATGTAAGAGAAACTTATTTAGAAACATTAATTCTAATTTTTATATTTTTTTTTCATTTTTAACCCTCACTTTTTACTTTTACTTCTTTTCTCAAAAATATATCTAATTAAGATAATTTTCTAATAGATTTAAAAATATAACTATCATTACAAGAAGGGATGACTTTTGTCTATGGTTAAGTACAAAAATAGGACATTCAGATTTTGTATAAGGATTGAAACATTGTTAGCATCTCTATAAATATATAGACATATCTTGTTGAAAAAAAAAACAATTATTTCTCAATGAAAATTAGGTTAACTAATTTTATACTATTACAATAAATTAAATTCAAAACTAAATTGTACTAAATTTATAAATTTAAATGTATGTCAAATAATTGTTTTTGGAATGGGATACGCCACTGCGATAGGTAGGAAAGTTTTTAGACAGTAATTATGTATGTATAGTTCATTTAGGGTTCATTAAGGAAATAAAGATTGTATATAAGTGTAATAGGATTTTAACATCCAAAATGTTTTATAAAAGATTAAAATATTGTTTACTGATAAAAAAAAGTATATCAAATAAACTTTTAAATGAAATGTTGTCAAATACAATTATGTTTAAACTTTAAGTGAAATATTGGATTCATTTTGTATTATGTTATTGGTCTAATTAGTCTTTCTTCAAACATAAAAATCATTTCAATATTCTCCTAATTTATATTCTCATAATATGTTTTTCTTCACCTGTTTGTCACGCTTAATTCTTTATCACCTCTTCGGAGGACATTGCAAAGTATTAATCATATATTTTTCATGCTATTTTCTCTCTTTTTTATTCTCATCTACAAGCAATGAGTCTTTTTTATCTCGCGACAATTGACAACACTTTTTTAATGAGAAATATTCAATAACAATTTTAGAGACATGATTATGGATTAAAATGTGAAAAGAAAAATATCCTAAAATTCAAAATACTTACATGAACGTTATACCAATAAATTGAATACAAAATGTATGCCTAGTTAAAGGTATCTTTTATGCAATATCTCTTGTCATTCATGGATCTTGGGTAGTAATATTATCTTAGGCGACTTTTTCATCAAGTAGACAAAAGTTTAAAGTGAATAAATAAAAAAAAATTTAATGATAATATATTAAAATTATAATTAACTTTATCTGAATGATTAAAACCACACAATGAAAAAAAAAAAATACTTCATTAAACATGAAAAGGTAGTAGAGTGTTATCGTTTTTATTTCTAGACCAGTAGAGTGTTATTGTGATTATTTTTATGCCAGTAATGTTATATAACAGTGAATTTTATTGTTTACAATACACTTTTATTATGATTTGGAAAATTGGCTTTCCAATTCACTATTAGTATCCTAATTCTACTAATTATTTAAAATTTATTTTTGTTGAGAAATTATATGTATTGTTAAGTCTCTTTAGAAGATATATTCTAACTCTTGGGAGAGTGATCTCATTCTCAAAAGATTAGGTTACGGTTGTATTTTATTGTCTTTTTCATTCCATTTTCACATACTCCAACACTTATTGAAAAATATTCCACAACGTATGTTAGGAATCTAAAACCTCATCTTCTTAGAGAATTTCTAAAAGATATTAGATTCTCAACCCAGTGCACCATTTTGTAGTTTAAACACACAACTTAAAATGTTGCCTAAAGTAAAAAAAAAAAAAAAAAAACGTGGTTCTAATACCAATTGTTAGATTGAGCACTCACCATTAAGTCAAAAGTTATAACTAATAGTTAAAGTGCAACTCTTTCTTCTTAAGATTGTAACAACCAAAGTGTCATGATTTGATTATGACATAGCCTAGTTACCCTCCACCACAAGACAATTGAGCCATCTTACAATAATTTAATTAGGTCACATGATGGTAATTTAAATATATTTAATGTTAAATTATGACAATTTTAAAAATGTGGTCTAAACTATCCACATTTTAACAATTGTTGTCTATAACTATCAACATTTTCTACTATATTGCTTAAAATAAATATACATTTTTGTGTATACTCTCTAGGTTTAAGGCAAGTAAAACTCACTATATAAGTAACAGTAAAAAATATTGTGGCTTATTCCTATTTTACGCAATGGTCTTCTAGTTGTTGTCATGCTAGCGTTTCCTAATCTACAAGTATGAAAACGATTCATAATGTATAGTATAAGGAAAAACACAAGAGGCCACAATTTTATTGTTTTGCCCACATTTTCTATGGGCAACTTTTAAAAAAATGTTGTATAAATAATCAACGATTTATAAAATATGGCCTTTAGTAGTTTTAAGCCACACTTATATATTTGTGATCATTTCTATATTTAGGCAACACTTTTATATGTAAGACCCAGAAAAAATTAAATAAATAAATAAATATTTATTTAATAAATGTGATTGAAGAAATTTATAAATTAGTTAATGAGGAAAGTTATAACAAGAAGCAACGGTAGCCTAAGTAGTTAAGCATGCTAAGTGTCTTGGTTCAAGTCCTGTGTATGCCATTAGTGTGACATTTAATTATTATGTTTTTTTAGGTATGCATGAACATATGATATGTACTTTGTATTTATTTATGTACATCAAATGTCATGAAATATGTAGTGGCATGATGGTTGTGCATATGCTTCGTGATTGAAGGGATGAGAGTTTGAACCTTGGCTAGTGCTAAGTAGTTCCTTTTACGTTGGAATTATTTTGCTACGTGGTAGAGAATTCAGAAACCCTAGTCGTCTCAGAGTAGCTAGAAGGGTAGCTTATGGCAGTTATGGTGCAGGAACTCATGTAAATACAAGTTAATGACCATTAAAGTAGTTCTTTTTTATTTTATTTATTTTATTTGGGTTGAAAAAAAGGAGTGAAGAAAGAGTTTAGTGAAAGGAAAAAGGAGGGGCATAGTTGTGGCAAGCAGAGAGGGTTTTAAGAGACCAAAAATTTTGTAACCCAAAGAGTGTAAAGAGTGTTAGTGAGGGTTCTTAGTGATAGGCAAGGGTGAGATCGATTTTGGATCAAGAAGGAGCTTATGAGCGCAATTAGAGCAGGAAATCCAGGTAAGGGGAGTTGCTTTATGTGCTTATATCATTGATTATGTTTTTGTGGTATGTTGAATGCATGTGGTGCCTCTTCTCTGTCATTTTTTTCCTGTTTTTGCATTTTTTTGGTTTCTGCTCAGGAACCGCTTAGCGGTGTTCATGGCCTGCCAGGCAACTCATACAATGCAGGTTTAATTTCTGGGTTTTGCCAAAAACCACCTGGCGGCAATTATGGTCCGCTAGGCGACACATACTGAGTTGTTCATTTTCTGTGTTTCTGTTGAATTTTGTGCACTTGTGAGTTTTTGTGTGAATATATATATATATATATATATATATATATATATATATATATATATATATATATATATATATATATATATATATATATATATA
>Ga0209589_1002527_pt1 | contig 31757 bp, 12 predicted proteins | sample CowpeawhiteBW_FD_187525 | JGI IMG/M metagenome (GOLD analysis project Ga0209589, IMG submission 187525) | Root nodule microbial communities of legume samples collected from California USA - Cow pea white BW (SPAdes) (version 2) | ecosystem: Host-associated > Plants > Roots > Nodule | place: USA...
CCCCTTCACAACCAATTTTTAAGGAAGGTTCTCCAAGTACTTGTAAATTTCATTTTTACCAACTTTGAAAGGATTGTTTCCAAGCTAGGAATGGAAAATACATATTTACTAGCTTGATTGAGAGTATTAGAAATCATATTTTATTACTTCCATATTTAGCAAATTACAATTGAAGTTTACAAAAAAATATCTTTGAATCACAAGGATTTGATTATATCCCTGAATCATGGGGATATGATTACTATTAGATAAATTAGATTATTAGATATCTTATCTTTATCTTTAATCTTCCGTTACTTTGTTATTATTCTTCATTTGTATTTTGGGGTTAACCCATATTTCTTTTATAATAAATATAGTATCCTATGTGTATTCTCTAAATAAGAGAGATTAATCCCAAAATACAATAATTAGTTCTAATTTTGTCTTCCATGAGAGAACCAAAAATATTGAGATTGACTGTCATTTCATTCAAGAGAAGATTGTATTTAGAGACATCAAGACTAAGTTTGTTAACTCAAGTGATCAACTAACAGATATTTCCACTAAGCCTTTACAGGGACTGAGAATTAATTATATTTGTAACAAGCTTTGTACATATGATTTGTATACACCAACTTAAGAAGGAGTCTTAGATAAATTAGATTATTAGATATCTTAGATAGATATCTTATGTTTATCTTCCGTTACTTGTTAATTCTTCATTTGTATTTTGGGTTTAGCTCTCCTTTATTGTAAATACAATACCCTACCTCAATTAGTTTTCCAATCTTGTACACACACACACACACACACACACACACACACACACACACATTCTATTCTACCTTAATGTCAAAATTTAATAATCAATGTATCTGAAAACGAAATTAAAACTATACATTTTTCTCACCTTATAGATCTTGTGATAGAAAACTTCAAGCAATCTAAGTTCTGCATCTGGATGTGATAAATCTACCTGTATGACAGGAAAAAAACCTGGTTAACAAATTTTCCATAAGGCAGATGTCAATATATAGAAGACAAGATTACCACCAACATACAATCCAAGACCATATGATTTTTTACTTATTTATTTTATAATAGGATAAATAATACTAAATAATGAAAAGAACATTTGGGGCATTTAAGACAAGTTTTTACTACATTACAACAACATAGATTCTGCATAGTGAGTTTTGTGTAATGGGTAGAAATTGATCCATAGAAAGTGAAGCACTTAAGACTGGTAAAATAATAAAAAAGGGTTTAAGAGATTAATTATCTCTTGCTGATCTATGTTATTTATAGAAGAACATTATATCATCAATACCAAGAATGTACAAGGTGTTGGAAGTCTCACATCGACTAGAGATAAGGCAATTTCTTAGTATATAAGTGAGGTGCAAACCTCACCTTACAAACCGGTTTTGTAGGGTTGAGCTAGGCTTAAAACCCACTTCTAACATGGTATCAGAGCCATTGTTTAAACAAAATTAAGAAACCTATCCTAGTGAGATTTCTTGGACATTTTGTTCCATCTACTATCGGGTCGCTAACGGACCACCCATTTCTAGACCCATACACAAGATGTATATACCTCAGCGTGAGGGGTGTGTTGGAAGTCCCACATCGACTAGAGATAAGGCAATTTCATAGTATATAAGTTAGGTGCAAACCACACCTTACAAGCCGATTTTGTGGGGTTGAGTTAGGCTTAAAGCCCACTTTTAACACAAGCAAAAGGCTTATATAGAAGTAATTAATGGTAATAAGCACAACTCGGACAATGAGGAACACTGAGGCTTGTGGAGAAGACCAAAGTTGCTCCGAGGATGCAAAGATGGCATGTGGCCTTCAAGCCCCAAGCTGCAACATGTGGCAATGTGTTGTAGAGTTAGAGAATTTGACCACGTGATTTGGACACGACATGGCAAGATGCATTAGATCTAATGGTTGTTGGATAAAAGGGTGGTGCTCGGCAAGTAGATAGTGCTGGAAGGAAGCATACCACAAAGGTTTCATTGTATCTCAATGAGACAAACCAAACTAGATGTTATTTGTAAAATTAAAACAGAAAAAAAAAAGACAAGGCAGTGGACGATAATGGTAGATGGCGGAAAACCACAAAACATGCAAACGGGATCAACCCACACGATACGAACTCAAGACTGAAAAAAAAAATGCAAAAGAAAAGGCTAAAGAGATTGATTATGTCATACCTGATTCATCTTATTTATATATGAAAATTATATCAGGAATACCAAAAGTGTACAATGACAAGGGTATATCTGGGTAATTAATGCTAATAAGCAAAACAACTTTTTTGGACAGACTTCTTAACCTAACACAAACAAGTTATATCATCAACATAAATTATTCTAACAAAAGCAATACTACAACGGTATTTTCTTAAGTGCATCAAGGCTTTGAAAGAACCTTTGGAACTCAGGCTACTAGAGTAGGTTCAATGGTAATTATGAAAAATAGAAAGACCTTTAACTAATTTGCTGAAAAAAGGGAAATTCCAATGTCTCGAGATAGCACTGCCACGTTTTAATAATTGCAGGTTGTTATCACTACATTAGTTTTAGCAATTATGAAAACTTGCACTGAAGCGAGACTCAGAACAATGCTCCTGAGAAAAGGACCAAAACACTAGAGCTGAACCACATGTTGCACAAGATACTTGATTCACATTTGATTGATTGATTGATTCACATTTGATTGATTGAGGAAAGTGGGTCAAAATGAATTAAAGTGAAGGTTATATCTTGGACAAGAAAGGTGAAACTATTGTACCTTTGGTAGAAAATGGGGAGTGAAGTCAAAGATTACAGTTTTATATATGATGGTAACCATTGAGATTCTTGCAAACATAAAGCAGACATACAGAAGGTTCAATAACCAAGTATTACACCATTTGTAGTGGAGAAGAAACCAAATATGAAGGGAAATTATCAAGAGAAACAAAGATTATGATGGAAGAAGAAGTTGAGGCATCAATAAAGATAGTGAAGATTGCAAGCTGTGAAGATCAGTTTTTTCATTGCCCAATAGCAAAGTTTATCAAAAGAAAGTAAAAGTTAGAGATACAACCAAGGATCATTGTTTTCAAAATTCAGATATCCATTGTAAAAGTTCTTACTGACCCCAGATTCAATTATGAAAGTGGTTGGAACCTTAATGATGTTGGAGTATTCGAATTTCAACTTATTATGTAAGTTTTTAGCATTAACCTTTGTTGCACCAATAGATGACAACTTAGTAATGGAGTAAAGAAAGAGGAAGGCTCAGATACAATCATAGTGTTTCATGTTATATAGAGTTTCACCTTGTCCAACAACCACCCAAGCAATTGAAGTTGTGTTTTCATGCTATGATACTGGGTTCCCATTCCGATGGCAAGAAAGCATTGCATGCTTTTGGGTACACAAATGAAGATTATGGTGATTAAAATAAGCCATGGGATTCAGCTTCCACATTTCCAACCTCAAGGATAAAGTTGAATTTTAGGAAAGGAGTATCATTACGGTACAAGAAGTTGGTTAAAATAGTAATAACAAACTATAATTAAAGTCTAACTCAACCATATAAAACCAGCAAGTATGGTGAGGCTCACCCACTTATATACTATAACTTGACCCTATTTTTAGTTGATATCAGATTTCTAATACATATCCTCACAAGAGTAGGGTTAGACCTAACTCAAACCTACAAAATCGACTTATAAAGTGGGTTTTGCACCCATTTGTATACTATAACTTGCCCATATCTCTAATCGATATGGGATTTCCAATATATAGCTAAAATATAATGAGTTAGTTACTTAAGGTGTTAGATATAAATAGAAAAAGCATACGAGAAAGGAAGGTTGTTCGTATTGTAGATTGAGCATTAGCTCTTTCTGAATAGATAAATCTTGTTACGTGTAAACCCATAGAAGAGAGAGTGCTCTCCTAATTCTTGTCCTTTTCAATACATTCAATAAAAAAATTTATTTTCTTTCTCTTTTCAATCCTTGGTTCCTAACATACCCTTATCTACTAATATATCCCAATTGAACAAAGAGAAAAATCTTAAAATATTAGAGTGATACCAACAATGTATGTCTAAAATAATGTGTTTGATTAGTGAACTATAAACCTAACTCAATCTTCCAAAACTGGCTTGTAGGGCGATGTTTTTGCACCCACTTATATATTGTCAATTCATTTTATACTCGATATGGGATCTCAACACATACACATCTCAAGCGTGGTTCGATAACAACCTAATAGCAAGTGACACGATAGGTTGAACAAACAACAAATCTCGTTAGGATAGGTTTTGGATAGCTATGATAACATCTTAAGAAATTGACTTTAAGCCTAATTCAACTTTACAAAATCAGCTTATAAGTTGACATTTGCACCTACTTATATATTGTAAATTCATCTTATTTTTAATCAATTCAGGATCTCCAACAGATTATGCCACTAGAGATAAGGAGTCAAACATTTTCCAATTTATGTACTAGCAATAAAGAGACAAATTTTGAAAGATCAGCTCTTCAATGTTCAAACACACTCTATACTATTCGTTCATACTAATCCAAAAACTATAAATTGATGAAAGAAATTTAAGCAATAAATTCATCTTATTTCTAGTCAATTCAGGATCTCCAATAGATTATGCACTAGATAGAAGGAGACAAACATTTTCCAGATTGATGTACTAGCAATAAAGAGACAAATTTTGAAAATCGGTTCTACAATGTTCAAACACACTCTATACTATTCATGCATACTAATCCAAAAACTACAAGAAATTAGAAGTTGGTGGGACTAACAAAGTATGTTTGAAGATTGTAAAGGTATGACATAATTTCCTTGTGAAATAAATTTCCAAGAGTTGCAAGCGTAACATGTTTTGCTATATTGGATATATTTTTTCTAAATATCTTGTCATTAAACTCAAAACCGACTAAGTTATTCTTGTGAGGATCATATTTAGAAAATAAAAAAATCAAGCCATGGAGCATTTACCACCAGAGGGAAGCACCATAAACATCTAGTTGACAAGCCAAGCTGTTTTAGCAGCAAATTACCAAGATTCAAACATCCATTCTAGTACCGATAAATTCAACTAGAGGAATGGATTCAAAGAACATGCACTACTATACCAGGGAACATGTAAAAGCTTATACATTAACTAGATCACAGTATCCTAGATCGCAGTATCCGAAATATCGCAGTATCCAAAATATGTCAGATGCATATATCATATCTATGCATCAAAAATCTTAATTGAGATACATAATTATTACAATGTGTTGAGGATGTTACTAAAACTTTAAACACAGACTTATTTATACTAATCACAATTCTAACTACTCAGAAGAAAAAATCATAATAAAATAAGGAAACATGATGAGCAATAACAAGTAGACTAAATACAGGTTAATACTCTAGATTTTATACAAACATTAAACCATTGTAATCATTTGATTACAAAATAGAATATTAAACATCACCCCTCTTCTCTCAATTCCCTCACCCTCAATAACACCATAATTTCAACAATTTCCACTGTGTATTTTCTTGTTCTTCTGTTATTTCATACATGGAGAAGACAGAATTTATAAATTTAGTTACCTTTTCGTATAAAAAATTTAAGTAACTAATAAGAGCAATGCAGATGTGTGTAAATATAATCAGTCTATTCCAAATGGTTCAGACCCTTCCCACAATAAAAGATTTATAGAACTAGGCTTCCAGTTTTTGGCACATGTGTTGAACATTTGTGCACAAATCATATACTATAAGCACAGCTTATGAAAATGTTCCAAATTTTAATTGGTTTCACAGACAAATTAGCATAGGTAAATTATATGATCTAAAAAATCTGTAAATAATAATAAAACAAAATTAGACAGACAAGCCCAAAAGACATGTTTCAATTTGTCTGCAAATCTGTTAAGTCAACCAACTTTGATTATGTGGATTTACTATCGTACCTTTGATTTAAGATCATTAATTACATCTGACACAATACAATGCTTCGGTAATCTAATAGTATGAATCACCACCTGAACAAGAGTAAATCAGTTAGAAATATAACACATATGGTAAATAATTGTGTAAGAGATGAAAGTGAAACTAACAGAACTCACTTCATCGTTGGAAGCAAGATGGAAAGCAATTTTAAGAGTTTTTAGGCATTGCAATTCTGGCAAAGGGATATCCAATACTTCGTAGTATAGAATATCAGAAGCCTAGAAACAAAACCAAAAAGACAATGGTTTTAGCATATTGGAAACTTAAGAAAAACCCAAACAGTCATTTTAGAATGAAACAGAATCTATTGAAAAAAATTTTACACTGAAATGACACACCTGATTATAGTGAATCAGCATGTCTGACAAATGATCTATTCCTCTGTACTTTATAGGATGCGGTTTAGGTTGCTGGGAGTAACAGTTATGACATGTGAGTCTGATTTTAGAAGGATCATTCAAACCAATATGTTGAGCAACTTCTTCAACAACATTGTCATAGGTGTCAAGCTTTGACCTGGAGCATCAAAGTAATAAGTTAAACTACCAGATATACTTCACTAAACTTTACAATAGAGAGAGAGAATAAACTAACAGCTCAAGACAAAATTCATCCTCCTTTGGTTTTTCCAAAATCCTAAAGTGAACAACCTGCATATCAAAACAAACTATTGAATGCACAAATAATCTCCAAATGGCAGGACTCTTCAGTTTTGGTTCTTTAACTTTTGCAAATAGAATTCTAACAAAATTGAAAAAATTCATCCTCCTTTGGTTTTTCCAAAATCCTAAAGTGAACAATCTGCATATCAAAACAAACTATTGAATGCACAAATAATCTCCAAATGGCAGGACTCTTCAGTTTTGGTTCTTTAACTTTTGCAAATAGAATTCTAACAAAATTGACTAAACTAGGAATTTGTTTGCCTTTTACTTTTTTAAGTATTTGATAAAATAAAATGAGGAATGACCAAAAAAACCATTTAACCAAGTTGATAAAATATGGAAAAATCCAAAATATCTTATCATGACTTACATTATCCTCTAGAATTAGTTTGCTACATTTTCATGTTATCTCTTAAGGATTAGTTACAATAAATCCTTAGTGTACCATAATATGTTTCCTTAACAGTTGGGATTGAAATTAGTGTACATAGCTTACTGCTCCAGGTTTTAAGAATATTTCAAACACCATTCCTTAATTTGAACAGTTAGAAAAAGACCCAAAACAACAAATGAGTACAGACACGGATGATGATTAAATTATTATTTATACAAAGGGAAATAATAATATGTCCACTTGGATGAGAAACTAACTTTCTAAAGCAAATTAATAATCCAGAGAACCTAAGGATAAGAATTTATATTTCACAATCAATGCAATATACTTGCTTCTAATAACAGGATATACTGAAATTGAGGACATAACAATTTAAAATAATGTAGCAGTCAAGTTTTATGCTAACTTAAACATTTCATACCACACGGTTATGCACATATTCCAAGAAAGAAGGAACATCCGGATAGCGATATTGCTCTTTGTTTCCAGTTTTGTTGGACTTCTGGAAGCAAATAATATCACCATCCTCAAGCTGCTCAAATTACAACAGCACAAGATAAGTCACAGCTATGAGCTCAAATATTTATTATTATTATAAAATTAAAACACTAATAAATGGCTGTTATCACAATACAAAATACCATAAATATATTAGTCACTCCTGATGCATACCTGACTCTCACGGAATGTGGAATTCTTGTCAACACGTTCACACATGACATTAGGTTCAAACTTTATCTCCTGATCATGGACAACAGAATGTAAACAGTGATTATAGGCACTGCTATAAATAGGAAACTATAGGAGAGAAAGAATAATTCTTGTGTATATTATTCATGAATGAAAGATTTAGATAAATAGGATAAGCTGTCAATTACAAAAAAATGTAGAAAGGAAAGTAAATAGAAAGGATCAATTCAAATCAGAGTATTAGAGATATAAATGTTAGTTTGTTATCTGTTTTTCTTCTGTGATTAGTTTGTTACTGTTGTAACCTCTATCTACGCTCAGCTTGTATCTTCTTTTTCTTTCAATGCAATAGTAATTCTATTCTCTTTCTGATAATTTTTTCTCTGTTTTCTCTCATACAGAGAGATTTTACATTGACCCAAAGTAGTCAAACCAGAAAATCTGATTCTAACCCTAATCATTCCAAATCAGATCAAATTAGAATATTCTTATTAACTATTCAATTTTCTAGAAAATAAAGACCTGATGTCCAATTATTGCACCCCATTGCCTAACTGCTCATGAGATGAAGATTGACTAACCTCAAACATGTCTATTTCTTCATCAGGAGCATATCCAGCCATTTCATTTAGTTTTACCAATATATCTACTGGCTTTCCACTGAACATCACAAAGAGCCGTCCAACATACCTGATGAAAGAAAGGAATAAACATTTCATTAATAAAATGTAGATTTACCTCTGATAAGTAATAGGAATTGCACGCACCTAAGCTTTTCAATTGAAGGTTCATAAAGTTTAAAGAAAAGCAAGAGATTCTCTTTTGACTTCTCCGGAGGAGGAATAGGCTGCAAATCCTGATTCATTGTGCAAGGTGCAGGTAATATATCCATGTCAGTTGTGACTCACTTAGAAGGGGATGGAAGAATATATAATACGTAGTGATCACCACAACACTAATCAGGAAGATTAAATTACCAGAAGAACATTACCTTCCCCATTTCTAGTTCCAAAAATAATTTCAGCTCTGCATTATTTGCTCTATTGGAAACTTCTCTTAAGAGTCCAACCTACAACAGTTAAGGGCACCACAGCACAAACAAATCATATAAATCATTAGTACAAAAATATTGATAAAATAATCAAATAAAATTTTGAAAGAAAGAATACTATGTTTTCGAACTTCCATAAAATAGAAAAACGTTTGTCTTAAAAAATAAGAGAAATGCTAGCAACAAACTCTCGAACACATTCTTTCAAAACACCCTCCACTATTGGCTGAAATGTAATGGAAAAAAAAAAAAAAACTAATTTTAGTGGATTTCCCAACTCTTTTAATGTCCCTTTCCTGATATTGTACTCTTCAATAAATTACAAAGAGTGTGTGGTAGAAAGAGTGTGTTAGAGAGTATATTACTAGCACTCCTCATAAGATAAACACGTCACATTTATAATATTACATTTACATCTCTAAAATTATAGTTAAAAGCTCTATCATTTAAAAAAATAAAGTCAAAAGAAGATAACACTGAAAAGATTTTAAACCAGCCCCCTCCCCACCACACATACGGAGTGGCCAAATACAGTAGCATTATTTTTGGGACAGCAGATAGTGCAATAACCTCTACACTAAAGATTGTAGATATGAGATAAACAGGAATGATTTAAAAAAAATGGGAAAAATAGATAAATACTCATAAATAAATGGCAGCTCCATAATTAATAGAATAAGAACACAGGAATGAAATAATAAAAATAAAATTTAGATAAAAACAGCATACATTAGATTTTTTGGGTGAGTAGACGACATTACATACCTTAACACTTCATAAAGACCAAAAGAGAGACGGGGAAAGATAACAAAATATACAAATTTAATTAACAGTAAAACGAGAAGAGCTGCATGAAATTAAATAAAACAGACACGCGGAAGCTACGGATGCAAACAGACAAGACACTAATGGAATTGTTGTGATGCATGAACAGACAACAAAGTAGTATTCATCAGCACAGACCAAAGGGAGAACAGAGGCCAGTGTGACTCAACAATGATGCATCGAGGTCAGTAGCTGAAAACAAACTAGAGGTCACAGGGTGTTCTTTGGATCATAGCATAAACCCTAATTGTTTTGGAAAATAAAATCAACCCAAATAACAAAAATATTAAAAACTGAGCAACAAACAAATGGATTCTATAACTCAGAAAACAGGCAAGTAAAGAATAAATTTTTCCCACCAAGGTAACAGCTGCTATTATGACAATTTGCCAAGAAAGCAGCTGCTACCACCAGAACTGAAAAACATTAAACAATATTAGTCACGAAGCACTGGTCACTCCACTCCACACCTATAGCACACTATTTATTGATAACTACGAGTCTTTCCTATTATATATTACCAGACATAAAAAATATATCTACATTTGAATTTTGCAAACATTACACATTTAGGGACACGTTTGGAGTATCCTAAACAAGCATCCACATTATTAAAGAAAACAGATAGATCAGTATTCAAAATCACTAATTACTAAGCTTATAAATCAATTTAATCTACCTAACATTAAGCTAATAGAAACATGCCAGCCACCCAGCTATATATGAAAACAGCAGTGGAAGTCCTTTCAGTACTTACCGATTGTGCTTCTTCCTGAGGTGTCAGTACTCTATTTGGCCTGTATGTGTTGTTTTGGCGCTTTGCCCACAACCAAAAACGTTGATACTGGATGGGTATACTAAATTCCTTGGCAACTTCTTCCTGATAAATTTGTTGTCAGAAAGATTCAAAGTAAATTGAAAATAAAAATTAGTTTGTGGTATAATATATGTTAAATAGGACAATCATCAATTTCAATATGAGAAAGAACCCAATGAACATAATGCAACTCTACGCTGAAAAACACTTATTCAGCAAGGAACTGTATGACACTAAAACCCTAAAACAACAGAAATAACATCCATGACAATATAACTGCATATGTGTGGATGTGTGTGTGTAATTTCTAACACTACCTTAATTCTAGAAAAAATATACATGGACCAAGGTTATTGCATATGACAAAATAAACCATAGCTCATACCTTGAAAACTAAAAAAGGCATTTGTTTTTGAATACGAACACTTCGAACTTTATCATGATCCACAAGATCAAAGAATATATCATTTCCAATCTGCTCACGCAGATCTTCATCACGAGCAACCTGAAACCGATGAATAAATAACTTGGTATTTATTCTCATCTTACAGAGCATTTAATGAAGGGGGCAAAAATAATAGAAATAAAGTAGAGTACCTTTATGATGGTGTACAAATGAGCCTCAGCCTTCTCCTTCCTCTTCAGATCTTTTTCCTCTTGTTCTCTCTTTAATCTCATCTAAAATGTACAGTTGAACCTTTAAAGGGAGTATCTTTACATTGAAAATATGAATAAAAAATGGGCTTAGATTTTACCCTCTATTATCATTATTTCAGAAATTTGTTCCCTTGAAAACTTTTTACCAAATACGATCATCCCACTTCATTAATAGTCCAACTTTGGTTCATTCATTACAGAAGTGGTTCTATTAGACTATTGGTTAGTGAAACTGTTAGGAATCAATATTATCCTCAGAGAAGAACAAAGAAAAGAAAATCTGAACTTCTCTAATTTCACCAGTCATACAGCAAAAGATCAGAGGAGCCCTATCCTTCCCACTAGATTATTCCAGCTACAAAACCCAATTCTCAAAACTGCCACCCTTAGCCCCTAAACACTAAGCTGAAAAAACTACCTTATAACTGTATTTTTAGGTACTGTCTTTAAATTTCATTCTATAACAAACCTGCAATCCTATCTTATTCTCAACATGTTGTACTTGCTTCTGCCAAATAGTATCTGTTTTATTAAACACCTACAACCAAGGTTGTTAAACTCAAAAGTTTACGGACACTCGTGAGAGCTTTGTAAACTCGAATCGTAAACTCGTAAGAGTTTACTTTAGATAAAAAATATTAAAATATTTATAAATGATATAATAATTTATTATTATATGATATTATAAATAACTTTCTGTAATTTTTTATTGAAGTATTATTATTATTATTAGTTTATCATATTATATACTTTTAATTGTTTCTAATTGCTATAATGTTATAATAATGTTGTGTCATGTCAGATGATGCATATAATTCACATCTCAGATTAGTACATTCAAAACTCGAGCTTCCAGCAAAACAACCAAGGTTATCAAACTCAAGAGTCAACGTAGACTCGTGGAAGGTCCATTAACTCAACTCGTAAGAGTCTATTTCGTGCGACAGTTCAATAAAAACAAATAATTATTTTTATACCAATTCTACATTAACTTATCACTTCCAGATTTTGCTTTCCGGAACAAACTAAATTAATTTCGAAAACATTTTCTCGGTACTCACCCACTCCATTTTCAGATTAAAATATTTGGAAGCCTCGATAGGGTATAGGAAGAAAACTGATAGGCTGCAGCAAGAAAAAAAACCTAAAAACAATACCGTACACAAAATAAAAGCCCAAAATAGTACCCCAACTAAATTAAACCACATAAATGATTATGAAGAGTAAAACCCCAAATTGAAACACAAATTAAAAGGCTAAATTGAAGAAGGAAGAAGCGACGAGCATGAGCCTGAACACCACAACAAGGCAACTGCAAAGCAAGGCAACAACGAGCTGACTCAAGGCGAGATGAAACGATGCAATAGCGAGGACTGAATGCAAGGTGTGAATGTGAGACCAGTGAGGGCAAAACTGAATTTTGAGCCAAGGTGAGAAGAGATGAGAGGCATGCCAACAATGACCAGATCTAAAAGGCGAAGATTCTAGTATGAAACACGAAAACTAAATCGTGCTTAAATGAAAGGACCCAAGTTGTTGTGACCTATTCTTCCACACTTATTCACTCAACCTCTGACTCGCAAATAAGTATTAAGTCCAGTGAGTTTGATCCGAGTTAACTTAAAAATGAGTCTACACACGAGTTCACTCGTGAGCCACCATTGGACTCGTAAACTCTTACAGGTTTAAGGGTTAACCCTAGAGTAGATAACCATGAAGGCAACAATATTAGTAAAAGGAACCCTAAGGTGGTGAGAGAAATAAACAGTAGAAGAACATAGCATCGCTAGCCATGAGGCCAGTGAGCATCAAGGACTATGGTGTTGACGACGGTAATCACTCTTGAAAAGTCTTCTCCTTCTAATATGTATGTGAAGGTAATGCTAGTAGAAAAAATGTAAAAGTGTTAGGCTTCTCATGGGTTGGATCAATCATAGGACTAGAAGGATTGACAAGGCCCACGATCCCCAATTCAGTGACCATCCTCGCATACTCGCTCTGATCCACACCTTTTACAATCCATCCATCGCATCAACTCGCTTAGTGATCCAAACTCGCAAGATCATGCGAGTTTGCAATCTTACTTGCTATTTTAACAACAATGCCAAGACCCACTAATTCTCATGGCAATTTTTATTATTAGATATCTTTCGATGATGCCTAATCACGTTTCACGTGATATATCTTCATAAAAGTAAATCTAATGCCTTAACTATTTTTAAACAATTTTAACATATGGTTGAACTGGAATTTAATATATGCAACAGAGCTTCGCAGTCTAATTAGGGAAGTGAACTTCATGTCTTTACTAGCTACCTCAAAGAAATAGGCATTATTCATCATTTGTCGTGTCCTCACATTCACCACCAAAATGATGTTGTTGAAAGAAAACACAAAAACATAGTTGAAATGGACTTTTCTCTTCTTGTCAAGCATCTCTCCCTTGAACTTCTGGGATCATCCCTCCACTACTATTGTTTACCTCACATATAGGTTACCTATTGTTCCTCTTCAAATTGTCACTCACTACACTACTTTATTTCAAATCTGCCTAGATTACAATTTTCTCAAGGTCTTTAAGTGGGTTTGCTTTCCTTTTCTTAGACCTTATAATGCTCCCAAGCTTGAGTATAGATCAATTGAGCATGATTTTTAAGGAATTCCAACAATCACAAAGGATATATATGTTTATCTCCGACTGACATAGTCTTCATTACTAAATGCATAATCATTAATGAGCATAGATTTTCCTATCCTCATCCTCTTTCTAACTTACTTTTTGTTTTTGCCTACATTCCTAAAGTACATCATCCTAATTCTTTTATTCTTACAGCTCCACAAAGAATTAAATCAAATTTCACAAATCAGTCAACTTCCTCTTCTTCAAGTGAGTCTTTAGTCTCAAATTCTAGAGTTTTTTCCATGAACAATATTGAACCTTTTTTCTTAGATATCTATCCCTTTTTCAAGTTGGCACCACAACTCCTGATATCTGAGTCTCCGTTTCCAAATCATATTCGTTGACTTAGTTGCAATTCATCTCTTCTATGGTTGTGTGAAGTGCACCCATTTCCTATTTTTCTTTAAGTTGCCTAAAGGGCTCCTAGTTTTTGCTTAGTTGTCAGTCAGTCCCAACTTCTAGATCCTACATTCTAATTGGTAATCACACCAAAACCCCATTGCTCTTTCATTGTCCAATTCCCAAAGTTTAGCCACCAATATAGTAAGCATGTGTCTGCACATGTATCCTTTCTCTTGTGCAAGATTCACACACTAACAGGCATTTGATTACCATTCTTGCCACTGCTTGCACGGTAGAGGTCACACTAAGGTTGTCTAAAACTGCCCTATTTAGATCTTTCCTCTCAGTCTGCATCTCATTTGAAATAGCATTATTCACAACACTGTTCACATTTCCTTTTTTTTTTTTGTAATAAAACAAAAAATAAAAGACAAGATTTTGTACTTTCAATAGAAAGTAAAATCTTTGGTGCCAAACAATGCACTCTTTCTATTGGAGAATATTATGGGATCCTAATAAGCTTAAGAATTGAACTAAACAAATATCGAAACTCAGTTTATCACTCCTACTCAGTTTGTTGAATGATCTTCGAATTTATGTCATCTTCACATATATTTATATGGCCTGAAACAGTCTCCTCGTGCTTGGTTTAGAAAATTCAGCAGTGTTGTTCAATAGTTTGGCATGTGTCGCAGTGACACGGATCATTCAATTTTATATTGTCACTCCAGTGTTGGATGTATCTACTTAATAGTATATGTTGATGAATTATTCTCACAGGAAGTGACTACCTTGGCATCTCCCTCTTAAAGCAATATCTTTGTTGCCATTTTCAAATCAAAAATCTTGGAAAACTCAGATATTTCCTAGGTATTGAAGTAGCACAATCCAACAGTGTTATTGTCATATCTCAGAAGAAGTATGCATTGGATATTTTGGAGGAAATTGGGTTAATGAATTCTAAAGTTGTAGAAACACCCATAGATCCTAATATCAAACTTCTACTTAATAAGGGGGAGCCTTTCTCAAACGATTAGTTGAAACACCCATAGCTCTAATCCTGTCTTTCATGAGAAGACCATACACATTGAAATTGACTGTCATTTCATTCGAGAAAAATTCTATCAAGAGACATCAAGACTGAGTTTGTCAACTCGAGTTATCAATTTCACTAAGTCTCTTCGAGGACCTAGAATTGACTATCTTTGTAACAAGCTTGGTACATAACGATTTATATGCACCAGCTTAAGGGAGAGTTTTAGATAATGTAGTATTTTCCCTAGTAGTTGAGTCCAGCCCATTCTGTATTTCTGGGCTTGGCCCATTATCACTATAAATAAACTATCGTTTGTGTATGTATGTTTTACACAAGGAAAATTAATCCCTAAAACTAATTTCATGTTATTCAACAAAACAAAACAGTATAAGTTTTAAAGCATATACAAATGCAGATTATGCAGGGTAGGAGATCAACAACTGAATATTACAACTTCCTTGGTGAAAATCTAATGACTTGGAAAGCAAAACACAAAATTTAGTAATTAGATTAAGTGCTGAACAAGAATTTCAAACAATGCCCAAAGATTATGTTAACTTCTATGGCTAAAGATTATATTGGAAGACTTGAAGATAAAGTAGGAGGAACTTAGGAGGTTATATTGTGACAATAAATTTATAATTAGTATAGCCCACCACCCACTGCAACATGATAAAGCTAAAAGTGGACAAACATTTTATTAAGGAACAGCTAGACAGTGGCTTGATTTGCTCTCCCATGTATCTAGTCAGAGTCAACTTGCAAACAAAATCACCAAAGGGATGAATTGCATTAACTTTGAAAGAATTATATTCAAGCTAGAAATGGAGAAAACACTTTCTCAGAGCTTCAAGAGAATATCAAAATCGTAGTGCTGATTGTGTATTTTAGGAAACTTTATAATTTATCCTAGTTGAAATTTAATTATTTATCACGGTCAAAGTTGTATTTCACTATTAATACTAGGTTTATGTACTTAGAAACAATTCATAATCAAAGGGATTTGCCTCCTTAGAAGTAGTGTTCCATATTTCCTTAACAACTTGCAGACTCGTTTATTTATAGGTCTAATGACCTCATAATCGACACAATAAAGTACAATGATATTCCTCCAAATCTGAGAATAATAAATCAATGTATCAATTTTGTACGTAGTAGTAAGTATCGTACGATTTACTATACGAATCGTACTATACAATACGAATCGCTTGAAGACTCGTTTTTTCACTAGTATCGTGTTCATATTCCCCAAATCGTAGCATCCAAGGGCAGTGATGTTACACACGATGGCACCTCCCACGATGGAGATTCTTGTTGCAGTGAATCTCACAATGGCGCCTCTTGTCGTGGTAACTCGCAGTGCAATCCCTTCCAGTTACAAGCATAATAAGCAGTCAGACTTCACGACAATGACGCATCTTTCGATGGCCACCCTCAGTGGCGAGTCTCATAGTACCTGGCAGTGGCATGACCTCAAAGCCAGCCTCATGTGCATATGTGAGTAATGACAGACAACCTAGGAGTTAGTAAATGTGACTTCCAACCTAAATTTTAGTCCATTTTGTTTAAAAAATGTTATACCCCAGTTAGTAAATGTGACTTCCACTAAAACTACTACTGCACTAAAAAAAGACTATGGAAACTATCATTGCAACCAAAAATGTGACTCTCAAAACGTTTATGAATCTTATGATTCACAATACGAAATGATTCACAATACAATAAAGAAGTTCTCCAATTTGTGATATAATTCACGATTCAACTACCATGGCTTTGTATCATCATACAACACTATTGCAACTACCACATTAGCACATCCATGAGCATTCTACTACACACCACATCAACATTTTTGTTAAATATTAGATTTCAAATTAATGGATGAACACAAAAATTGACCAATTAAAATATAAAGGGGTTATCACATATACAAGGAGATAAAATTTTCAAAAATAACGATAATTAAGTAACAAATGCAAATAAGGTAAAAAATATATATAACGTCAATGAATCAAACATCTTACTCTAAGGTGTTCAGCAATGTCATGCTCATCCACATCACAAATTATTTTATCCTTGTCACTTTCCCGTACATAAAGAAGCATATATGCATTTGAGTATTTTGTAAATTTAAAGGTCGAGTTGTTGAACCCTGGATTAGTATGAGGTAACTGTTGACAAAAGAAAAGTAGAATGAAGCAAAGAAAAACTGGCATGGAAAATAAAAACACCAAGTCAAAAGAATAGAAAGAAAAAATATACAACACAAGCCCAACAAAGGCTTTCAAAATACTACCTCCTCTTCACCACCATACTGTTCTTCTAAAGCCCTCTTTTCAACCTCTTTTGTTACCCGTTCGTCATCAAACTTAAACCTGATGCAAGTATTTTTTAAGGTTGGATCACAAACACAAGCAAGTTATGTTTTCCTCTAATTCCATATAAATACATCAAAGTGTGTGGTCAAGATACAGACTCTTTCAAACAAGCATTATATCTAAAAACCATAAACATAGTTGATGAAACTTTTACCAACTAATCAGCCCCGAGGCGGACTTACACAGCTATATACTGTGTAGATGTTAAAACTATGATCGTAATCTGATTTTAGCAAAAAAAAGATCATTGTAAAAGAAAATATTTAATATGTGAATGCACCAGCAACTGACTGACAATTCCAATATTAAAAAGACATAATTGAAAAAGAAGCAACGAGTGAATAAAAATGGAAATAAAATATCAATGGTCTCTTATACTACCATATCACAAAGAAAAATAAAATATTGGTTATTGACACCCAATAAATCATCTAAATAATCTTAGAAAACCATAATAAATCCCTATATCACCCAAAATACATTGATCATCAATTTACAAGACATCCACCATGGATCTCCTATTAAAACACACTGAACACACTTCACAAAACAGAGAAGAAATGCGGGTAGAGAGAGAGAGTAACAGCACAAATGACATGCGTGCTGAGCCTGAAAGTTTATTTCACAATTTTGTGTATCATATAACAGCATACTAGTTATAGTACAAAGGGACTGACTTAGTTAACTTTCCACTAACATACAACATTAAGTGAATTATAAACAACACCTTCAAACGTCTAAAAATTAGATTTAACCAACATGATAAACTTCCAAGAGAATAAATGATAATAATGAAATTGAATGAGTTGAAGAGATTAAATAGTGATGTTTACTGTTCTAGCATCACTAGAGCGGTAAGATGTCATTACAAGTAAAAGATATGTTTGATCTTAGTACTTAAAGAAATATGTACAGCTATGTTAGGGATAATCTTCGTCATCATCCTTATTAGGTTCCCCTACATTCTGTACATTGAATGATTACAAATAATAGACTTACAAGAGTGATTAAAAACATAATTCACAACAGAAAAGCTCTTTTAAACATATGACTCTGATTTTCCTGTTTCATAGTGGCAAATATTACCCTTTGATAATAATCAATTTCATCACATTCCTCGTTTAATAACAATAAACAAGTGCACAAGGAATAGTAAGATGAACATTAATTTATAATACATATACAAATACTGAAAGATTATAAAGATTGTACCACTGGTTTGATAGCGTTGGCCTAATATAAGCATAGTAGTGCCCACCATTCACCCCACTACTGTGAACCAAAACACTGCAAACAAAAAAGTGCAGCCAAGGTTTTTACAGATGTTAACAATGAGGCAAACCTATATAATAACAGCAAACTACATCATAGTTCAGGGCTACTCTACCTCATCAACTAATGCAATAACAAGTAAAATCAATACCAATTATGCAAAAATAGATCAATTATAAATTTAGTCCCAAACAAATTGCACCTCTAAAAGCAAATTCCACGTTCGAGAAGTTTCTTGGCCTGTCACACAATCATCACCAACAATCAATATATTTTATTCCTAAAATTCATCCTCCACTCTACCTCCTCAACATTTTATTCAGAACCTCATTGCAATTATCAACCACAGAGCGATATAGTGTAGGATCGAAAATGATGTCGAGCCACCCTTGGAGAGTTTGCAAGAAGAGGACATAGGAGCAAAGACAAAGTGGGCCTCAATCATCATCGTTTTGTGCAAGAGGTCACAAATATATTTGCCTTGAGTGAAAACTACTAAAGTGGGAGACTAATAACTAATCTCAATACCCAAGAAGACAGCCAAGTTGGTTGAGGGAGAAAGTGGCATTCAATTGATGAGTAAGTTATTGAATAAAATATGTAGAGGTGCCAGTGATAAGAATGTCATCAACATAGACCAAGACGTAAATAATGTGATCATGTTGATGGCAAAAAAATAAGGAGGGATCAGATTTAGTGGAGTGGAAACCAAGAGAAGTAATAAGAGTGGACTTGAGCTTGTCAAACCATTGTCAAGGCGCTTGTTTCAGACCATAGATAGCGTTGTTGAGGTGGCAAACCGAAGATTTGACATGGGCAACCATAGGCATAAAGATAGTCTCATCAAGAGACCCATTGAGGAAAGCATTGTAGACATCCAAGTGGAAAAGGTCCCAACCATGTGTCAAAGATAAAGTGAGGATAACATGAACAGTAACAAGCTTAATAACTGGAGAGAAGGTTTAAAATCAAAGCCTGGAACCTGATTATTAGCAACCAAACAGGCTTTGAACTCGTTAACACTACCATCACTGTTCTGTTTAATGCGAAAAACCCATTTGCAACAAACTACCTTTCAATCAGGACGTAAAGGCACCAAATCCCATGTATTGATGAAGGAGAGCCTCATATTTAGATTTCATAGCAGCGACCCAATTGGGAATTTTAATGGCCTATGAAAACTGGGAAAGTTCAACATTAGTGAGTAATAGTGAAGGACATGTGGGGATTTGTGACAATAGTTTGGGAACATGTTTGCATAGGATGAACATTGGATAGGAGAAAATAAAGGGGAGACTAGAACAAGGAAGCAAAGGAGAACTGTTGGAAGGGGAAGACTAAGATGAAGGTGTGGGAAACAAAGACTCAAGAGAAGGATGACAAGGGGAAACGGTGAATGGGGGAGACAAATTAGGATTATGATCAAAATATTGCTTGGGGAGAGAAGTACAAGCATTGGCGTACGAAAAAAGGAAGTATAGGGAAACCAGAGTTCATTGAAAACAACATCTTTGGAGGTAGAGATGCAGCCAAACTTGGCCAACCAGAGAAAACCCTTTTAAGAGATATAGTACTTGAGAAAGACACATTATTAAGCATGAAAGTAAAGTTTATAATTGTGATAAGGATGAAGGAAAGGAAAACAAAGCACAACCAATGACTTTTAGAAAAAGATAATCCAAGGAACATTGATATAAGACGGTGTAAGGCACTTTAAGCTGCAAGGAAGCAATAGGTAGACATAGCCAACATAAATGTGATCAAGACCTCAAATGTTTAAATTGTTGAATATTTTGATAGCTACCTACAACATGAAAAGAGGCTATAGAATAGGGATCTAAGAACTGGTGGTTTCACGAGTGGACAAAGAAGCAAGCACACCACTGGGAAGAATGGAAGCAAATTAGGGAGGGGCTATGGTAAGAGCAGGAAGTTTGGAGGATGAAGGAGTGGTGGATGTGGGAGGAAAATGCAGAGGTTGATTGGTGGCTGGATCACAAATGACCAAGGATTCATACAATTGAAAAAATGAATTAGCACGGAAATGGTAGACACTAGAAATGTTACCATATTTTAGGAAAATATGGCATTGGAAATTATCAAAGCGACCTCCACGACCTCCACGACCACATCAAGAACCATGAAATTGTTGAGCACCACCACGACGTATAGAAAATAACTATTGTTGTAAGGGGAGGGACGATATGAAAACCAAAGAAATTAGATGGAGCAAAACATTGACGAGTAATGGAGGGAAAAAAGAAAGAGGGATTTCTCCTGTCAGTGCGGACTTCATGCGCAAGAAGAAGAGCCTCCACCTCGATAACGGGAGGAGTTTCAAACTTACTTTAAATCACAAAAATGACAGCAACAAAATCTGGTAGAAGACCTTCAAGAATAGCATCAACATATTCGGTGGTTGAACTAGACAACCAATGTTAGCTAGTTCATTAACAATAGACTTCATGCGACTTAAGAAGTCATGCATGGATTTGTTGCCAAAAGACTGATTTCGACGAAGTTGATGCACACGCTTACGCTATGGTTTGAGTAAAGAAATAATCATTAATATGCTCTCATATAATCATTAATATGCTCTCATACTTGATCAGATTGAACATAACCAATAACACGAGATATGACTCCCTTAGAGATGTTAGACTACAACCAGGCAAGCAAAATTTGTTCTTGGACTGCCCATTCTTCATAGGCATGAATATCCATTAGAGATTTGCGATCATCACTACTACGGAAACAGGAGGGATGATGGGATTGAGAACAAACCGGTGGAATTTGTGAGCCTTGATGACAAGTTCAACATGTTGCTTCTAGTGAAGATAGTTAAGTGTCAAGTTTTTCAGCAACAAAGGTCTGAAAAATATGGCAGGGAGATGGGAGGGAATTTGAACTGGATTTGCATTGTGGATCATCAACCAGTTCTTGATACCAAAATAGAGTTTTAAACAAGAAAGATGAAAAGAATAAATGAAGGGACCAATCGTGTGACTGTTTAAAGTGTGTACTGTATATTATTGGTAAGAAAAAACATAGATACAGTTCTGTTCTGCTAGTCAGAACTAATAGAAAAACAAAGCGGAGTTACAAGCCAGTTATGGACAGTTATTGATGGTTACAAACCAATGCAACCTACGAGAATTAGAAAATAAATTAAAAAGGAAAATAGACAAAGCCATGATAGGACAATTAAAACAAACAACAAACATATAACACTAATACTATCAATTTTGTCAACAACCAAAATCCCAAATGCTTAGGCTGAAGGATAAATACATGTAAACGATTATTACAACTCTAAACAAATTCCTCACAAACGGTATTTGGATATATGCCCAATTAGTTAAACTTCAATTTAGAAGAATAGAATTCCTTGACCACACAAAAAATTGATTCCATGTCAACAGCCAAAAATAAGAAAGATTATACTAACAAGAAAAAGCACATAATAGTTTATAGTCTTTAAGAAAAAGAACATGCTTTTATACTTCTTAACTTTATCCATTAATTGAATTAGTAAAGGCTGCGCTACTAGAAGCCAAGTCATACAGAACATGCCACCAAAATTGTAAGTTAATGATAAATGACTTTATATCCTTTTGATACAATAGTTGGTTGGTAAGTTAATAGACAAATATATCATTTCAACACAATTAGCTTTAACCCTCGAATTAGCTTTAATTCTGCCCACAGTCTTTTTCAAAAGCCTAAATGAGAACTCCACCACTAAATATTTGTTTTAGGTTATACTTGTGGTTTTCTTTTTAAATCATCTACCTTCCCAGTTTCACCACTTCAAGCAGAAGCACAAATGTAGTTTCATGATGCACCACCGCATGCAGTTCAAAAGCAGGTATTGCATAGAAAAACAAATTGCGGCCATAGCATTCACTATGTAAGATACCTGTGAAGTGAATAAAGATTCCGAATACTTCTGTCTGCTTCAGGTGATAGATACTTGCCATTATCCCTATCAAGATCTAGTTGCAAGGGGAACTCATAGCGATCATTGATCTGATGCCAACCAATAACCAAGTATAATAGAGGTGTCAGAAGTAATAGAAAATATTACAAATGGAATAATAAACACAAAAATATTATTATAATAGTATCTGTCCAATGGGGGAAAAATAATCAAGGGAAGAAAGAATAAAACACATCTCAGACAGAAACAACTATATAGTATGTTTTAAATTTCAAGTAACTGCTAGTTAAAATCACTTCACTTTAATTATTAAACAAAGTATACAACAGGATATGGTACAAAATTCCTGGACCAAGCAAGAGAGAAAGCTTACAATAACAATAGAAACTTTGTGAGAAACAAATATTAGTGATAAAAATCAAAGACAAGCCCAAACAAGGCATTTACTCTTTAGAAACCCAATAAAAGCGTACTAAATGTGGTGCATCATTCATTTAATAAAAAGAAAGAGGTTTTTAACTGATAATTTATAATAGAAAATGCTTAACTGTAACTGCAACTGGCAAAGAAAAAATGGTAAAAATTCCTATCAGAATAAAATATTATAAAGTGAAAAAAACAATTATGACAGAGTCACAAGGCAAGGAATATTTTATTGCTTCTTGAATTAAATACCAACCTTTACCATTGTGTCTCGCATAAAATCATACTCAAACCGTTTTAATTGAAGTTGTAGAACAGGTGGGAAATCAATGAACAATACACCCTTCCTAGCATCCTGAAAGACTAATCATAATCACAATCCACGAAAATAATCATCCAGATAATGAACATAAAAATGATAATAACAGCTTCAGCAATCATTCAAGTGAAACAGTAACTACTAAACAAATGCAATTAACAAAATAGAGGAAGATCAAAGAGATGTTTTTCGATAAAACAATGCACTTAGTGAAGTTCAGCCTGATAATAAAAGGCAAAAAAAAAAAAAAAAAAAAAAAGCACAAGGATTCAGGTTTTACCTGTAACCCATGGTGCTCGGCATGATATTTGTTATCACCCTCAAGCCGTTCCACTTCCACATACTTATCAAAAGAAGCATACACATCCTTACAGCCTTTGACATCAAGCTGAAGATCTGTAATAAATATCCAATATTCCATAAGGTCCAATAATATGGAATAATGTGGTAAATAGCAGCATCCTAAAAGAAAAATGCATACCATAAAATGACTCCTTTCTTGTTGATTTATAATCCTCATTGATGCATTCAATATAGTTCATATGGTGGCCTTCAAACAATTTCTGTATAGTGCCTTCTACAACAGTTCCCTGGCAAAGTCAAAATCTCAAGAACATAATAAAAGCACACAAATCCAGAGTAAAAACTACTTTAACAAGACATAACAATAAAACACTATCATAAATAACTCAATACCTTCATTTTGTCTTCTAGCTTCTCACAAAGAACCCTATTAAGTTCTTGCACATCATGCTGCATGAATGAATCATGTGTATCCCATCCGAAAGACTTGGTTAACTCTTTCGTTGCTACACTAGTTTCACTGTACTGCAATTTGTAAAACAAACTCTGTAATGCAAGAGGTATGCTCCTTGATGGCAAATCATTTTCAGTCGTGGGCATATGGTACACAGCCTGCAAAAGCAATTCTATACATGAGCTAATTTCAAATATAACTGCTTGCCCTTTTAAAAAATAAGACCTTACAAATGTATATAACATTAGCTAACCTTCCGAAAATAAGAAATGTGGTACAGTGTTTGAAGCAGGGAATTCATATAACAAGTAGCTCCTTGGTTTTTTAATCCAACATAACCAGTTTCCTTCTTTGAGTCATATGACCAGTCCATGTCTTTACGCACAGTAATGTCAGCCTCAACTATACATGTATCATTCACAAGATAACCTCTAGCCGAATCATAAAATTGAGCAAGTGGCATGAAATTAAGGAAACCCCAATCGCACTCACGCGCATGGAACTGATGATGAGATTCTGGAATATGTAAAAGCAATCAAATTTAACTTTCTGAATAAGAAAATGAGAGAGAGGGAGCTACAGAAAGTGTTGCCAAAGCAGATGATAAAACATTATGGATTACACAAAACTAGTTAAAGTTAGAGAGTTAAGAAACAAAAACCAACATAACTGTGTGATAGATTTGGATTTTTCAGGGGAACCAAGAAAAATCCTATGTTGTAAACGGAAGCCCAATGGTAGAATAAACTTCATGCAGAGAATTAGTTACAGAGAGAATATATTTTCTGAATGATGATAATTTCCTTTTTTATTTGCCCCGTAGACCTACTAATATGCACAGGTATTACATCCTACCAATACAATCTTGAATATTCTACCAACCCATGTCAACTTTTAATAACAGAAACAATCTAACAAGCTTAGCACAAACTCACCAAGAGAAAACTTCTAACATAGTAAAAATACAAAATTACTGTGGTATTGATATGAAAATAACACATACAGAATGAAATACTCGGTAGTTGTTACAGTAAGTAATTAACTGTCTAACCTCCCAAAATATCAGAGAAAGAAATCTGGTAAAGAAACAATGCGTTCAGAAGACTGGATTATTTTTAAAGACTATTTCAATAATCCAAAATACATACTATCTTTATAATTGAATATGTGAAAATAGGTTTTCTTTTTTGTTTTATATGTGAAGATAAATTATTTTGTTAGAATTGTTGTCAAAAATAGTTGTTTCTTTTATAGTAAAATTAAAAAAAAAATGATATAGAATTACTTGTAGTAGTTGGTTTGTATTTAAAAGAAACAATTGTTGGGAATAAAATGGAAAACAAAAGTAAACTCAAAAATGTAATTTGTTAGCTTTTAAAACTCCAAAATTTACTTTATCACAAAAGAGGATCTTTGTTAAAGATTGTAAATTTGGATTATAATCTATCTAAATTACCAAACAAGTTTGATTAGAAAAAGTAACACTGGTAGCTTTTTCCAATCAATCAGAATAAAAGTTTAAAAACTAAATCCATCCAAATGTGCTTTAACGTGATTCTAAGACAATATAAACACATGGAAAAGATAAAATAAGAAGATTTTAAGTTTCTTGATAACATGAAACCTCTGAAAGTTAAAGTTCCAAACACATTTGACACGGATCCTTTGATATCCTCCAACAGAATATCCTCCCAAAGGCTGATAAAAGAATCATCAAACATATCCAAAGCATTATGGACTTACTTATTACAGGATACAAAACTAAGATAGAACACGATAAGGTAAAGGCAAAATAAGCCTTAACCATATCCAATGTTTGACACGCACCATGATAAGGCCCACATAATAATAAGTTGTGGTAGTGATGCTCATAGTGATAGTAGTGACAAGAGTAATGATAATGGTGACAATGACAGAACTTCTTAAAAAGTGATTTTAGGTCTAAATAAACCTCACAATTTTGACTTGTATCATGAGGTTTACACTAATTTATATCCTATTATTTTGTCATATCTCTAGTTAATGTGTGATCTATGGTCTAATAGGAAGTAGTACAATAGACTCACCAAATCTTATTAGGATAGGGTTCAATACCATCTTTGATAGTAGATTTAGACCTACCTTAACCCAAAAAAACTAACTTGTAAAGTGTGGTTTACACCCACTTATATGATATAATTTGGTCATACATAACTCTAGTTAATACGGGATATCCGGAAAAGAAAAATGACAATAACAAGATCGTAGCACTAACAACGCTGGTAGTTGTTATGACAAGTGAGGGTGGCCAAAACGGAACAGTGAGACAAGGAGGATGGTGGCAGTTGTGGTGATAGTGGTTATAATAGAGGTGAAGTGGTGAGATAGTAAGAAAGAGATCAACTACTCTATCATGCTGCCTTATAAAAGGTAAAATTGGAATTATCAAATGTGTACACCAAAAAGGGAATCCTCTTTATATATAGGTATAAATTCATTACTCTCATTCTTATATATATGTATATATATATATATATATATATATATATATATATATAAATGTTCACTCTCAAAAGGAAAAAAGTAATCAAAATCTCATCCACTAATAATCATTAGTAATAAAAAGTAATTGTACTTTAATAAACTTAAATTTGATCATAGTAGTCAATAACAGTAGGAGGATAACCACTATTCTGAATTTTTTTACCAGGTCAATGAACCTCTAACATATATTAGCTTTCAAATATACGTTTATAAACATTTAGTTTGTATTATATAACTATGTTATTGCTTAACAATATTTTATATTCTTTTTACTTTATTATTTTATTATATATATATATATATATATATATATATACATATATTAATATTTTTTAAAATAAAAATAAGAATGATAAAACACAAAACTTTTATTTTTACTCACTTATAAGATTTAATGTATACTAATACACTATTTAGATTTTTCTATAATTTAGCTTATTTTATTATAAATTATGTTTTAGTTACTTTTTATTAATATTACGTGGTTTATTATACATTTTCATTACTATTATTTTTAATTTTAATTTTTAATTTATCATATCAGATAATATGTTTTATTTAGTTTACTAGATTATTTAGTTTACTATATATTATATTATGCTTTAAATAGTTTTTTTTCTATTTTTTAATATTATATTTTTTTATTATTATTATTATGTAACTCATAATATTATATCATAAATAATTAAAAACAATTCTTAAGTAACAAGTGAAAACCCACCCATGTTGGTATGAAATTGGACAGAACTTCAAACAAATCAGAAAGGAGAGAAACACATCCAGTAACCATAAGGACCAGACACATCATGTTCTCCATAATGCCTATAACAGATGAAAAATAGAAGTGTGGGAAGAGTTCGGCATAGTGGATTTCACTTGGGCTTCAGAGTCGCAGTACCAAATCTCTAAAACATTAAAAGATATAAAAATAAAATCATAAGATATTTCAAAGATTTTTTATACTCTCCCTTGACCCGTAAGTAAAAAACATAAAAATTGAGTTATGCCAAAAACAATAGTTGGAAAAACAACTCAGGGATATTAGAGAATTGCTATAAAGATTGTCACACAGCCAGAAAGGCCATCAGCTGAGACGAATTTCTTGGCAAGAAAAGCACGGTCTTGTCAAGAGTCTTGACTACACAAGAGAGAGTTTTATAATTGAATAATCGAACCTAGACCTATGAAACCATAAACCAGGAATGATTAATCAATTACAAACAATTTATATTTCAATTGATCATCTCTCCTTACACCAAATTATCTGATTATGGTGACCTGATTAAATTATAATCTGCAATAACTCCAAGCAAACAATTAAAAAATAAAAGATTTTATTGCCTGCCTGCAATCCCCAGGTCCATCAGTTTGCTTCTTAAATGAAATTGCAAAACAGTAACTTCATTCACATCAAATAATTAATATGAATTAAATGAATAATTCTGGCATCATTTTCACAAAACCCAATCCCCAATTTTTTTAGGTCTGCCACAGAGATCTCTACCTTAAATTATTAACTGCCCACAAACAGAACCACTATGTTAGTTCTCACAAACATATAATATCCCATATTAGAAAGAGGAATATAATTTTTGCTACATTACTTATTCAACTTGGAAAAGAGAAAAATGTTCAAAGAATACGGTCTGCAGCGATATTACCTTTTCTTATTGAAAAATTACTATGAATTTGATTAACAACAGTCAAGCTGAATTGTGCATGTTTACTCCAACCATAAGGCAAATTAGCTGCATCTGCAACATCTACATACATTGAAAGATGGTCAACACTGTTCCCCTTGGAAAAGATAAGAACCCGCCTGCTCATTTAAACTGATGTCAGTGAGGACAACAACATTCATAATAAGGATAACTTGACACGCATATATAGATGTAAGTAACATTAGACATCGATGGATAGGGGTGGAAATGGACATACCAGTTAAAGCCCCCTACACAGAAAACATCAGAAAAGACTTTGTTAGGAAGTTTTGAAAAATTGTCAATGGTCCAGGTGAATTTCGCAGATGGTGTATCATCCATTGTTGGAGCAGCCACTGTACTCATGCTTTCTGCTGCTGAAATTGAAAAAGTAAAGAAACACTATACAAAAAAATAAGAATATAAATAAACATAATGACTACTCAGTTAGACCAAATATTTAAATAAAAGTTTGTTAATTTCACAAACCACATGGAAGGAAGAGTCCCAAAAATTACCTTACCCATCCATCCCAATCAAAAGGAAGCACCGCTTAAAATAACGCTTATACTCAGACCTCAAAAAACATAGCAACTTCAAATGCTACCTCACAACACATAACATTAATCCTAATAATAAAATCAACACAAGACATCAAATCACCATAGGTCACTGCTTGCATTTTGCATTCATTCATTCAACCCAACCAACCTTTACGCACTCACACTAACCTTAGTGCATGTAGCTCAATCGTCACCAGCCCACACTATAAGAAAAACATTTTCCATTTCATTGCTCATTACAAAAATGCCGCCCTATTTCACTCGAATTCCTATTTCTAAACATTCATAAAGAATTGCACCAGTCACTTCCCATATGTTCACACATTATGATTAAATAAACAAATTCAGAGTGATGCAACCACTCATTCACTGACTCTTCAAATATGAGCATTATCGAAATTCAAGAATTACCTTCCATAGGTTGAGGACCGGAAGGAACCTCCATCTCATCATGCGGCTGCTGCTGCGGCTCCGGCTCCGGCTGCTGCTGCGGTTGCGGTTGCGGCTGCGGCTGCGGCTGTTGATGCTTCATGCAACGCAACAAAATGAAACATGTACGTCAAAACCCTAGCAATCTTCCAACAGACAAACCGAAAAATAAAGATGAAAAGAAATAGAACCAAAAACAGGATAAAGAACGCAATCAAATTGAATTGAAACGTAAAAGAAATAAAAGCAATAATTCCGTTACATCGAATGGAGGCGGAGTCATTAGAGTCATGTTGAAAGATAGAGACGCAGAAAATCATAAACCAAGAATCGTAATGTATATAAAGGAGAGGGGGAAGAGGACGAGTCAGAGCGAGTGATGGAAAGAAAGAAACAGTGACTTCAGTAAGAAGGGTTGCTTTAGCACCGAAGAGGATGTTTCCGGAATTTCGTAGCAATAAACCCCATTCTGAGTTTTACAAAGGATACAGTATTTGTATACGTACTTTCTTTTCTTTCTATTTTTTTTATCAAGACTAAGTTTTAATTTTATTTTTTTTATTTATAGAATCACATACATTTGCTTTTATATAATTAAAATTTATGATAATTAAATATAATATATAGATGGCGTTTCAATATCCCTGATTTATAACCATTAATAATAAGAATTATATTTTACAGTTATTTCTTGTTATATACTTTTGTTATCTCAGCTTACCTTTTACGTCTTTATATTTATTAATCATCTTTTTACTTTTTATTATAAAAAATAACTGCATATAAAATTGAAATTATTTTATTTTACAATTACATTTATGATTTTCATGTAAAATTAAAATATCCTATAACTTATTTTATCATAATTTTAAGGTTGTATTTTTATAATTATTTTTTTATATACTCTTTTCAGCTCTCTTACCTTTCTATCTTTACGGTACATTCATTAATTAACTTTTTAATTTCCATTAAAACTGTCCATAAAAATTGAAATGCTTTTGTTTCATAGTTATAATCATAATTTTAAATATAAATTAAAATATTTTATTATAATTTTTCTTTTATTTTGATAAAACTTAGAGGTGTCCCTATTGTTCAATTATAATATAATAAAATTCATAAAAATTATTTACAATTAACCTTTTATATATATATATATATATATAACTTATAATATAAATTTTAATAATACTTTTTAATTAATTTTACCACCAAAAATATTTTTATTTTGTATTAGCATAAAAAAATGGAAATCGCAACATTTCCAGTAGTGTTAATAATAAGTGTTTATTTCATTTTATTTAATCAATTTTATAATGAAAATGTTTTCGATATATAAATTTAACAGAGAAGAAATAAGTATGCTGACTATTAAAGAAATTGTATAATTATCGAGAACAACACATAATATGGTAAAAAAGAGGCTATATTTTGTGTTTAAAATATAAGATTTTTCTTCAAAGAAAATATTTTAAAAATGCATATAATTCGATCGTAAACAATTTAAATGTTATATATTTTAATTTTTTAGAATTATAAAAAAAAAATTATCCATGACTTATATAAGTTCGAATAAATCAACATGGCATAGAATATTAAGTTTAAATACATTTTCAGTCTTAATTTTCATCGATATATTTCAAATTGGTTCCCCAATTAGGATCCAAACTTTTAAAAATTGATATAATTTTCTCATTTCCGTTAAAATTGTACTAACAATATTAAATATATGTCACTTGTCAAATCAATGTTTTGTCACATGACAATGACAATGTCACGTCTTAATGTCAGTGTCACATATCATCATCAAAGGCACGTGTCATTGTCTTATATTGAAACTAGTAGTATTTATATGTGTTATTTTAATTCAAGGTTAAAATACCTTTTTGGTCTCAATTTTCGTTAAATTTTTTCAAAGAAGTCCTAATTTTGGTTTTGTGTTCAAATAGGTCCCAATTTTCGTCAATTTTGTTCAATTGGGTCCTTTTTTGCTAACACCGTTTAAACATTAACGGTCATGAACAGTGACTGTCACGTGTCACTTCGTGGTTTTTTTGAATTTCTTTTTAATTGTTTTTAAATTTTTTTTTTAATTGTCCACATGTCAACCCAGTAGCGTGCCACGTGTCAAAGTCAATGTTCTAAATTCAATTTGGTCCCTATATTTGTTATTTTTGTTCAATTAGGTTCCAATTTTTGTTAACATTAACCAATTTGGTCCCTCTCCAAATTAAAACCAAATTTAATTTTTATATTAAAATTCACATATTTTATTAAAT
>Ga0209589_1002528_pt1 | contig 31756 bp, 23 predicted proteins | sample CowpeawhiteBW_FD_187525 | JGI IMG/M metagenome (GOLD analysis project Ga0209589, IMG submission 187525) | Root nodule microbial communities of legume samples collected from California USA - Cow pea white BW (SPAdes) (version 2) | ecosystem: Host-associated > Plants > Roots > Nodule | place: USA...
TTATCTTTTGAACGTGAATTTTTTTTTTTTCTTGTATCTCAATTAGTTATCGTTTTTTTTCTTTTTAATGATATGGTTCATGGTGACAATTATTCATAATGATATCTAACAAGTATAAAAAAATAATTATTCAAATAGATAAAGAGTAAGATTTTGGAGATGCAGAATATTAATTTAATGGTGAATGATACTTTCTTTTTCATAGTATCTTCTCTTTTCTAAATGTTGTTTTCTTTACACTATTTATTTTATTTGAGTGATTATTTTATAAAATCATCCTGATACTGTTGATATCAAATATATTTTTCATTTTCTATTTATTTTTAAGTAATTTTTTTTGTCATTTGTCATTTTTACATGTTTGAAATCTTTGGTAAAAGTATTTATACCATGTTAACGATAAAATTAACTTAACTGTGACAATTTCTTAATTTTTTTATAGTTTCTTAATATTTACACTATATATGTTATGAATTTAAAATATGTACTTTAGACATAACATTGTATTCATTAACCCTACATTTTAAGACACTTTTGAGACAGTTCGATCATCTATCAAATCAAAATTAATTTTTTTTCATACCATTTCCTCTGCAAATTATATTTAGTTTTCAATTATTCTTTCAATGGGTTGTCAAATACATTGAAAATTGTTTTAAATCTAAACAACTACCTTAAAATATCCTCTTTTTAAACGAGTGTAATATTTAATAAATGCATTGCTTACTAAACCAATTTTGCTTGTAAAGTTAGATTTTTATCTTAATTATATATTATAAAATTGTGTTATCTTTAATCGATATAGAACTTCTAATATTAGTATGAAATCCGAATTTTGAATTTAAGTATTTGTAGAAAACTATTTTTTTTTTAATAAAATTTTGTAATATAACATTATTAAATGCACTTTGATCTCATTTTTTATTTTCACTTTATTTTGTTAAAAAATTAATTCAGTACCTTTTAGTCATGATCTGAGTTACTATTGTTGTCTATTGCATGTGGATTGGGCAATGAATTAGGGGACAAAACCCCACAAGTTTCCAGCTATATATACACTGGCAAAGAAAGAACACTGTGTTGTTGTTGGATTGAGATATGAACACTCAACATCAAAGTTCGCCAAATATGTTCATTCTTAATGTCTCAGTTTATAAGATAACTTCGGAATTTATGTAGCAACAAACTAACAAGAGTAAAAAACAACAAATGAAAGTTACATTTTAAATAAAACCATATCTTTTTCTATATGCTATTTGCAACAAATTTCAAACAATAAAAGTTTTCATAATAGGTAATTTGGTAAGTTGAGAGTTTGATATATTTTATTTAAGTATAGTAAGAAAATACAGTATTTTTTTTTTTTTTAACTTTGTTAATGGTTGAAGCAATTGAATTCATGTTTATCTTTAGTAACATGTGTTTATTAAAGAAAAAAGTAACATTAATATGTAATTAATGTTGTACAGAGTTTTCTATCCATTTAAAATTCTCAATGGTTTTTTCAAGTAACGTTGATTTTATTTTAATAAACAAATGTGATAATTACTAAAAATTATACACATGCTCAATTATATCAATCATTAGTAAGTTCAAGCAAAAATAATTTTATTTTTACACTAAATAGATTATTTACCCTAATTTATTTAAAAAATTACTAGCTAATACCAAGTGACTTCAAAAAATCTAAAAATTTATTCACAAAAAGGTACACTTGTAGAGTCTCTAGATTTTGTATACTTTTAAAGACAGACATTTTATAAAGGGTTTATGCATCAACACATATTTTATATATTTAGAGTGAATATCAATAATTGTTATGAATATCTTAGTATATATCCTTTAAGAGTATATTAGTCAATAGGAATTTTTTTCCCTTTGAAAAAAAAGAAGAAAAAAAAGACTTCAATTAAATGTCTGTGCTTAACTGAGGTGATTAATCCAAGTAAAGAAAAGTATGATGAACATCTAATTAGTGATCAACTAAATGTTTTTTTTTTTATAAATACACTATAAACAAGAATGTTTTAATATCTTTTATAATTGTTTTATATTGTTCTTTACATGTAAAATATAAGGCTTTTCCTGTGTGTTAGGTATGGTTAGTGGGTTATAGTTAGAATAATTGGAAGAAAAATTCATAATTGAAACACAAAATCCACTTAAGACTTACACACTCCATATTTTGATCTTTGAGAAGAAAAAGAACAAAGAAAAAGAGAATCTTTCACATATATTTTTTATATTGATAAAATTTATTAAAAATTGCAATACTATGATTGAATATCATTAATCAAAACACAATTTACAAATTTGAATAGAATATATTTAGAAAAATATAATAGAAAGTATCTTATTATAATCATTTATCTAATCCTATATCTTTCTATAGTTTCTCTGACTTTCTTTATATAATAGGCATTTAACGTGTTTATATTTATACAATATTAAATGTATTCAATTTTATGATTTTATAAAGTAATTGATAGGTTTATAAGAGGGTATCTCCTAAATATATTTCAGTAAAAAACAAAACACAATTGATATACGAGAATCTAGCTGAAAAAGAAAAAAAAATGTCAATTAATCATAAAAAGTTTTATCCAAAATATCATAAACTATAATTGCTTTAACATTTTTACCCTTATTCAACATACACTAAAAAAATAAGTATTCTTTTTATTATCAATCCTAATTCATACCAAGAGAATAGTTTAAGACACTGCTAACTAAACAATAATCTTAATCCGAGATTGTCACCCAAGTACTTCTTAACAGAATCACTTTTTATTTTCTTTAAGAATTCAAAAAAAAAAAAAATTCAAAGAACTTTTTATTATGTGAGGATAAACAATGTAACCCAAAACACTCAAATTTTGCTAAAACCAAGGTTCTAAAAGCTTAGCACAAGGGCTTCGTTAAATTTTGTGTTCATACTTTAAGAAATGATTCAATTATTTTCTTTCATGGCGGCTTTTGATTTGGATAAGTTAAGATGACTGCTACGGATATAAGTGCTTTTAACGATAAAAGGCATGAGACACAGCTTGTTCAAACTTTAATACTTTTTGTTTTTATCAAAAACAAGAATTTGGAGATAGACATTGTCTATGCTGTGGTTCTAAACTCATAATAATATGTCTAAATACAATTTATTATTTATAGTAATGAACCCTTTATTGATCAACTCGAAATGCTCACACCTTTTCTCTTCCTCTTCATTCTTCTAAATTGATCAATAATGTTTTTGTCTGTTTCGTAATAAAACAAATCTGACTTTATCAATTTGAGAATATATTGAGATTTTTAATTATGATAATTAGATATTTATTTGTAAAAAATATTTCGAAAATAATTCTGTTATTTTTTATGAAAATTTAAGAGAAAATGCTATAAAAATTGTATCATGATAATATCTTTTTCAAATTATATAAAAACACCCTAAAAAATTAATAACACCCTTTTGCTCACAAAAAAAAAATTACTATTGTACAGGGGGCATTGGCGAAAATGACCACAGTGGGTGTCGGGTATATCTCGGTCCATTTGTGCAGAAAGGTGTCAAGTTCATCTCGGCCCAAATAGTGGTTAGGGGTGTTTTGGCCCAATGTGAAGATAGGCAAGGTACAGTCGTACAGATGAAGATGTGCAATTCCAGATTGATTAGGAAAATATAACTATACATGGAGAATCTTTGGTAGTTACAATAAAGCATTCATGGGGTTTTATTAGTATTTATGAAAGAATAAAAACGACCCCAAAGGTAGTAATGAGAAGATTGAATCCAAGTAATATAAAATAGGGTTGAATAGTCATAGGTAAGATCATCTTTCTCTGATTTCTATACTCACTTAAACACTGTGTTGAGTTAAGACTAACTTGAGCATCGAAGTACCTGTAGGTACCCAACCTCTGGGAGCAGCACTTGCTAGCGGCTCAAAAATAGCTAAAGAGGAGAAGAAAGGAAGAGCATAAGACTCCTGAGATCATTTGGTCCCATTCAAAAACAACTACGTTTGTCACCGTCGATCACACCAAGTAACTTATTAAACTATAATAACAATAAAACAGTTAAAACATATAGGAATCCCTCACTTTCTTCATGAAATTGCGACATTGTGGGAAATATAGGGAAGAACGTGGCATGTTAGAAATTTTTAGGGCAATATGCATAACTTCATTGGGGGGAGAGTTGTCTCGGTGCTCATTCTATCATGAAATTTATTGTTTTTTAAGTTCTTTTTTCTCTAAAACAGATTCAGGATTTAGTATTTTTGGTGATGGAAAAACAATGTCATTATTTTATAGCAAACCTCTGTCGTCAAAGCTTGATTAAACAAGATATAATGTAGATAAATTCGAAGAACACTTGGTTAATTGATTCTAAAAAAAACATTTGGAGGATTTTGAAAACATAAACAATAGAAAATGATTAAAGCTACAAGTTAAGTTAACAATCAATAAATGCAGTGAAGAATAGACGGGAAATGCATGAAAGAGACAACATGTAAACAAAAGTTGTAAAATAAATGTAGGAAAAAAAATAGATGATGAGTAGTAAAAGACTATAAGACGATGAATGATGACATCAGACATTAGATGACATAAATAGTAGGCATTAAATGACATTGGACAACTAGAAAGCATTAGACGACTTAAAGGCATTAAACAAAGCAGAAAATAAAGACATTGAAACAAAATAGAAAGCTACAAGATGAAGGAAAAACAAAGCATTAGACAAGTTGAAAACACAACAGTACATAAAAAAAGAGTTCAAAATTAATCATGTCAATCTTTTTCATTCTTGATTGCAAGGAATTCAAATCTAAAATCCTTTCTATAGAAGAGCACACAAACAAATCAGACCAACTAACTATACATCCATAGTTAATAGCTATTAATCAAGCAGTTTAAAACTATTAAAGTTTCAAGAATAAAGTAGGAATATCTTCAGTTCAGATTCCAAAACAACTACTCAATCAAGGGTTCAAAACTAGAAAACTAAAAAATCAATAACATGGAGTGGAAAAAATAGAACTGAAACATGAAATGAGCATTTAAATTGAAGTTAAAAATCAAAGGCAGTTAATCTGATACTAGAGTAGCAACCAATAATTCTAGTAAGTGTAGTCAGTGCATAGTAGTATCAAACAAATATTGTATCCACAAACATTTGTTGAGACTAACCAATATATATCGTTGGACTTAATGAAATAGTTTTTGTTGAAGTTGTATTGATCATAAAAACAAGATTTAGTTAAGATTTGGAAATATATGATGATAAATATTTGTTGAGGTTGGATTTTATCTCTTTTTTCTAGTTGTAGTGCTACTTATCTTTTTTTATTTAGTATGTCATTCATTCAATGTCCTGAAAGTAATCTAAGGTAGATATAGACTCACTCCTACAACTTGGAACCTAACAACTTCAAACCTAGTGCAATTCTTCCACTCCTGGTTGAATGAATTTTTTCCTTAAGTGCATGACTTTATATCCAACCCAAGGTTTAGAGCATGTACAATACTATAACAATAATGAGATGGTTTGATTGAACTACAGTTTAAGACCATTCTTCCAAATCAATCCAAACTAGTGAAATAAGATGAGTTATCAATTCATCCAAGCATGTATCATAAATCAAACCACAAACATTTGAATAAAAACATACATAAATATTAAAGAGGTATCAGTACAAAGAATTAGAATAAATTACATCCAACCTCAACACATGAGAATTTAGCTACTCATAATGATAGGGAAATCTAAGCTCTATAAGTCTGTTGTTCCTCTCTTAAGCCCCTCATTATGATATTCTATTTTGTTATAGAGAAGGTTCCTAAAGAAGCTAAGAATCGAGATGATAATAAAATCAGAGGCAAGACCTTATTTTTATATGAAATCTTGGACAGTGCTCAACTTCATTCTGTAGTGCTCAACAATAGGGGTTTCCTCTCATGGTGGGTTTTCTTTCAGCTCAGCCCTATGTTCTGGTGATCAACACTTGAGTTTTCCTTGTTTGGAGGGTTTCCTTGGTAGCTTAGCCCCTTTCTTTGGTGCTTCAGGTTTCCTTTTGCAAAGGGTTTTCTTGTGTAGCTTAACACCATTCTCTGTTTGTCAATTGGAAGACCAAAATTCATGTTCTTTCTCTATCGCCTTAAATGATCAACGTCAATAGTTTAGCTCGGATAAATCATTGTTATTTTCCTCCAAAATCACTATGATTAATTTCAAGAAATTCTAATTCTTCATGTCTTCATTTTGTTACTATAAGTTAAAAAGGGTTGTTTACTTACAAAATATAAACAATTCAAGCATGATAAGTGTCAAATTCATGTGAAAATTAGGTTACTCTAGACATTTATCAACAATGCATAAGCATAAAAGAGAATTTAGAACCGTAAAATCTTGAACAAAAAAGAGTGTTGGAAATGAACATTAAAGAAAAATGGGAGAACAACGAAATTGTATTACGAAGGAAACTTGAAAGAAAAACTTCTACTACCCAAAAAACTAACATATTTCTTTTCCTGATGACCCTACTAGCTAATGGCACTCTCCCTTTTTTTCTACCTCTTCGCTGAGGTATTTATAGCACTAAACATAAGGGGAAATCATTTGAAGACAAAATTCGAAAAGTTGTTAACAAAGGCTACTAAAAGTTGTTTTTCCTTTGTGTGAGTGTGTGTTCTAGCATAATAGAATTGTGATTCTATTTTCTCTACTGACTTAGCATAGTTGATTGTGTTGTCCTAGCTCATCTTCATTTGTCCACTTCTTACATAGCCCATTTGCACAACAAATGGAGAAAGGTTTTCTCAAAGCCTTGTTAATTGCACCATACTTTCAAAAATAAACTTAAGTTTTTTCTACCCTTCTAATATATCATGATCTTCCAAATTAAATTGCATTTATCTCAAAACACCAAAAACTATGCTCTAATACTCAAATTAAATCTATTTGAGCAAAAAGAATTATCTTGATTGGAGATATATGAAAAAAGTTATGAACAAAACATTCAACAAAGGTCAGAACTGCCAGAATGCAATTTTTTTGCAAAACTTCAACTTTTACACTACTTTTATTTCAAGTCCTAAATTTTCTAAAAACTAGAAATGTATACTAGAAATGAAATATTAAGAACAAAAGTAGTACTAAAATATACATTTAGTCTATAAAAAATTGGAAACAAATCAAGAGTTATCATTATTCCATAATAATAGTACAATAAGATAAATTCATGCACACTCCCTTATACTAAGCAGAAAATAAATTATATTTACATAGAGATTAGATATTAAATTACAATAAATTTAAACATTTTTTTTCTCAAAATTATTAGTTAAGATCTATTAATGTTAATAATGTAGGTGTGGTAGAGTAAGGAAAAATCCCTTTTATAATATGTAGTTGCTAGTAATAATGGTTGTTGTGAAACCCTAGAAAATGACATTTTAGAAGTGATAGATGTTTAAAAATAATGAGACTCAATTATTTTAATATTAAAAGGATTTAATATAAATATAATCGTTATAAAAGAGTTTCATTATTTTAAAACATACTATCTCTCTATAAACCATTTTTCTAGAGTTCTCTAACTTCTCTCTAGAAGTTTTGTCTCTTTGGTCGTCTGATTGACGAACCATGACTGTAGGATTGATGCTCTCGGTGAGCTTTTCAAGTTGGACCGATCAATTTCTATGTTTGTGTAAGTTGAGTTTCTGCCCTCTTTTTGGTCAATTTCTGTTTTCTGTCGTATGTGGGCCCTCTTCCACTTGCATGCGTCATTTTAATCATGAATACGAGTCTCTGTTGATCAGTGATCATAACGGTATGTCTTGATCATTCTTGTGATGTTTCTATGTGTAGATAGAGCATCATGTGGAGTTAGAGGTGTTTTGGCGTTTATAGAGCCGTCTAAGCAAGATAACAGGTAAGGGAAACTAGTTTTTGTCTATGTGTGTGAATCTGACGGAAATTGATGGTTGCATGTTATTGCTTTTTAGTTAAGAAATGAGATTGGTTGTGATTGAGGAATTCTGATATAACATGTATGATGGTTGTGATCTAGTAAGATGATTGATATTGACATGTTTGTGATTGATTAAGTTTGGTAATTATCATTAATTGTATGAGTGATTTTGGTATGTGAATTGCTTAATGAATCTTGTATGATTGGTTGATTGATTGTGAAAGAATTTGGGAAAAAGTAGGATTTGAGCCATTAATCAAATTGGTACCAACTCCTATGGATTAAAGACTGTTTTAGACCAATACCTAAAGGAGGAGTACCAATTTGAGCTATGAAACAGGTCCTGATTTCCCTAAAACCTTAATTTTAGATTGCTGATATCTGATACAACATTGAGTCTCACCATGGCAGCATTGAGCGCTGGCTTTTAGGAGTTGATTAGCATTGAGCCTCACCATGGCAACGCCGAGCGATAGTTTTTACGAGCCAATCAACATTGGGCACCACTTTATGGCGTTGAGCGCCACTTTATGGCGTTGAGCGCCACCCAATTTTCAATATTGCATCTTATTGGTAAAATGAAGATTTATGCTTCTTTAACCGTTAGATTAAGCTGAAATTTTGACAGTTGATCTTAGACACGTGAATCTTCATTTTGACCGGTGGGATCTTTTTTTTGAAGTATGTGGTTAGAGAAATGGTTTTCACCGTTTGGATGTATTTCATTTATAGTGCATATTGCTCTGTTTTCCTATTTTTTTTGTTTTGGTTACTTTTGATGTTCTGTGTATATATGAAATGGATTTTATAGTCTTTATTATTATGAATTGAGATAAAAAATGTTATTATGGGTATATAAGATGATAAATGGTATGAAATATTGTGTGAGCATGCGAAGTTATAATGTTTAGGGAATTTCAAGGAGAAGTTCCTAGTGGCGATGGTTTTGGTAGTATTGTTAGTGTATGCCTTCATATGGGAGAATGATTGGTGAGAGGTATCCTGAACTCTAATAACCATTTACACTCATATAGAGTAGAATGAGTTATGTGGTGAGCGTGGTACGAGGTCTTAGCCTTTAGACTTGTTCTTTGGTTATTGGCTTGAACGGGATTAACCATGTGCGTGTGGTTGGGTGATGACCCCTTGTGGCTAGACTATGTAGAGTTTAGCAACCCTCACAGGTGTACACCTCTTGTGTACCTTATATCAAAGACATGTATCTGGATAATTGAGTTTAGTGTCAACTGCTTGTGTGATTATAGACATAGATATGTTGTCTACCATGTTTATAGGTTTTTGGCATTATATAAATATATATGAGTATTTCTTTTGTACACTAGCTTACCCTGTTGTATGTTTTGTGTCTTTTTGTGTTGTTTGTCTCTTATTTTGCGATGATCACCTATTAAGTGGGAGCAGATGGAGTTGCAGGTTTAGAGAGACACCTTTGTAGGATGAGGAGCTATAAGTTAGAGTTGTAGAAGGTGTTTAGGAGTTTTAGTAATTGATTAGTTTCTTATAGGGTTTGTTAGTTAAAGTTTAAGTGTATAGGTGATATAATTTTATAATCCTATCTTTTGTAAGACTATATTAATATACTTTATACATTGTAGTATCTGTTTTGAATATTATAATAAAGCATCCTATTTTATTAGTTTTAAGTTACTGAAATGGAATGTTACAGTTGTGTTGTAACTATAAATTTTGTGGGTCATTTTTTGTTTTTCTTTAAATGAGTTTCTTTTCTTTTTTTTTTCTTAAGTTTTTTTATATGAATATAACTTTATATTGGTTGATTTATAAAATTTCTACGTAATATAATTTGGTATATCATTATCGTTCTCATGTTTTAAATTTGATGTTATATCCTAATGTAACCTATAACACATTTTCGTATCCTAATGTATTTTAAATTGTATATTTTGAAATAAATATATTCTATATATTGTACAAATTAAAATATGCTTATGAAACCGTAAATATATCTTTAATATGGAAAAATACAGCAAAAACATAGGCACAACATGTGTTCACATTTTTTAAAAATTTGAGTTAAGATTAATAAAAAATATAATTAATTTTTAAAATAGTTGTTAAATGTAAAATTAGAAAAATGAAATATGTACTTCAAAAAAGTTTTTAAAATAACTATTAAAAACAAAAAGAGGTTGTTAGAATAATGGGATTAAGTGTAAACTATTTATAAAATAATTAATTTTAAAATAATAATTAAAGGTAAAACTAGAATAACGAAATGTGGACACAAAAAAAATCTCTTTATATATTGTTATAGATATACAATTCAGAATGTGACATCCCATTTAATATAGAATAATTCTAATAAATGAAACATCACAGTTATAATATAAATAGAGCACGCGGCGAAAGTTTATTGGTATCAGCCATTACAATCATCCATAGTATACTGAAAGGAAAAACTAAGGCTCAAACACATGCCATAAAAATGGTTCAAAATGGAACAATTGTCCAAAAGGTTGCTCGTAGAGCAAGGGATTTACAAACTAACAGTACACAAATTGTATTCCCAACAAGCTAAAAATACAATAGGACCAAGCCTAAACAACTCCATCTCCATCACCTGAACGATCACCACGAGTTTCCACATCTTTTCACACCAATTAATTGGTGATCATTGCAAAGAGGGAAAAGTCAAACAGAAAATAGACATCAAATAGAAAGGGTAAGCTAGAGTAAAATATTTTTAATCATGTTATTGAGTAAGTAAATGTTAAATCATGTTATACAAATACAAAGCAGTAGGCACCCAAACCATGTGATAAAAAACAAATGCAAGACCTTTTGACTCAATTATCCGGATTATACTCTTGATATAGCATTCTAAAGGAAATATGCACCTATATTGGTTTCTAAACTTTACAGAGTCTAGACACAAGGGGTTATCACCCAACCATGCCCTAGGGTTAATCTCATGATCATATAAGGCCATTATCCTACCAAAGATTAGGACCTCCTACCACTCTCACTATAACATCTTGGTATGATATTACTAAAATAAATAACAATAAACAATTTATTAAAATAACTACCTCATTTATTATCAAATCATTTCTCAAAAATGCGGGAAATTTTTAAACTTAAACATACGGATCGCGATATAAAACATAATCTGTCTTTACAATTCAAAAGTCAAACCAGTAAAACCAATAATTAAATTAAATGAAAATTTTAATAAAAAGGTCTTTATAAATCCCCATTTAATCTGCTCCCACTCTCTGCCACTACACATCTTTTGGCTCAACTGTGACATCATCTGCTCCCGGATAACAAGTTACCTGATCATCGCCACACACAAACAGATAGGGTGAGCTATGCACATAGATAAAAGGGTATGAATTAAACCCACCCAAACACTCATAATTATTTATTTCTTTTAACATAAACACCCACTTTCCTACACTGATAACCATTATGAGTTTATGCATGTGCTCTTGATCATGGGACTTTACCGTGCTTCCACGACCCTCATTGCTCGTGGTCCAACCTACAAGCCTATCCCGCTCGTAGTCCTGCTTCACAGACTCCCTAGCCCGTCATCCGAACTCCTCGCTTGGACCTGGACATGTATACCCGCCTTTTCTACTATGAACTCCCTTGCTAGAGCTGTCAAAATGGGTTGGAATCCGCGAGCCAACCCGGCTCACCACGGGTTCAGGCAGGGTTGGGTTGAAATTTTTTTACAAATTTCAATACGGGTTGATTTTTGACCCGGCTCATCTAGAACCTGACTCATCCGGATTAATCCGTGGTGAGCTGGGTTAGCTCACCAACCCGCAGATAAAAGGGTCACACAAAGGTTTTTTTATTAAATTGGGCTTTACATTGGGTCATGTTAGGTTTTTTTTAGCCAACACATAAATATTTTGTATTTTGTTTATTTTAGTTTGTATTTGGATTGTATTAAAGTTTATTTATGTTGGCACAAGCAAGCTTGAAGCAAAGAATTGATAAACCCATGTGCATGAAGATCTTAAGTGCTTGATGAAGATTGATGAAAATCCTCTTGAAGATTAAGTTTTAGTGTGTTAAATCTGTATATAACATGTTAAATGTAATGTGTTAGTGTTATACATTGTTGATAGGCTATATGACATAGGTTAGATGTTTTATGTGCCTTAGTGTGTCTCTTTTAACCTGTTAAAATCTCTTTTAATCTGTTAAAATGGGTTTTAACAGGTTAAAAGGCTTGCTGTATATAGTTTCTGGTATGAATGCTTTCAGTTAATTGAATTATTTTTCAATCGACTGATTTCACTTAAGTTAGGTAAAATCAACTGATTGTACGGAAAATTCAATCAACTGTTTTCACTTAAACCAGACTATATAAGTTGTGTTTTCGCGAGCAGAGGTGTGAATCTGAGTTTTTCTGAACGAAATTGTGTCATTCATCTCTAGGAAGCATTCTCTCTCTGCAATACACAACTGCAACTCGTGTTTGAAGATCTTGGTTGATCTTAGAGGCATTTTGGCTTGTGAGTAGCTTGAAGAACACATGTATGGTGTGTTAGGGACAACCACCATCAGGTTTGGACGTTCTTGTGCCTCTGGATGGTTTGCCTGATGTGATTTCAGGTCTGCAAGTGTGATTCTTGTAGGTTGTAGTTCTAGATTTTTGTGTGAGTCAAAAATCTTGTGTGCTTTGTGTTCAAAAGTGTAATCTTGGTGTTTGATTTGTAAAACTTTTGAATATAGTGGAAACCAGGCTCAAGTTGTCCTGGAAAATTGTATGTAGCTCTGTGATTGAGTGAACCAATATAAAAACAATTGTGCATTCTTCTTTCCCTCATCTCACTCTCTTTAAAACTCTTTAAAAACTCAAGAAAACCAACCAATTTGATCTTTGGTGTGATTCTATGCATTCTTGTGTAATCTGAGGCTTTATACTTGTTATAAATACTGATTGAAACATGTCTTGTATGTAAAAGATTGTTGTTTGAGATGAATTCGCGAATTCTGTATTTTGCATAATTCTCCAGTATTTTAGCCAATTGATTTATCTTTTTAATCGACTCTTTCATAGTGTAAGACCCGAGAAAATTAAATAGTTAATTAAATACTTATTTAATAATTGTGGGTATAAGAAGCATTTAAAGTATTTGATACAAATTGCTATGACGTGGAAAAATACTAGCTCAAGTGGTTAAGAGTACTTTGATTGTCTGTGAGGACTTGGGTTCGAGTCCTATGTATGCCATTTGTATGTTATTTAATTTATGAATTTTTATGCTATATATTTGGATGTGAGACGTGATAACATAACCTTAGAATTAGAGGTATTACCACGAAACATGATTAGCTGAATTGGTTGTCCACTTGTTTTGTGATTGAAGGGTTGTCAGTTCAAACCTTGCTAAGGACAAATTTATCCTCTTTTTGCCAATTTCTTTTGGCATGAAAATGAAAGGGTTGGGAAACCTAGCAGCTAATGGAGAGGCAACGTAAGGGCTGAAGCACAATGGGTTAATATCCATTGAATGGCATTGGTCATAATTTTTATTTAATAAAATTCGTTTTAGAAAATTAAAGAATAATTAGGGCACATTAAGCTTGAGAGAGAAGAAAGAAGGAGAGAAAAATTAACCTGGGAAAGTGCAGACAGTTCTGAGAGTGAGAGGGGGTAATTCTGGTTCGTGAAAGAGGCCAAGGAGAAAAGAGTTGAAGTGCTTCTTTTGAGCAAAGGGAATAAGGTGTGCAAGGAGAGTGAAAATCTCAATTGGAGTGGGAATTCCAGGTAAGGCTGAACTGCCAAGCGATATATGGTGTTAGGTCACTATTTTATTGTATTTCTGGATAAAATGAGATGTATCGAATTCCACGGTAATTTTGTGTAGGTATGATTGCGAAATTCAACGTTTTAATTGGTTTTGGGGTGTTTGTGAATTATACCGTGAGGGTATAATCAATTGAATTACGTTAAAATCAAGGAGTTCCCCAATATTCTGGTTTTAGGGTACGAGGATAGGAGTGAAGGGTTAATGATACAAGAGGTTTCATAGGAATTGGGATTTTGAGCTGACAAAAACAGGAAAAGAAAATGGTAATGAGTCGTTGGATATTTTTATGAATTGAACCTGGATTGAATTAATGGAGAGATGGAGAATTCGTAAGTGCAGCAGAGAGAGATGGAACTAGAATCTGATACGCCGCCAGGCGGATCAAGACCTACCGCTAGGTGATAACTGGAGCAGTGGCACAGTCTGTGAGTTTGAGGAGTGGAGAATGGAAGAAAAACTTAGTTGAGTGAGTGGTACTAGAGAATTTTTAATGAAACTATAAGGAACGATATAAGTATATTACTGAAATGTGTGACTTAGAATAAGTGTGGAGGTATGAGCATAGTATGGTGTGGTTGTAGGAAAGTTAATTCAAGATAGGGGGAAATATTGATCCTAATGCAAAGTTTCAGGGTTAAAATGTATAGCTTGATTGATGGTGTATAATTGGGACATGAGATGTTGTGTCTTAATGAATTGAGGTAATAGCTAAGATTTGTGTAAAAAGGATGGAATGCTAAATGGGTAGACATTGTATTACTGTTGTAGTGTGAATCAGGTAGGTAATGTGCTATAAGGTACTGTACGAGTGGTCTCATTTGAGTTGGGATGAGTCATTGGTCTTTCATAAAGGAACTGGAAAATCCTATGTCTTGTTATGTGGTTAAGGAAGGGAAATTTATAGGTAATGGGTTCACTTGTGGAGTGCCAAGGAGGCGAGAATATGAATTAAATTCATTGAGGTATGGCTGGGTAGTTTTGCATAAGGTCATGGTCAATGAGAAGAGTGATGCTTGGAGTAGTGTTCTAGTTTTGGAACAAATCAGTGAGGGTGCCAAAACCAGTAGCGAGATACTTCTGGTGTGACGCCTGGCGGCCTACTGATACCGGCTAGCGATAGAAACAACTGCAGAGGTCCCTGTACTACATGGCGCCTGGCGGCAAGGTGTGCTCCACCAGGCGGTGAAAGGAAAATAGTGGCGCTAGAAAGGCGTTGGCGCCTGGCGGTGAGTATGTACCGCCAGGCGGTCTGGAACGATTTCGCCTGGCGGCGTGTGGCTGAGCCAGGCGAAAATGTTGTTGTTCCTGTTTTGTTTTATCTGGTATTTGAGCTATGATGCTACACTTTGATCGAGAGATGTTGTGCCATGAACGGGTAGGTTCATGAATGGTGGTTAACATGTGATGATATGAGCCGGGAGGTTCATATCCAGTTACTCTCACGTGGCGATACGAGCGAGGTAGGTTCATATGTTCCGTGCTCACGTTTGATAGATGCCACGTGCGGGGAGGTACGGGGCTGGTGGATCACATGTGTTGGACTACGGGCGGGTAGGTCCGTAGAGCAGGACTATGAGCGGGGAGGTTCATAGAGTAGGATCACGAATGGGGAGGTTCGTAGAGGTAGGACCACAAGCGAGCAGGTTAATGTGAGCATCATATTCCTGAGTCCGAGGCTAACCATTTGTGTGATTGAAGGCTATAAAGCATTGGGGTTAAGGTCTTGGCCAAGAACTAAATAGATTGAATAAGATGGGTGTATGATTTATCTTGTATGATTTATATATGTGATTTTTATTTTCTCAGCTCACCCTTTCTGTTTGTGTATGACGATGATCGTGTGATTCGTTACATGGGAGCAGATGTCGATACAGGTGATGCTGTGGACGCTCAGGTGACGGAGTGAGGGCTAGCTTGGGGATTAGAGCTAGGAGATTTTCATATGTGTTTATTATGTTTTTGTTTATGAATAAGAATTTTGGAACTTGTAACACGTTCGTTCTTTATGTTATAAGTTTTGGCGCGTGTTTTCATAATTTAAATTTTCCCGCGCTTGGGAGTAATAATATTGCAACTTTTGATATTCAATATTTTCTTTTATTATTTATTTTTAAGTAATATTCCTTAGGGATGTTACATTTGGTATCAGAGCAAACATTTTGATTTTTTTTGGGAAAGCTGGGGAGTGAGCTGACCGTTTATTGTGTGAAATTGTGTGATGTGTGTTTGATTGTTAGACCTTGATAGTGTTTATTTTAATCTTTAGCTGTTTGATTTTAACAGCTGAAATATGTGGCGTGCACAGGCAATGGCAAACAGGAGGCGTAGAAATAACGCTGGGGCTGATGAGATTGTTAACGCAATCCACAGGATGGTGGATGTGATGCAGCCTGTGGCAGCACTACCGAGAGCTATGATTCCACCTATTAGACCTGTGACCATGGAAGACTTCATGCCTCATAAGTCGGCGAAATTCACTGGGAAAGCCACCTCAGATGAGGCAGACGCGTGGCTACGAGAGTGTGAAAAGATCTTCCGAGTGATTGAGTGGACAGAGGCACAAAAGCTCACCTTCGCCACTTTCTTGTTAGTGACCGAGGCTGAATATTGGTGGATGGGGATGCAACAACAAATGCAGAACCGAGACGAGGAGGTGACATGGACCAGGTTCAAGACGAGATTCCTGGAGAAATACTTCCCCGATAGCGCTAAACATGAGCGCGAGGCTGAGTTTCTCACCCTACAGCAGGGGAATCTGTCAGTGCAGGCTTATGTGGAGAGGTTTGAGTACCTCTCGAGATTCTACTCGCAGACGGTGACTAAAGAATGGGGATGTAGGAAGTTTGAGGGCGACCTCAAACATGAGCTGAGGCGCTTTATTGTACCACTGAGGGTACGTGAGTTCCCGTTCTTGGTGGAGCAAGCCAAGAGTGTTGAGCAGTTGGAGATGGGACCCAGCCGGGTCAACCGAACTCAGAAGAGCAGCGTTGAGGGCAAACAACAGAAGAAGCCCTACAGTAGACCAACATCATCTTCACAAAAACTGAGGTGTTATAACTGTGGATGAGAACACCTACGGATAGACTGCACTAGACCTGCTGGTAGTGGAGGCAGCAAGATGAGCACTCGCAAGTGCTACGCATGTGACCAGCCAGGACATTTTGCCAACAAATGTCCTAATAGGAAGACTACTCCAATATCACGATCTCAGCCACCTTCATCTGACAGGCCGAGAGTAGCAAGCCGGGTTTTTGCCATGACCAGCACTGAGGCCACCCAGTCAGGTAATCTCATTCTGGATTACTGTTTTTTGTTTGGTAACAGTGTGTTAGTACTGTTTGATTCAGGAGCTTCGCACTCCTTCATATCCCATGACTGTGTGGAGAGATTGAGATTGTCTACTCTTGACCTGGGATGCGAGTTAATAGTCTCGACACCAGCATCTGGACAAGTTTCAACAAATCTAGCCTGTGTTGGATGCTTGATGGAAGTAGAGGGCAGACGCTTCAAAGTGAATCTCGTTTGCTTGCCCTTGGAGAGATTGGAGGTCATACTGGGAATGGACTGGCTGTCTATCAACCATGTGGTGCTTGATTATGGAAGGCGCAGGATTATATTTCCAGAAACTAAGGGGTTAGAGTTGGTAACGTTAGGAGAGGCAGTGAAAGAGATTAAGGGGGTCCACTTGTTTTGTGATAGTGGCTCAGGAGAAGAAGATGAGTACAAAAGAGCAGATTAGTACGATACCAGTGGTGGATGAATATGTTGATGTGTTTCCCGATGAGATACCCGAGTTGCCACCCAGCAGGGACATAGATTTTTCAATTGATCTAATCCCTGGAGTGGGCCCAATGTCGGCAGTGCCGTACAGAATGGCACCGACAAAGCTAGCAAAGCTGAAAAAAGAGATAGAAGACTTGCTAGAGAAGAAATTCATCAGACCTAGTGCTTCACCGTGGGGAGCTCCGGTACTACTAGTAAAGAAGAAAGATGGGAGTTCTCGGTTGTGCATCGATTATCGACAGTTGAATAAATTGACGATAAAGAACAAGTACCCACTACCGAGGATTGATGACTTGCTTGATCAGCTGAGAGGGGCAGGTGTGTTCTCTAAAATTGACTTATGGTCTGGCTATCATCAGATCTTAGTCAAGCCAGAGGACGTTCAGAAGACAACTTTCAGATTGAGATATGGACATTATGAATATGTCGTGATGCCATTCAGAGTGACCAATACTCCAGCTGTCTTTATGGATTACATGAACCGAATTTTTCGCCCCTATATAGATAAATTTGTGGTGGTGTTTATAGATGACATCCTCATCTACTCTCGGACTAAGGAGGAACATGCAGGTCACTTGAGAATTGTACTGGAGGTGTTGAGAGAACATCAACTTTACGGCAAACTGTCCAAATGTGAATTTTGGTTGGACGAGGTACAATGTCTAGGGCATGTGATCTCTTCGCATGGTATTGCAGTAGACCCGAGCAAGATTAAGACGGTGCTGAAGTGGGAGAGACCTCAGACAGTAACAGAAGTCAGAAGCTTCTTGGGGTTAGCCGGTACTACAGGAGATTCGTAGAGGGGTTTTCTAAAATGGTGAGCCCATTAACTCAACTCACTAGAAAGGATCAACCCTTCTCCTTGGACTGATAAATGCGAGGAATGTTCCAAGGAGATAAAGAGGAGGTTGACTACAACTCCGATTCTTATTATTCCAGATACCAGTAAAAAGTTTGAGGTATACTGCGATGCATCCTACACGAGTTTGGGTTGTGTGCTGATGCAAGAGAAAAGGTCGGTAGCCTATGCTTCTAGACAGTTAAAGGTGCACGAGAAGAACTACCCTACCCATGATTTGGAGCTGACTGCTGTAGTGTTTGCTCTTAAGACATGGAGACACTATTTATATGGCTCCCAGTTTCAGGTTTTCAGTGATCATAAAAGCCTAAAATATTTGTTTGATCAGAAGGAGTTGAATATGAGACAACGGCGCTGGATGGAGTACCTCAAGGATTATGATTTTGAGTTGCTTTACCACCCTAGTAACGCTAATGTTGTTGCGGATGCCTTGAGTCGGAAAAGGATGCATATCTCAGCCATGATGGTGAAGGAGCTGGTGTTGATTGAGAAGCTCAGGGATATGAACCTGGGTATACAACTAAGTGAGGATTCCATCAGATGCAGTGCTCTTACACTGACTAGTGATGTATTGGAGACCATCCGTGATCAACAATAGAATGATGCTGAGTTACAACAGTTTATGAGCTGGATAGGGACTGAGAAAGGAAAGGATTACAAGATGGGGTCGGATGGTATCTTACGGTTCAGAGATAGGGTCTGTGTGCCTGGAAATTGGAGATTGAGGAAACAAATCATGGAGGAAGGGCATAAAAGTTGTCTTAGCATACACCCAGGTATGACTAAGATGTATCAGGATCTGAAACAGTCCTTCTGGTGGAATGGGATGAAAACCGATATTGCCGACTTTGTAGCGTTGTGCCTGGTATGCCAAAAGACTAAGATTGAACATTAGCAACCAAGGGGTACATTAGAGTCGTTGGACATCTCTTAGTGGAAATGGGATAGTATTGCCATGGACTTCATGACTCATCTGTCAAGGTCTGCTAAAGGCCATGACTCAATCTGGATAATAGTGGACAGGTTGACAAAGTGTGCTCATTTCCTCACCATTAACCAGAAGTGGTCATTGGATAAATTGGCAGAGTTGTATGTTCGAGAGGTGGTCAGGTTGCATGGTGTGCCTGCTAGCATAGTATCAGATAGAGACCCGAGATTCACATCTCGCTTTTGGCAGTCTCTACAGGCAGCGTTGGGGACCCAATTGAGGATGAGTTCTACATACCATCCACAGATCGATTGGCAGTCGAAGCGTACGATTCAGTCCTTGGAGGATCTCTTAAGGGCTTGTGTGCTGGATCAAATGGGAAGTTGGAGTGAGATGCTTCCATTGGTGGAATTCACGTACAACAATAGCTATCACTCCAGTATTGGTATGACACCTTATGAGGTGTTGTATGGGCAGCGGTGTAGGACACCGTTGTGTTGGAATCATGATGGAGAATCATTGGTGTTGGGCCCCGAGTTTCTACAACAGACTTCTGAGAAGGTTAGGGCGATTCAGGAGAGAATGAGGGCTACTTAGAGTAGACAGAAGTCATACGTAGATAAGAGGAGGTGATCTCTAGAGTTCGAGGCTGGGGATCATGTATTCCTCAGAGTGACACTAACGGCAGGTATTGGGAGGGCCATCAAATCAAGGAAGTTAACTCCGAGGTTTGTTAGGCCTTATCAGATTTTGGGGAGAATTGGCGCTGCAGCTTATGAGATTGCCCTGCCACCGCACTTGTCAAATCTGCACAATGTATTTCATGTCTCTCAATTGAGGAAATACATAGCAGATCCATCTCACGTCCTGGAGTCAGGCGATATTCAGATCAGGGAGGATTTAATTGTGAACATTGGACCGATGCCGATTCTGGACTCGCAAGTGAAAAAGCTGCGAGGGAAGGAAATCAGGACCGTGAAAGTGCTATGGGATGAGGCTACTCAGGAGATGACCTGGGAGATGGAGGATCGCATGAGGGAGTCCTATCCGCACTTATTTCCTGGTAAGTCCTATTTTCAAGGACGAAAATCTTTAAAGGAGGGAGAAATTTAAGACCCGAGAAAATTAAATAGTTAATTAAATAATTATTTAATAATTGTGGGTAATAGAAGAATTTAAAGTATTTGATACGGATTACTATGATGTGGAAAAGTACTAGCTCAAGTGGTTGAGAGTACTTTGATTGTGTGTGTGGACTTGGGTTCGAGTCCTATGTATGCCATTCGTATGTTATTTAATTTATGAATTTTTATGCTATATATTTAGATAAGAGACGTGATAACATAACCTTAGAATTAGAGGTATTACCACGAAACATGATTAGTTGAATTGGTTGTGCACTTGCTTTGTGATTGAAGGGTTGTGAGTTCAAACCTTGCTAAGGACAAATTTATCCTCTTTTTGCCAATTTCTTTTGGCATGAATATGAAAGGGTTGGGAAACCTAGCAGCTAATGGAGAGGCAACGTAAGGGCTGAAGCACAATGGGTTAATATCCATTGAATGGCATTGGTCATAATTTTTATTTAATAAAATTTGTTTTAGCAAATTAAAGAATAATTAGGGCACATTAAGCTTGAGAGAGAAGAGAGAAGGAGAGGAAAATTAACCTGGGAAAGTGCAGACAGTTCTGAGAGTGAGAGGGGGTAATTCTGGTTCGTGAAAGAGGCCAAAGAGAGAAGAGTTGAAGTGCTTCTTTTTAGCAAAGGGAAGAAGGTGTGCAAGGAGAGTGAAAATCTCAATTAGAGCGGAAATTCCAGGTAAGGGGAGTTGTTTTTAACTCTGTTGATTCGTGTTTATTGTAATGTGTTGATATGAATCAAATTGTATGAATTTTCCTGTTGAATTGTGATGTTATCGCGAAATTTTGGGAATCTGCCCAAAAATCGCCTGGTGAGCATGCATGTGCCGCCAGGCGGCACATCAGTACTAACTTTGTTTCTGGGTTCGTTCGTGAACTGCCTGGCGGTGAGGCTGAACCGCCAGGCGATATATGGTGTTAGGTCACTATTTTATTGTATTTCTGGATAAAATGAGATGTATCGAGTTCCACGGTAATTTTGTGTAGGTATGACTGCGAAATTCAATGTTTTAATTGGTTTTGGGGTGTCTATGAATTATACCGTGAGGGTATAATCAATTGAATTACGTTCAAATCAAGGAGTTCCCTAATATTCTAGTTTTCGGGTACGAGGATAGGAGTGAAAGGTTCATGATACAGGAGGTTTCATAGGAATCGGGATTTTGAGCTGACAAAAACAGGAAAACAAAATGGTAATGAGTCGTTGGATATTTTTATGAATTGAACCTGGATTGAATTAATGGAGAGATGGAGAATTCGTAAGTGCAGCAGAGAGAGATGGAACTAGAATCTGATACGCCACCTGGCGGATAAAGACCTACCGCCAGGCGATAACTGGAGCAGTGGCACAGTCTGTGAGTTTGAGGAGTGGAGAATGGAAGAAGAATCTAGGTGAGTGAGTGGTACTAGAGAATTTTTAATGAAACTGTAAGGAACGATATAAGTATATTACTGAAATGTGTGAATTAGAATAAGTGTCGAGGTATGAGCATAGTAGGGTGTGGTTGTAGGAAAGTTAATTCAAGATAGGGGAAATATTGATCCTAATGCAAAGTTTTAGGGTTAAAATGTATAGCTTGATTGATGGTGTATAATTGGGACATGAGATGGTGTGTCTTAATGAATTAAGGTAATAGCTAAGATTTTTGTGAAAAGGATTGAATGCTAAATGGGTAGACATTGTATTATTGTTGTAGTGTGAATCAGGTAGGTAATGTGCTATAAGGTACTGTACGAGTGGTCTCATTTGAGTTGGGATGAGTCATTGGTCTTTCATAGAGGAACTGGAAAATCCTATGACTTGTTGTGTGGTTAAGGAAGGGAAATTTATAGGTAATGGGTTCACTTATGGAGTGCCAAGGAGGCGAGAATATGAATTAAATTGATTGAGGTATGGCTGGGTAGTTTTGCATAAGGTCATAGTGAATGAGAAGAGTGATGCTTGGAGTAGTGTTCTAGTTTTGGAACAAATAGTGAGGGTGCCAAAACTAGTAGCGAGATACTTCTAGTGTGACGCCTGGCGGCCTACTGATATCGCCCGGCGATAAAAACAACTGCAAAGGTCCCTGTACTGCGTGGTGCCTAGCGGCAAGGTGTGCTCCGCTAGGCGGTGATTGGAAAATAGTGGCGCTGGAAGAGCATTGGCGCCTGGCGGTGAGTATGTACCGCCAGGCGGTCTGGAATGATTTCGCCTGGCGGCGTATGGGTTGAGCCAGGCGAAAATGCTGTTGTTCCTGTTTTGTTTTGTCTGTTGTTTGAGCAATGATGCTACACTTGGATCGGGAGATGCTGTGCCATGAGCGGGTAGGTTCATGGATGGTGGTTAACATGTGATGATATGAGTGAGGAGGTTCATATCTAGTTACTCTCACGTGGGGATACGAGCGAGGTAGGTTCGTATGTTCCGTACTCACGTTTTAGAGATGCCACGTGCGGGGAGGTACGGGGTTGGTGGATCACATGTGTTGGACTACGGGCGGGTAGGTCCGTAAAGTAGGACTACGAGCGGGGAGGTTTGTAGAGCAGGACTACGAGCGGGGAGGTTCATAAAGGCAGGACCACGAGCGGGCAGGTTCGTGTGAGCATCATATTCCCGATTCCGAGGCTAGCCATTTCTGTGATTGAAGGCTATAAAGCCTTGGGGTTAAGGTCCTTGCCAAGAACTAAATAGATTGAATAAGATTGGTGTATGACTTATCTTGTATGATTTATATATGTGATTTTTAGTTTCTCAGCTCACCCTTTCTGTTTATGTATGGCGATGATCGTGTGATTCGTTACACGAGAGCAGATGTTGATACAGGTGATGCTGAGGACGCTCAGGCGATGGAGTGAGGGCTAGCTTGGGGATTAGAGCTAGGAGATTTTCATATGTATTTATTATGTTTTCGTTTATGAATAAGAATTTTGGAACTTGTAACACGTTCGTTCTTTATGTTATAAGTTTTGGCGCGTGTTTTCATAATTTAAATTTTCCCGCGTTTGGGAGTAATAATATTGCGACTTTTGATATTCAATATTTTCTTTTATTATTTATTTTTAAGTAATATTTCTTAGGGATGTTACACATAGCATCAAGAACAATTTAGGCTGTTTTATATTTTAATTGATTGAAAGTGTACTAGTCTGCTGCATTTACATCCAAACTTTCCAATCTAGTAGATTCAATTGAAAAAAGGTTTTAAGCTTTCGAAAAAGTTTTATAAAGCCAATTCAACCCCCCCTTCTTGGCTAAACTCACCATTTCAAAACTAACAATTTAGATGTTAATTAGAATTATAATTTAGTTTTGACTGAAAAAAAATAAAAAAAATTGTTTTTTTTAATTAAGTGAACCCGTGAGCCAACCCGTTTAACTAGCCAACCTGTGGTGGGCAGGCCGGGTTCAAATTTTTTTTGCTTGCTAAAAAGTGAGCCGGGTAGGGTTGGCTCACTAAATTATCAACCCGTGATGAGTTGAGCCGGGTCGAGCTGGGTTACCCGTTTTGACAACTCTATCCCTCGCTCATAGCATTCTCAAGTTTGAGCATGAAATGAACTCCCTCGCTCACTCATCCCAAACAAGAGTACCCACGGTGAACTAATTCATTCACGTTCCGTATGCGGTCCACCCATCACGAACTCCTTGCTCGCGACCCAAACCAAGCACGTCTAGATCCTATGGACTTAGTCCCTCAAGCCCAACATCACCAACACATTCACATAATTCACGTACTTTCGACATAACAAATAACAAGCCACAACTTAATCAGGAAACGAAAGCGCTAAACTTCATTGTTCTCGCTTAGGCTATGAGCCTTTGCCTAAGCGAGCATGTTTGTCTCGCTTGTAAGACCCGAAAAAAATTAAATAGTTAATTAAATAATTATTTAATAATTGTGCATAATAGAAGCATTTAAAACATTTAATGTGTGGAAAAAAGATGTGAAAAAGTACTAGCTCAAGTGGTTGAGAGTACTTTAATTGTGTGAAAGGACTTGGGTTCGAATCCTATGTATACCACTTGAATGTTATTTAAAATATGCATTTTTGTTTAATTATATATTGAATGTGTGGCGTGATGATAAATTCCTAAAATTGTAGGAGTTATCACAAATATGAATTGGTTGAATTGGTTGTGAAATTGACTTGGTGATTGATGGGTTGTAGGTTCAAACCTTGTTGAGAACTAATTTACTTTCTTTTTGCCAAATTTTTCCTTGGCAAGAACATGAAATGGTTTAGGAACCCTAGCAGCCAAGAGTGGCAATCCAGAGGGCTGAACACATTCTCTGAGGGAGTATTGAATAACCATTAAACCAAAATTATAATTAAATTTCGTTTTAGGGAATTAAGTGGTAATTAAGGGTGAGTTAACCTTGAGAGAGAAGGGAGCACTGCCATTTTTCGTGTGAGAGTTGGGCATAGTTTTTCCAGAGAAATTCGGATTGTGTGGAGCCAAGAAGTTGAGTGTAAACCGTTGTGGGAGAGAGAACAAAGGCAAGGAAGAGATTGGATTAGACAAAAGCACACAAATTCGAATTTGGAGCAAGGAATCCAGGTAAGGGGAGTTGTCTTTGCGTATTTTTAGTCGTGAAACCCATACTGTACGTTGTTTGATTGGGATTGTATGCTTTTCATCCATTTTCGGCACTGTTTGATTGAGATTTCTGGGTTTTTCCCAGAAACCGCCTGGCGGCTCAATCCCTACCGCCAGGCGGCACATCAGTGATAAGCATTGTTCTTGTTTTGGTATGAACCGCTTGGCGACGATGAATTTCTGCCAGGCGGCGCGACGCTGTTCGCGAATTTCCTTTGATTTGTTCTATGCGCAGGGGTCAGTGGAACATTTGATTGTGATCTTGTATTGATGCTATGTGTTAATAGTACGAAATTGTGAGAATTGGGGTTTGTTGGTTCTTTGGTAATATTTTTCAGAATTAGCATGGTTAGAGTTGGGTGTTGGAAGGGGGTAGAATCCAAATTGAATTGCTATGGTTCATAGTCGGTACGAATTAAAGGATATATTGTCAACGAAAATTGGGTTAGTAAACCATGAGTGAATTATTGCCTGATATTGAATTTGGTAACTAAATTGAGTCTTGGACGTCTTGAGCATGTCGCGGGTATAATAGCCTAAATTTTTTTTTGGGTTCTGGTGTACCGCCTAGCGGTACTCAGCTTGCCGCCAGGCGATGACGAGGACAGTGGCACAAGATGTTGTGTTGGTTTTGGTTGGTCGCGAGGGAAGAGGTTGGGAGTGAGTTGGAACAGAAGTTTAGGTTGAGGAAAATGGAAGAGACACAGGTACTTAATGTCCTTGTAGTGGAGACAATAGGAGAATTAAAATATTGAGTTTTACTAAGTATACAAGGCTGGAATACTGACTATACAATTGGGGGGCTAACTTGTAAGTATGAGGTGTAAATGTGTAGGATATGAACTATGAAATGTTGAGAACCTGGATACCTTGAGCTAAGAATGTGTAATTGTAAGAAAAATAAAGGAAAGAAACACAAGTGTACATGGTGTTAAAGAATGCGTAATAGTATATCTTAATGATGCGTGTGATGATGATAAACTAGTAACTAGTGAAAAGTGTATGAGCCACTTATGTCTTAAAGGATTGGTAAGGATATTGATAATTATACATCGCAGAAAATTGGGGAATTTGGTGGGTATAGGTTGTAAGCAATTGAACTGCTGTAATGTCATAATTGGATTTGACTTCCATTAAGAGAGGGTGCATCGATAACTTAGAATGCTTGGGGTATAAATCAAATGGTATGGAGTGTCTAAACCAGCAGCTTTTCGCTACTGACATAGCGCTTGGCGGCTCGAGTAGGTGCGCTAGGCAATAGGAACAACAGGGAGGAGATCTGCATCGCGTGGCGCCTAGCGGCAAGGGTATGCCCCGCCAGGCGGTGGTTGAAATACAGTGGCTCTGGAAGGGCGCTGGCGCCTGGCGGCGGGAAGGTACCGCCAGGCAGTCTGGGCTTGTGTCGCCTAGCGGCGCTGGGTGCTGCGCCAGGCGATTTCGCTGCAGGTTATGACTTGTGTGCGTTGATTTTAATTGACAATGATGCTACACTTGGATCGGGAGATGCTGTGCCCTGAGCGGGTAGGTTCATGGATGGTGGTTAACATGTGATGATATGAGCGGGGAGGTTCATATCCAGTTACTCTCATGTGGGGATACGAGCGAGGTAGGTTCGTATGTTCCGTGCTCACGTTTGAGAGATGCCACGTACAGGGAGGTACGAGGCTGGTGGATCACATGTGTTGGACTACGGGCGGGTAAGTGCGTAGAGTAGGACTATGAGCGAGGAGGTTCGTAGAGCAGGACTACGAGCGGGGAGGTTCGTAGAGGCAGGACCACGAGTGGGCAGGTTCGTGTGAGCATCATAGTCCCGAGTCCAAGGCTAACCATTTGTATGATTAAAGGCTATAATGCCTTGGGATTAAGGTCTTGGCCAAGAACTATGTAGAATGAATAAGATGAGTGTATGATTTATCTTGCGTATTTCATATCTGTTATTTTATTTTCTTAGCTCACCCTTTCTGTTTATGTATGGCGATGATCGTGTGATTCGTTACACGGGAGCAGATGTTGATACAGGTGGTGCTGAGGATGTCCAGGCAACAGAGTGAGGGCTAGCTTTGGGATTAGAGCTAGGGTTTTTCTCACATGTATTTTATTATGATTTTATTTATGAACACGAATTTTGAGAACTTGTAACCCTTTATTGTTTAAGTTATAAGTTTTGGCCCGTGTTTTTCATAAATTTAAATTTTCCCGCGTTGGGATTATTATTAAGGTGACTTTTGATATAATTTATTTCTTTCATTATTTATTTTAAGTAATAATTCTTAGGGATGTAACATCGCTCAAGCTACACCATCTCGCTTAGGCGAGACTGCTCTTGCTTGGGCGAAATGCCTCGCTTAAGCAACAACTCGCATAAGGGCAAAGGGAAGTTCTTTGTTATTCTCGCTTAGGCTAGAGGGTTCTCGCTTAGGCGAGAATAGCAGGTTCTTTCCTGCTCCTGCATGCAACAGTAGGAATCCATCCAGAAACTCATACAACAGAGTTTCAAACAATCACATCATCCAAGCATCACAAACACGAAACCAAACTGAAACAAGCAGAATATAAAGAAACATGAACCCTAGCTTCCCTTACCTGGACAAATGCTAGCCAAATGAGAAAAGGACCCAAGGAAGAGCCCCACAACTTTGAGACGAACTAAAGAGCTGTAAAGTACGAACATAAGGGCGAGAATAAGTCTATAAGGACAACCCAAGACAGAACCAACGCAACAGGAGCGGGAAGAGGAGAAAAGGAAAGGTTGAGCTTAACTTACATGGAGGACTGCTAGCTCGGGGGAGAAGCTTACTCAAGCCCTAACAGAGCCTCTGTTGGAGAGAGAGAGAGAGAGAGAGAGAGAGAGAGAGAGAGAGAGAGTAAAGGAGCTGTCTTTGAAATGAGAGGCAGAATGGAAAGCTAAGTGACTGAAACGGAGTCTTGGAGGTACTAATGGGCTGACCTTAGACCCTCTAGCAAGATCAGACCCAAAGCCTTTTTAAAATCAGAAAAAGAGGTCTTACACAAAATAAAAAAATATATTTTGAATTGCACATTTTATAATCCAAAATATAAAGATTGAACAATTTAGAATAACTCAATATTACTTTTGTCTTATGTTGTATTATGTTATTTTTCTTTTATCTTGTTTTGTATTATTTTATTTTTATTTTATCTTGTTTTGTATTATTTTATTTTCTTTTCTTTTATCTTGCGTTGTCTTATTTTTATTTTTATCTGGACAAATTTTGCAATAATATGTTTTCTTTTATATAGAAACATAACCGCAATTATCACTTGTTTATTTAAACCTATACACAAGTTTATAATTTTAAAGATAATTTTGATCGAATATTTCAAAACAATTTAATATTATGACTTTCGATTAAGCATTTTGATTATAAAAAAACAAAAATAATATATGTGAGACAATATGAAGATTTTGTTTTCTGATCATCATCTAACATGTTATGACTGATAATTGAATGAAACTTCGTCTGATGAACTCTGAAAGACACATGAATTGTAATAACATTTTTTGTTTATGTATGTAATATAGAAAGTAATATTAACTATTACTTATATTAACATTTTTTTATTTAAAATTTTAGTTTACATCCTTTAAGAATAAAATTGAATGTTTTCTATTAACTTCAATTTTTTTTCACAGTTACGTATAAGTTTTTAATTTTTTTAATTATAAATTAGCCCTAAATATTTTTCAACAATATTCAAATTGGTTCTTAATTAATATTTATTCTTTGCAACACGGTACCTAATCGTTTTTTCAAAATTACATGATAAACCTAACAATTGTTAATAATAGTAATTAGCTCACTGATCAACTAGTTAAGTTATTTTTGTAAACACTTTAATCATTTGATTTACAACTACAAAATTTTACAAGGAACTTTGTTTCATATTTGATTTTTAATATGAATTTGATTAAGACAAATATCTCAACTAAAGTTCCTACTATATTTATTGATTCCGTCAGTAATTCAATTGCAAAATCTATCATTAATAAGATTTATAAAACAATTAATTAGAAAAATGTGAATCAAGATAAACCACCGATAATCTATACAGTCAGTGGCGGAGCCACGATGGAGCAGGAGGGCCACGGCCCCCAAACTTTTTTAATTTTTTTTAAATTATATATATTTAAAAATTTTAAATTATATATATTTTAAAATTTTTTAAATTATAATTATCATTTTAAATTAGATAATAGTATAATAAAAATTAAATTAAATTTTTTTATTTTCTTTATAAAGTACAACATTTAATGTTAATAAATAGTACAATATAAAATTGAATATATTAAAATAAAGTTGTTAAGATAATTTTTATTTTTTCTTCACATTGTTTCTTGAATTTTTTTTACGTGTTGTATTCATCTATCATCTTTACCTGATTTCTTTTGTTATTGAATAAAAAAAAGTTAAACAAAAACTCATTATTTATGCCTTCATTTTTTTCATATCTTCTCTCATTCTTAAAGAAAAAAAAATTATCTTATCTCACTTGATAATGCAATAATTGTTTAATATTTAGCCCTGTTTTGTTTTTATCTCAATTACTCTTTTGTATATTCATTTTTTATGAATATAGAAGAAGAAATAATGTATTATGTGATTTTTTATAGAGGATTTTTAATTGTAACTCGATTATCATACTTTTTTTTAGTAATTATGTCTCTCAATTTTTGATTATATTATAATAATATTTTTGTCTTAAACTTGTTTTATAGATAGGTATATTGATAAAAAAAAATAAAGGAATAAATTCATTTTTTAAAATTTATAAAAAAGAAGGGAAGATGAGAATAAGAGAATAAGGTTGCTCATCACATAAGCATAATAATGATAAAATGAAAGTTTGTGATGACTTTTGAATTGATATGTGCACATTAGTAAAATGGAAAATAAATATTTTACAAATAATATGATTATTTAAATTGAACAAAAAATAGCTGAAAAATTTAGTTATGATTCAATTATTTGATAAGTTCAAGAATATGAAAAAATAAATGACAATTATTTATATATGTGTATTTTCTGTTATAGTTATAACTATATTAAAATATGTATTAATTTTAAGTGAACGAGTGACAAAAATGTTAAATATATAAATTTTAAATATATTATTTTGGCTCCCCCAGAAATTTCATTCAAGATCCGCCACTCACCACTGTATACAGTGGATGGTAGAATATATTAAAAGTTATTTGAAATATTTAATTGAAGTATATGATTTTTTTTTAATAGAGGATAAAATAAAAAAACTATGTATTATAAACCCATTAATGCAAGCCCATTCTTTAGTTTCAAATGAAAACAATGGAAATAACCGGACTAATCAAATTTCTTTCTTAAATTTGTGCACTTGATAAAAACAAAGTAAAAGGATTTTTTTATTTTTTTATACTTGTAAGATGACAAGATTAATGTAAAGGATAAGCTTGAATATATTTTTCTTCTTCTCTTCTAATTGTAACCTTTCAAATGTAATTGCAAGGATTAAAGACACATCTTTTTAGAAATTATTTTTATTCTTTTTTGAAAAATCTTATAAATACACATCATCTCTTACATATTCTTCATAATTTCATACAGATTAAAAAAGAAAGCCTAAGCTTCTTAGGAGACAACTTAAATAAAATAATACATCAAATTTGAGTATATTCCATTTCAATCTTAGAATGTCATTTACTTCATTAATATAGGTGTTCAATCTCAATTTCTAACTCTATGAAAACATTTATTTTGGTTAAATAATCACCTCAGTTGAAGTTTTGTGAAGAAAGTTATAAGTAAGACAAGTTTATTGTTTTACTTATAAAATGCTTATGAAAAAAATCTATTTTTATTTTTGTTATTGTAAAGCCCATTTATTTTCCTTGCCCTATTAACTAAGGGACTGCCCCAATCTGTTGGGCCTAAGGCCAGCCCAAGAAGTGCCCAAAAACACCTAAACCTAACCCTAACGCCTCATTTTGCTAATTTTCAGAGAAGATTGTTCCCCTACTCCCTTGCAGCCGAACGTAGAGCTCTGCTAGGGCATTCTTCGAGCAACTGTTGTTTCACTCTAAGGTCTCATTCGGGTAAGTTGAACTTAGACTTTACCCTTCTCTTCCATTCCTGTACCTTGGTCTCTGTTGGGTTGAATCTAAAACAGTACGCTTAGTAATACATCTGTTTTCCAGTTTTACTGCGCTGGTTTGGGTCGCCGTACCATCCCCTTCTCAGTGAACTTCAGTGCTCCCATTCAAGGTAAGGGAAGCTAGGACCTTCTGTCATTTGTGTTTTTCCGCTGTTTTGGACATCCTTAAGTGTTGGTATCGCGCAGCGGAATGACTAAACAATGGTCAAAAATCAAGAGGGGGGGTGAATTGGATTTTTAAAATTCTTGACAGGTTTTAAATTTTTTCTCAAAATTTAATTAATTAACTTAAAGTAATAGTTACTTTAAATGCAAGTGCAGATAAATAAGGAGTTTAAGGGAAGAGAATGCACACTGATATTTATATTGGTTCGGATCAAAAGACCTCGGATCAAAAGACCCTACGTTCAGTTGTTAATCTCTTAAACAAGGAGATTAACTCAATCACTATAATAATCAAAATTACAACAGATTATATGAGAGAAAAGATTAGAAAACACCTCTCTTGAACAACCACAAGAGATGAACAAA
>Ga0209589_1002530_pt1 | contig 31753 bp, 17 predicted proteins | sample CowpeawhiteBW_FD_187525 | JGI IMG/M metagenome (GOLD analysis project Ga0209589, IMG submission 187525) | Root nodule microbial communities of legume samples collected from California USA - Cow pea white BW (SPAdes) (version 2) | ecosystem: Host-associated > Plants > Roots > Nodule | place: USA...
TCATTTTGATCAAGTGACGTATTATAACTTTTATTAGTGTATAAAAAAGAGATTCATTAGAATTTAAATAATTGAAGTAAACAAACATTTAAAATATATTTTAATTTGAATATTTGTTTTCCTTTTATATTTTTTTGAAATATTTTTTAATTTTATCAACTAAGTTCATCAATGTTGTAGTTTACAAATTTAATAAATGTTTTGGTTCTCATAAAATTTTATTTGGTATTCTAATCTAAAATGTAGACAATTATAATTTATTTTAAAGTATTTGATATGGAAGAAACAATCATCCTCCTAATATTAAATATTTGATAATATTATGTTTTCTTTACCGTAATTTTTTTTCTTTTATAAAAATTAATATTAGTTAGAACACGGGTACGGGTATGGGTACGAGATTATATCCGTTACCCGGTGGGGATGAGGATGAGACAAAAGTTTGATACCCGTTGAGTTTGGATATGGGAATGGGATGAATTTTTGATGCGGGGATGGGTATGGGATAATGAAACCCGTCCCCGCCCCGCCCCGTTGCCATTCCTAATAATAACCATACCTTCAACGAGCAGGTAATTAAAATGTTTGCGGATATCCATTTACTAACTGGTTATTAATTTAGTCATCAATATCTTCATATATGATATTTTTTCTATCCTTAACCAAACCCCTTGTATTATTAAATGAAATATAGCATCAAGCAATTGAATTATATTTAGTAATAAACTGTTCACATATTTTGTTTTGATGGGAGGCATAATTTATATAAAAAAAAATACAAATCTTCCTTAAATGATATTTCTTTTTTATATTTCTAAAATTATAAATATGTGTTACTATTGAATCTTCCTCACTTGATGAATAAACCAACCAAGACCACATATTGCGTACAATACGAATGAAATCAATTTCAATTTCAAATCTTACACCTTAGAAATACTCAATATCACACCTAATAACACCATATTATGTCTTTCGGAGGAGGTATTATTGACAATACACCAGATGATTACAAAGTCCGGTTGGCGATTGTTCCTTTTGCCAGTAGGGCACTTCAATGGCACAATGCTTATGTTAAAAACATCGGATTACCCAATTTACCCTCTTGGGATTTGGAGAGGTATGTGATGATCCTATGGCAGAATTAATGAAACTAAGACAACAAGAGTCGATTACCGGAGGAACACTAACTGAGTTGTTTCCTTGGAGGGCTAAAACATGATCTTCAATGATGGTATGCATGTTCCACTCGGTTTCTATACATAAAGCATTTTCCTTGGCAAAATTATATGAATCCAGCACCCATTCCACCCCATCATCAAAACCATTTAAACATGTCCCTGCCAACATGCCTCCTATACTGCCTAACCCATCTAAGTCATCTGACACTTTCAGACCTCAAACACAAACTACAAAAAGCCTTACCTCAACTTAGAGCTCTCAAAATGGATAATCCAACCCGTCTTACTCAACCCACCACGGGTCGATCACTTAATAAGTCAATCCAATCCGACTCACTTATTAACGAGTCAAAAAATTCGAACCCGGCCCACTACAAGTTGGTGTGTTAAACAGATTGGCTCACGGGTTCACTTAATTAAAAAAAAATACAATTTTTTTTACTTTTTTTAGTCAAAACTAAATTATAATTCTAATTAAAATCTAAATAAATTTTAATACAATCCAAATACAAACTAAAATCATAAAAATACAAATTATCTATGTGTTGGCTAAAAAAAACAACCTAACATGACCCAAATGCAAAATCCAACTTAATAAAAAACACTGTGTGACCATTTATTTGCGAGTTGGTGAGCCAACCCAACTCACCACGGGTTTAACCCGGGTGAGCCGGGTCAAAAATCAACTTGTATTGAAATTTGTAAAAAAAATTTAACCCAACTCGGCCCGAACCTGTGATAAGCCAGGTTGGCTCGGGTTCCAACCCATTTTGGCAGCTCTACCCCAGCTTATATGAGTGCATGACGTGCCAAGGGTTTATGTTACTTTTGTGATGAAACCTTCACTATGGAACATGGTCTAACACAAAAAATTTACAAATTCATGTTATGGAAGTTGAGGAAATGACATAAACCTTAAACGATACATCCCTTGCCGAGGAAATCGTGGAGCACGACACTGTTGACCTAGTAATTTCTATGAATGCTATGAATGGTCTGCCTAGTTTTAAGACTATGAGAATCACTAGTTATGTTAGCAAGAAACCCTTGCATGTGCTCATTGATAGTGGAAGCACTCATAACTTTCTACTTATGAAAAGGAGTTGTTGGCAGTGGTATTTGTAGTTTAGAAATGGAGACATTACTTGTTGCCTAAGAAGTTCATTATTAGAACTGACCATAAGAGCCTTAAGTACATTTTGGATCAGCGATTAACTACTACCTTCCAACAAAAGTGGCTTGTCAAACTCTTGGAATTTGACTTTGACATTGAATATAAGCCAGAACGAGATAATGTTGTGGCAGACGCTCTTTCTAGAATGGATTGTGAGGATTCAATTGTATGTCAACCTATGTAGGTTCATCAACTCGATTCTAACCTACTACAGAAAATAAAATTATCGTGGCAAAATGACCATTCTATACAGAAAACAATTGTAGAAATCAAGGATAATACAGCCTCTCATACGCACTTTGAATGAAAGCGGGAGGAGTTAAGAAGAAATGGTAAGTTGGTGGTAGGCAAAAATGAAGAGTTAAGAAAGACTTTACTATAATGGCTGCATGAATCAACTGTTAATGGAAGAGATGTTACCCTCAAAAGATTGAAGGTCGTTGTGTATTGGAAAGGCCTCACTAAGGATGTTAAAACTTTCGTCCAAGGATGTAAAGTTTGTCAAGGTTGAATCGCATGTTGTACTTGCGCACCTGGTGAAATATCTCTTCGAGGTCTTGCACATGCTCTACGACCGTTTGAGATTTTACCACCATGTCGTCGACATAAACCTCCATCATTCGTCCAATCTTATTTCAGAAGATTCTATCCATGAGGCATTGATAAGTAGCCTCAGCGTTTTTAGACCGAACGGTATAACGTCGTAGTAGTAATTCACCTGATCGGTTATAAATGTCGTTTTTGTCCTGTCTGGGGCGTACATGGGGATTTGATTGTCTCTCGAGTAGGCGTCGAGGAAGCTTAACACCTTATGGTCAGATGCTCCATCGATCAGTCGATCGATGCTCGGCAAGGGATATGCACCCTTGGGGTAGGCCTTGTTCAGATCCGTGAAGTCTGTGCACATTCTCCATTTTCCACTCGACTTCTTAACCATCACCATATTTGCTAACCACATTGTGTACTTAACCTCTCGGATGAATCCTGCTTCTAAGAGTTTCTTGACCTCGCTTTCCACCACTTGCCTTCTTTCCTCTCCCATCTTCCTTTTCTTTTGCGCCACCGTCCGGGCTTCTTTGAAGATTGCCAATTTATGGGACATGGCCTCTAGGTGAATGTTGGGCATGTCTACAGTTGTCCAGGAAAACAGGTCCTTATTTTTGCAGATCACATCGGTGACGAGCTTCTCCTCTTCGGGGCTAAGTTGGCTGCCAAGTTTTGTCACTTGTTGTTCCGTCTTGCCAATCGGTAGGTTTTTGGTTTCTCCCTTGGGTTCATGCAATCTTCAGTATTTGTTCAGGGGTCAAGATCAGCCATCGCAACCTCTTATCGATGGTGCTTCCTCGGTCGGGAGTATGGGACCATCTTGAGCCCGATAGCACTCTCTAACAATTTGTTGATCAGCGTGGACCGTACAAATTCCTCCCTTGTCGGCTGGGAACTTCATGGCTAGATGTGGGGTGGAGACAATGGCTCCGAAAGCATTTAAACAAGGTCTCCCTAGCAAGACATTGTAAGACGTGTTAGCCTCAACCAAAAGGTAACGCACTCTTACCTCTCGCCCATCGCGCCTGTATCCAATCTTGGTTCACAAGTTCAGGTAGCCTCTGATGTCTACCTGCTTGCCCAAGAACCCGACAATCTACTCGTTGTATGGGATGATCAGGTTTTCAGAAATATTCATCTTCTGAAAAGTTTTCCAGTACAGGATGTTAACGAAGCTCCCCTGATCCACCAGGACTTTTCCTATCCCGTATTCTACGACTTCGATGGATATGGCCATCAGATCATTATGATCTAGGTCCGACGCCTTGAAGTCCTTGTCAGTGAAGGTGATCGGTAGCATCGTTTGCGCCTTCTTTTCCACTAGATGGACTGATTTGAGAGTTCGAATGTGCCTAATCCGAACGAAGGAACTAGATCCTCCTTCGGCGAATCCTCCTGATATGGTGTTGATGTACTCTCGAAGGGGTCGTTCCTTGCTCCTGCTCCTGCTACGATCACGTCGTGCTGAAGAGTTCCCTCTATTCCGATCAGGCTCCTTTCTCAATCAATTAGTTCTCTTTGATCGGGAAGAGGATCGTACCAGGCTTCTCTTCCTGGCGGGACTACGCTCCAGTCGTTCCTGTTTGACATACTTCTTTAATTGCCCTGACCAGATGAGCTCCTCGATCTTGTCATGAAGAGTGTAACATTCCTCTGTAGTATGTCCGATGTCGCGATGATAAAGGCAGTGCTTACTTCCGTCGGCGTCTACGGGTGGTGGCTTCTTTCGAGGGGGAGGGAGGGAATCCACACTGAATGCCTCTTGTAGTATTTTGGCCCTCGGGACAACAAATGGAGTGTAATTAGTGAACTTGGGACCTTTTCGGTCGATCGGCTTTCCAGTCGGTGGTTTGTTACTCGATTTGGATGTGTTTTTCTCGACGACGATCGACGACTCGGGCTTTTTGTTTTAGGCTATGAAATTTTGCATGTCTTCCATTTGCGTAAATTGTGTCGCTCTTTCCCGCAGTTCTTCCATTGTCTTAGGTGGTTTGCGGCTAATCTAGTCAACGAAAACGTCGGGCTGTAGGCCATACGAGAAGTGATGTCTAGCGATCTCATCACTTAAGTCTTTAATCTTGACCGACATTCTGTTAAAGCGATCCATGTAACTCCTTAGGGATTCATCCTCTCCTTGGCGGACATTTACCAGGGCTGCCTGAGTGAGAGTGAGTGGTCGGAGCAGTGCAAATTGTGTGCTGAAATGAGCCTTCAGTGTGGCGAAACAGTCGACACTGTTTGGTGGCAGCTCGAAGAACCATTCTAAAGCTTCTCTTGTTAGCGACGAGGAGAAAACCCGACACTATATGGGATCGATAACGGCATGGAACATCATCTGGTTGGAGAAGGTGTGGAGATGATTATCCGTTTGTCGTCCCATCGTACTTGTCGAAGGTCGGCATCTTCCACCGATCAGGCAGCGGGATCTCAAGGATGAATGATGTAAAGGGGAAATTACCTTCAGCATGGACCATCATCCAAGACAGGTGTCCTCCCCGACTGACCCAGAGCTTTCGACTACAATTGGGATCAGGGTTCCCTTCGAGACTAATGTTTTCTCGACTCGCGAGGTTGTGGGTGGTCGACTCCAAGAGTTTGGGGGCGACTTTGTTGATGCTCGTTGTCCATCCTTGGTTGGGCACGACTCAACCGTGTAGGGTCCGGAATCGTCGGGGTCGAGGGGATAGGATTCCCATCTTTTTGTCGAAGGGTTGCATTTTCCTCTTGTAAAACACACAGTTGGGCCACATAATTCATTTACATCTCATCCATCCGTTATTGCAGCATCCTAAGCATTTCCCTAGTTTCGGCCTGTTCATCTGTTGCTCATCTTCCTTCAACGTTGCTCGTCATGTTTCTTGTGGTTATCATAAGGGTTTTTCTTTATATCGATCGCTCGGCCACACGGTGGGCACCAAAATGTCGAGTATAGGGACTGAGCACCTATCTAAAACATTCGCTTGGTCTTTTCTACTTAACATTTTGTCTTCTTGTCACCGTTTCTTCCTTTTGGGGCCGATCCTTCGTTCGGTAGACTAGACGATCGGGGTACCTGTCAATTAGGCACCGATGCTTAAGTCAGTTCAAATTCGTTCGGGGGTATGCAATTAATGTTGTTCTAAATGCGAAGTAAAAGTTCTCACCAACTTACCTTGGGCCCCTATTTATAGTTGTTGATATGGGTATATGATTAAGGTTTTTTTAATTACAACCCAATTGCTTTTTAAACTTGATTAATGACTTATTTTATTTTAACCAGATGTTATCTCAAAGTTATCTTTTTGGCTGCCTGACTGACGTAGCTGAGCGTCCGCACTCTGATCGACTGTGTACTTGTTGACACCCAGTGATAAAGGGTGTCAATGTGATTTTCAATTACTCATCGCCAGATCCACTGGTCATTGCAGGTGACCTTCGGCCGCTTTTCCTCGGAGACGCTCGGTTGTGACTCCCTAAAATCACTCCGGAGAAATTACCACATTAACAACCTGTTAGATAATCCGCCTATAGCGGACGGCCTTCGGCCGCTTGTTCTTAAGCCGCCTTTGACCACTTATTCTTGGACCGCCTGGCCGAAGGACTAGCTAGACGTGTTGATAAGTCATACTGTACACCCAACTTTCTAAGTAGTTTTTTTTTTAAAATATTGAAGAATTTATATAAGTTTGGTAAAATAATGTTGTACAACGACCATGTTTGACGATAAAATTATTGTTTGTTTTTATTTAACGTTTATTAAAGGTCTTACTACCACACTTATTTATGATCATATCTATAATTCATATGAGATTTATAATACTAATAAAATTTAAACTCAATTCCACCTCATTTTATAAAACCAACACAATAAAATAAGCCAAAAAGGACAGAGCAACAGCAGAGAGGGGATGTAGTGTAAAGTGAGTAGATTTCATTCATCTATACAAAAGGTAGCTACAAATTTCAATCTATTTGTGGACTGAATAAAACTGAAAATAGAAACCACTTCTCTTCCTTATTCATCTGCATCACACATTTTGGTCAACATTCCAATTGATCAAACAATACATAGATTCTTGACCAGAGAATGACGGAACATGTTTCCCCGTAAGCACTTCTAAAAGTGAAAATAAAGAGAAAATGCGATGAACTTTTCCATACATAAGATTAGCTTATGTATAAGTTAATTTATGGAAACTCTCTCCTTATTTTTCTGAATGTGTTAGAAATTCAATATAAGTCCAAAGTTTCACATCAGATAAAAATGAATAAGATGATTATTATATATGCAGAAGAACCCACCCATAAATCTATTTTTTAAGATTTTGGATTAAAAATTGTGTTCAGATCTCTTATACGAACTTTCCATAACCCATTGATACCAAACCTCCCCTTGTCTCCCCATGTGAAAAACCACACGGAATGTGCATTTTTTTTACTATACATAAGCTAATTTTAGCTTAAAGAGAATCTCAACCTTTTTTTTCTTTTCCTTTAGAAGAACTTGGGGAGAAGTTTGTCCAAACCCTAGATGATATACTGATTCTATCAGCAATATGAACAATACTTTGGTGTTAACTGTCAGCAGCAATACTTTGATCCATACCTGTAGAATTATATTCTAGTTTATCAGTTAAAGACCTTAACACTGTGGATTCCTCATCACCATTTTCAGAAGCTGAACTAGAAGCATCTATCTCCTTCCCTGGAAAGTCAATTTGTACACATTCAACCACTTCATTGTTAGAACTATTATGATCCTGATTCCAGTTTGAAGGTGTCAAGTCTTCTTTCTTGACAACATTGAACACAATCCCATTGTGGATCATTCCAGGCTGCAGAAGATCACCTTCAGTTACCAATATGTTAGATCCATTCATGGCAACCCTGTTGCCATTTTCTTTCTGATCATATTCTGTGATCTCGAAGCACTTATCAGCAGTTGTGTGCCTTGAACTGTGATGCTGAAAATCACGAGGGCTACTCTGAGTCACCCTGCTTCTGTTCAGTTCAGTGTCAACTTCTAAGTTTTGGACAAAATCAATGAACATATCAGATGATGAAGTTCTCATCAAAGGCCCACCGGATCTGGTCCAAGAATTCATGTCAGCACTTTCAGATTCACTGTCACTTGCCTCATGATTGCTACGATGGGACTTCCAAATTTTACCAGTGGCTCCTCTGGGACTCATAACACCATGATGCATTGAGGAAGTAGCCTCTGCATAAAGATCTTCTAGGGACCCAGTAGAATTCTCTCGAGCTATGATATTCCACGAGGGAATTCTTCTTGAACCACTGAATTTGCCCATGTTGGGGAGACCATGAGAAGCAGCAGCAGCTCTCTCGGCACTTCTTTTCAGACGCCTCGTATGATTGAGAATTGCAACAGACTCATCAAGAGCAAGCTCAATTCCACAGTTTGCTTTTATGGCAGAAAGCTTCTCCCAAGTGCCTCTTCTCCCTTGGTTAGTTGCCTTCTGAAGTTCCACATAAGAAGGGTTTTGTATGATCTTTAAGTACTGGAGTATGATGAGAGAAAAAAACAACATCCACCAAAGTTAATCACTATTCAAATGAATCAATATCTCATCAGATATGAATTTTAAGTCTAATTCAACCTTACAAAATTAACCTGTAAAATGAAGTTTGCACCTATTTATATACTATAAAATTGTCTTATCTCTAAATAATCTCCATCAAATTATTTGTAAACAAATTTTTGAACCACTTTCAATAATACTTGATGTAGTGTATTTAATTGTTCTTGAGCACATACCTGAGAAAGAGTTGCAGGCATAACAACTGTTACATCACCCTCCCAGTCTTGAGCAAAGAGCTTGGCAAGTCCACCTAATGGAAAGCCAAGTTCCAGTACTTGATCACATCTATGTTTCACCTCCATCTCTACTAGATGAGCAAGCTACAGAATTGAAAACCACATTGGATTAGTTATAACAATCAACTGATGTCATAATGTTTTATCTAAGTTGTTATATTTCAGTAAGGAACAGAGGCCGAGTTAATGGAAAATGTAGAAGTGAAAAGTTCAGTTAACAAACAAAATAAACCAACACATGAACATTTATGTATGTATTATCATTCACAGAGGTTGGAGCCCATGAACATACCTTAGCTGCAAAACTACCTCCATAAGCTCGTATAAACTCTTTCAATCTCAATAATGGTGTAATATGGGGATTGGCCTGACTAACTATAAAATGGTTGACGTTGAACAGCTCTTTCAACTGCATCATAGGCAAATCCATCTCCAAGCTACCATCCCTCCAACGGCGCACTGGAGTAGAACCCTTTTCAGGACCCAAATTAAATGGAGGATGGTAAGGAACAATCTCTCCACTTCTATTTTTTGCCATCAATTCCTGAGCCTCAAAAAGGCCAGGAAAGGCACAAGAAGCAGTGACTGCACTCCATATAACAACATGAGGTGAAGTCAAGTAGTTAAGACATCTAGGTGGTTCATGCTTTCTTGGGGAACAAACTGTAATCCCAAGAATTCGACCTGTCATATCATAAGCTTCTTGAAATGTAAGATTGCTTGTTAGATTCCTCAGCATCACTTGCAATTGTCTGATCTCATGAACTGCACCAAATGTTGCAACCCTCTTCACAACTGTAAAAATCCCACCTATTTGATCAAAAAACTGTAATGAGTGCAGTGAATCCTCAAAAAAGTTCTGAAGCTCGGGCCAAGACCTAGTGGCAACAATGGAGCACATAACGGATCCTACACTTGAACCAGCAATTATCCTCGGCAAAAGTTTGTGTTCTACCAGTGTTTTAACCACTCCAAGATGAAAAGCTCCAAGGGAAGCACCCCCACTTAACAATAAAGCTGTCCTCCCAAATGCATGTCTAGTTTCATGCATGAAAGAAACCTTTTCTTCCAATGCAAGCTCCTCCGAATCAGAGTTGCACACCATTCTCAACTGAGTTGTTACCTCATCAATATACTCCTTGATTAGTCTTGGCATCTGAAGCCTACCTTTGTGAAGTTCAGGGTTACACATATTACCAAGATTCCTAACAAGATCTGCACGCATACAAAATATTATATCCCTAAGAGATCCCTCTTGCCTGCGATGGCGAAGCTCTTCAAGCTTGTTACTCACCAGCTCCACATCATAAAAGTCTGATTCATTCATCTTTGGTGTCTCTCTATCAAGCATTTTGGCTGCATGAGCCCATTCCTCATAGGTCAATGCAGATCTCATCATATTTCTCCAAAATTTCCGCCTATATACCATTTCAGCCCTCACCTTCACTTTGGCGTAGCGTTTCAACAAGAAAGCAACTATTGTCATCATTGCCAATATCCCCTGTGGATTTCTTGGGTGCAACCATGACACAATGGGTCCCCAAAATCTCCTAAAACCATAGAAGACATCCAACAACACAAAAAGTATCTGATGCTTCAATTTTAACATAGACTTGCAGAAAAGAACCCTGAAAGCAATAGTCCTACCAAGAATGCTAGAAGGGCCAATCGCGAAAGCGTCAACCCTAGCCTCGTTACTTATATGATCCATGCTTAGACCAAAACGATGAAAGTAAATACTTTTCTTCTCAAAAGCCAAACCCTTAAGAGATTATGTACTCTAAAGGAGTTTGGACGGTACAAAATGGCCTTTCTATGATACCATCAAAAAGTAAAATCTGAAAGGCAACGCTTTTACAATCGGAACGTCTGTTAACTTTGCATAAAACTCCCAAGAAGTTGATAAATGGATAAAATTAACAAGGAACCAGACAGAGAGTGATATCAACAAAAGGGCACTGTGTAAACAGAAAGATCATACATCACAACGGCACATTCGATTTGTGGATGATTCCATCAGTGATGTTGAATAAAAACAAGCAAAAGAACGCAACTTTTGGGTACAGAAAAGGTTCTGAATCAAATCTTGGATTCCAGGGGGACGATTCTCCGGAAGCAGAACACAGATCAGATTGGATACAGAAAAGGGGTCAAAATAAATGTGGTAAAGTAGGATTGCTGATGGAATGAAATGAAAAGAAATGGTGATAATGTATGAAACAGATAAATGTTCCCGCTAAGCCAAGAAGAGAAGGAAAAGGCTTAGCGAGAAGAAAGAAAAGTGGTCGTTTACATGAGGAACACGATAACTATGATTTGGAAGTTAAAAAGAAATGAAAAAGAAGGAAAAGGGACATTGGGATTTGCGAAGAGAAGATAAGGTTGAAGTAACGGTGACGCGGGAGCCAGAGAGAAAAGTGCGCCGTGGCTTGGCTGTTGACGCTGAATTCCAACAGTACAACTAAAGTTCCGTACTTTCGTTGCTAACTGTTTTCCCACATCAATAAAAATGTGTATAACATGTACATGGATAGAAAATAAAGTTATATTATTATTTATATAATTTAAAAACAAATATTTTCCTTTAATGTAAAAACCTAAATAACTACATATGTTTGGAAAATTGGTTATATAGCCATTAAAACCTACATAATACTTGTAGAAGGTTATCTAAAATAATACTAATTATGAAATATAATTTGAAAATACTTTGTTTAAAATTATATAAATCAAAACATATCCAAAAATTAAATTTATAAAAATTTAGCTTTCATTACATAAATTAACATAAGGTTTTATAGTATAAAAAATTTTAAATTTTAAATACATCTTCTCTAAATTTCAATATTTTTTTATTTTCCATTTACAATATAATATGTTTCACACGTAATCTATTTACAAAATCATTAAATTATAATTATTATCATATATATAATAATAAATTTAATATATATATATATATATACAACAACAATTTAATATATATTAACTAGAACAACAATAACTCGTATTTACATCAACAAAAATTTCACACTACCAACAACAATACTTTCAAACGAACATCCAACAAAAAATTTAAATACAGTAAATAACTAATAATTTCTTTAATAATATAATTTTATTTTCTTAAAACAAATACAGCACAACTAAATGTATAATATATTTAATTATTTTCTTAAAATCAACTATAATGAATTTTTTAATTCAAAATAAAATATAATATATATATATAGATATCATATAATAATTAAAATATAAAGTAATCAAACTTGTTGTATATTCCAAAAACATTTGCTCTCAAATATTTTTCAATAAAACTACACCATTAACATTTTTTTTTTCAATTCTTCATTTCCTTTTTCTATGTCCTAACCATATAATAACCTTATTAGATGTTTCTTTACCTCATAAAAATGGGTCCTCAGTGTCAACATGCTAACACGCAGTGTCATGGAGCTAAAATATTTCCAAACTTGCAGTGGTCTCTAGTGCTCAATGCCTATCAGTTTGTAAAAGTTGGCGCTTAGCGGTGCTATTATGGGGTTCAGCGTTGCATCATATATCAAAAAATGCAATTTAAGGTTTGGGTCAATCTAAACTTGTTTCATAACTCAAATTGGTACTCCTTCTTTAGGCATTGGTTTAAAACATTTTGGATCAAATGAGTTGGTACAAATTTGATCAATGACTTAGATTCTACATTTCCCCAATTACCACTAAATCAAACAACATACAACAAAAATTACAATTCCAATTAAACAAGATCAACCAACAAAAAACATACTAATTCATACTTTATCAATCCAAGCAAATGCACAATTTAGAAACACCCAATCAAACACAAGTTTAAGGATAACTTCCCTTACCTAACCAAATTGCAAAAACAATTATAAGACAACTCAACAAATTTAGTTCCACAAGATGATCTATCTACACAACGACACATCACAAAGGCGATCAAGACATATCTTTATGATCAATGATTAGTAGAGAAAGTCATATTAATGACTTAAATGACGCATGCAACCAAAAGAAGGATTGCATGCAAAAGACAAAGAAGATTAGACTAAGAAAAAATGATAGAAAACTAACTTATACGAACAAGAATTGATCAGTCCAAATTGAAAATTCACTGCAAAGATCATTTTATTGTCTTGGTTTTTCAATCATAAAAACAAAGAAGAAGAACTTTTAGAAAGAAGTCAGAGAACTCTATAAAAATAGTTTTTAGATAAATAATGTGTTTTAAAATAATGAAACTCATTTATAAGAATTATATTTATACTAAAACTTTTTAATATTAAAATAATCAAGTTTCACTATTTTTAAATCACTATCACTTCTAAAATAATGTTTTCTAAGTCTTTACAATATTGGTTTAAACAAATATCTCCATAAATTTTTTATTTAAAAAAAAATAATTCTTTATATAAAATAAAATTGACTTGTATAAAAATTAAAACTATTAACAAATATTTTGTTTTGTAAATAAACTTATATGAAAGTAAATATTATTTTTTTCAAATTAACTTAAATTCCTTAAGTAGTTTGAACTTTTATCCTCTTTTACTTGTCTTACACGCTTCTATTTCCATAAACAACTATTATAACAAAAATTGGTCCCAACACATCATAACGGCGTGTTGTTGCTTCTGCTCTATTTCGGAAAGGTAAACCTAAATTAGGGATTTGACGGAAAACTGTATTCTCTAAGTGATAATAGATGGAAAAATTAGTTGCCGTGGATATTTTTAAGTAAAATTTATTTAGATACTAGAATATTTATAGATAATTGGATGAGTAGGATTTTAGCAATTTTATTAGCTAATTCATTTAAAAAAATATTAGGTTGGGTTGAATTGAATTTTTATTTTATATATTAAATTTTGTTAAACCTAATTCATTTTTAATAGGTTGGATTAAGTGAAAAAAAAAAAATATATATATATATATATTTTGAAATTATTATTTTTAAGTATAACTTAATTAAAAAGTATCATATTTATTAATTATAATTTAAGGTTTTAATTTGTCTATAACACAAAACATAAATATAAGAGTGAGTATCAAATTATATTAAACCTGATATCAAATACATATAAGAGTGAGTTAGTTTGGGTTTAATACATTTTAATTCATTGGTAAATGAAAGTCAATTCAATCTAATTCAATTAGATTTGTCAAAATCATATTTGTCTAAACACCTTAACCACAAAGGGATCTGAATTGATTAATAGGCTTTTATCTGGTTTAAGATGAATCTTGAATAGATCTTTAGGTTTTAAAGCTCAATTAATCAATTTCACAGTTCTGGGTTGATGGACTGTTTAAGTCAATCAAGAAAGATCAAGAGAGAGAAGAAGGAATCAAGACACACAATTTATACTGGTTCGATTCAAGGCGAATCTATATCCAGTCTTCTCCTAAGTAACACACTTGGAGGATTCCACTAAACAGAAAGAATCCAAGAATTACAAGCACACCTGTGTAATTCTAAACCCCCCAAAACTCAAGAACTTGATTCACCAATCAAGAACTCCCCCTAGGAACAATGCATCCACACAATTGTACCTAGGCCTACACTTCACACACTGAAGCAATGTAATCAGAAATACAGTACACAAAATCAAGAAACGAATACACCTATGTTGTGTAGATTTGACAAAAAGCTCCTTGATTCAAGCAAGACTCATCATGGTAGAATCAACCATCAATCTTCTTGGATCTGCACTTGAGTGATCTTCCAGAATATTCAATCTCTCTGTGACTATCAGAAGATTCTCTCTCAGAAGGAAAACTGCGTGATTTGTCAATTATCTCCCGTAGCAAAACAGATTCTAAAAACAACTTTTATACAGAGTTTTCTGTTGTCACTAATTGATTAGCAATTTACCTAATCGATTATCGTGAGTATATTTTCACTTCCTTTGTGCCATACTCACAGCTAATCCATTAATTAAAAACCTAGCCATGCAAGTTTACACCAGCACAAGTTTAATGGTCCAAAGCAGCACACAGCAGGCCTAAAATACATCTGATAAAGAAAAATAATTGGACTAAAACTATGTTCTATTATAAACCAGTAGACATCATCAAAACCATTCTTCATTCATAGGTGAAGTAGCTCCCCTACCAACAAGATTGAGTTACATGAATCATCATTAATGTATTATAATAATTAATAAGTGATATTCAATTTATTAATTATATGTTTATCTAAATATTTTTCTAAAAAATAATAGTAAAAATAGATTTATTACCAAGCTAATTATTTGAAATTTAATTTTATAAATTTATAAAATTAAAATTATTTTGAAAGAAAATATTTTTTTTGAAATTTATATTTTATAATGTAACTTATTAAAGATTAGAAATTAAATTCATTAATACTAATATCTTATTATTAAATTTGTATTTAAATTTATATTCTGAAAAAGTAACTCTGCAATATCTTATTCAATGTTAAAATATATTATTTGTGGAGTTTTGTAAATACTCAAAAATATTTGTTTTCTAGATTAATATTTTATATAAAATGATAGACACGTGTTGTCATGCTGTAAGCGAACCAGGTAGGCTGAAAAACGAAAGGTGTAGAGTGTAAGTATAGATCTCAACGGCCACCGTGTACTTTAAGAATTCCAAGCTTGCGTACCACAATTTCACATGGATATGTTTTAATAAATAATTTTAAAATGAATAAAAATAATATTGTATTTTAAAATAATTTACCAAGCCTTAAACTTAATTGTAATTATAATTAGTATTTTTCCTTTATAATTTTTCTTTTAAAAAACAAATTAAGTTATTCAAATTATTATGTTTAGCTAATATTTTCGAACATTTATTGCTATTAGGAAAATGTCTAATATTGGCTTTGATAATGGTATAAAAGAAAAACGTTTTTGTATAAAATTTCATTGTTCCTGTGAGTGCAAACTTTCTCTCCTAAGTCTTCATTCGATTTAATGTCTCATTAATTCCTTGTACGTTTGAATTGGAACAAGTCTTTTTCAAACAACCCTCAATAATTACATTCGATTATTGCTTTCCACACTCCAAAATTACTAACTGCATTTCTATCTATATTTACAAAAGAAGAAAAAAACTAAAATGCCCTGTTTTACTGTACAGAAAGTTTGTTCCCAAAAAACATATTTTGTAAAACTTGTTTCAAAAGGTATTATATAAATTGCGGAAAATTTATTCCAGAAATCTTAATCTAAAAAGCTATTTCCAAAATATTGAAAAAATTTCATTCAATAAATCATATTTCAAAAGTTTTTGCAAAACTTATTCAAGAAAATTTCCAAAAGATATCATCCACAAACTACTTTTATGAAGAGTAACATATCATTTTAAAATTTTCGAAGGTGCGTGAAGAAATTATGGGAGTGCAAGAAACAAAAACCCATATATTATTATCTATAAAAATATATAAAGGGATTTTTCTTTTTGTGTTTACTCTTCACTTTTCAATTTTATCCTTAATTATTATTTTTAAAATTATTTATTTTATAATTATTTTTTTAATCATTTTTTTTAAATCTTTTTTATTTTGATCGTTATTCTAAAAATCTTTCTTTAACAGTTATTTTATTTAACAACTATTTTAAAGTTTATTATATATCTTTTAAAAATAAATATTATTAATCTTATAGAAATTAATATATATTTTAAAAATAAATATTTAAAATAAAAAAAGTGGATACACATGCGCGACAGTGTGTTTGCTAGTACATGTAAAATTACTCATTGTTGAGTGATGATACCATGAAAAACTTTAGTTTTGAGGGGTTTCTTCATGTACCTATTGTTTTCTTTCTGTCCCCCAACTTTACTTTTCTTGCCGTTTACATTTGACTCCTACAAAATATATATTAAATAAATAAATTATTATTATATGTGTGATTAGAGTTGGGCAAAGCATACTGAATTGCATTGAACCATTAAAAACTGCACTGAACTAAAAAATAGTTCGTCTGAACTGCACTGAACTGAACTATTTTTTTGCCTAACAAACTGAACTGAACTGTACTGCACTATAATATGACATAAACTATTATAAACTGAATTGTTGCACAAACTGCACTATTTTTAAACTGATCTGCTCTATTTTTGAACCGATTTTTAACTAAACCACATTAATTTTGAACCAAATTGTACTATTTTTTTAACTAAAATGTACTTCATCATTTCAATTGTTAATAAATTATTACATCAATTTAAATTGTTGAATTTTTTCTTCATTTTTTTTTATTTTACTAATAAACTTAACAAGTATATTAATAACGAATTGAGTTAAAGTATTTTTGTGCGATACTTATTCATGTACAATAGCTTGAAATTAACGTTTTTTATAAATAAATAGTATTTTATGTATTTACAATATTTTTAAATTTAAATGAATATAAATTTAGTTAAAACACTATATATTTAAAATTACAAAAAATATATTTGAAGAAAGAATTAAAGAGATTGATAAAATTATATAAAATTATATATAATATCACATTATTTTGTTACGTACTAAAGGGACAATAAAAATGAAACTTAAGATATTATTTATAAAAATTAATTCTCCCACTGTTATACCCTCTTCCATGAATTATAGGAATCGTGTGATATATAAGAAAAACATAGTTTCAAGAGAAAAAGAGGAAACTATAATTAAAAGAGACAGATTTTATTTTGTGTTTGGTATAAAAAAATATTTAGAAAATAAGTGTTGAAAGTATTAAATTTTCTTTATTATAAATAATTAAATTAATTAATATAAATTATATATAACATTATTTTTTATAAAATGAAATAAATATTACAGACTATTTTTAATAAAATTAAATAATTAATATCAATGAAACCGTAACTTATAATATAACCATAAAATTGTTACTTAAATATATTATTATAATATAACCTAAAAAGTGTTACATACTTTTTTTTATTGTTGTATATGAAATGAAAAAAAAATCAAAGAGTAAATTTTGTGCATATAGTACATGAGATGAGGAAATACAATGAGTGTTGTACATTACTAGTACTGACTAAGCGTGAAGTAACGAGAAAAAATTAAAATACAGTTCAGTTTAATAATAAAATAGTTAACTCATTTAAGTTTGATTTTTAAAAACTGTACCGAATAATAGTATAGTTCAATTTTTAATACAATCAATTCAGTTTATTATAATATAAAACAATATAATTAACTGTAGTACATTACGATTAAATTAATTATGCCCAGTACTATAGTACTATACGTGATATACCATGTATAAAATTCGGAATTCACACAGAATTTCAAATTCTGGTCAAATGTCAATTGTTCTTTTTATTGAATTTTAAAATCCGGTTAAACTATCTGCATTGCACTCGTCTCGATTATAAATAAGTATTACCATATTTATTATTGGTTACCCGTAAGTAATAAATGCTATTGTATATCAATTATTTGTGTTATATTTTACTTTATGGGTATAAATATTTTTGTCATTTCTGGTCTTAATTTATCTCATTCTTCTTCATTTACATCCCTTCACATTATTTCCTTTTATTTTGCATTCTGAAATATGTTTTTCTATTTTATATTTCAAATTAATCAATTCAAAATATAAAATTTTTATTTTGAATTGTATAATTTAAAATATAAAATAAAAATGTATTTTGAATTACAATATCCAAAATATAAAATTTGTATTCTATATTATATAATTCAAAATATAAAATTTATATTTTAGATTCTACAATTTAAAATATAAACAAAAAATATATTTTATATTTTACTATATGAAATATAAAATTTATATTCTAAAATTCATAATGCATTTTTTATATTGTACTCCAAATTATATCAATCTAGAATACAAATTTTATATTATGGATTATGTATTTTAGAATATTTTCGAATTGTGTATTATGAAACAGAAAATGAAAAAAAGGATAAAATTAAAATTTTAAAATATATGAAAGTGCAAGAAGAAATTATGGTTGTACATAAAAAAATGTCTTTTGTAGAATATTCTCAATATTAAAAATCAATATTAAAAATATATATATTTCTTATCTGTTTTAAAAAAATTTCGTAAAAAAGTAAATTCTATTATTAAAATTAATTTATAAAAAATTGCTAGTGATTTTTTTTTTGTAAATATTTTGTATTATAGAAAATTATATAATGCACGTTTCAATATTTCCTTAATATCACAAACACATTATATTCAAATATTTTATACGATCCCAAAATTAGAGTATTAAGACAAGACTTAGAAGTATTAATGATAATAATGATATTATTATTATTATAATAATAATAATAACGTGAAACACTTTACACGATAAAAATAAACGAATTGCAAATTGCAGTACGTGGTTGTCTCGCGGCAACTGTTGCCACATAGTAAAAAATGATTAAGTGTTCACAACAAACCTTAATCAACGATTACCGAAAAATGCAAAATGAAATGAAGAAAAACAAAACAAAGCAAAGAATTTCATCAGATCTGAAGCTTCCAACAAAACAAAGTCTTTCTCTCTCCTTCGTTCATTCACCGGTTTCCATTCTCGCAAGCATTGCAAGGGAATCCAACTGAGAGGGTGAAGAAGAAGAAGGAGAAGGAAAAGGGGCAACAGCAATGGGGGGTCTTGCATTGGGTTCTGCCTTCGATTCCAAATCTGGGCAGATAATAATGGCTGCTTTGCTTTTGATGATTGTGTCCTTCTATACTGGCACGCTTTTTGGCAACAATGCTCCCCTTTACGTCTCTCAGCTTGATTCTAATTCTCCTTCTTCTTTTCCCAACAATGTCTCCTCTAACGGTAACCTCTTCAGCTCAACTCAGCTACGAAAATCGCTTTTCTAATGCTTCTTCTAAAGCCATATTGCCAAATTTTGAAGCTTTTCTATCTGGGTTTCTCTTGAACTTCCATTAATTTCATGTATCGGTTTTCTTTAAAATGCTTCTGTTTGGAAATTCCCAGATTTAGGAAGTTTTCAGTTCATTAATTTTGGAGCATATTTTAATAGTTATACTCTAGTGAATGAGTGTTAACCCACAGTATGTTAGTTCCTCATAGAATCATTTCGGTGCTATCAGATCCAAGTGGGTCCTCTACATATGGTTTGCTTTAAATGGGTGTATGAATTGAATGTACATTCGGCTTGATTGAGTTGCTTAAAGTTTTTAATTACATTTTTGTGGGGGATATCACTTGGTGTCGGTGGCTTAGTTGGAAACTTGTGTTAAGGTTAAATCCTTAATGTTTCATAGTGCTGCTTTGAGAAAGATCACTGAATGTTCTTAACTCTTGCAGGTACTGATAAATTCAGTAACAAAGTTGCTCTGACTTACAGGAAAACCCCTATTGTAATTCCAGAAACAGGGGTGGATGTGTGCCCTTTGAAGTTCAATGAGTATATTCCCTGCCATGATGTTTCCTATGTGGCAACTCTAGCCCCGAGCCTTGATTTTTCTAGAAAAGAAGAACTGGAGAGACACTGTCCTCCTCTTGAAAAGCGCTTATTCTGCTTGGTTCCTCCGCCAAAAGATTATAAAATACCTATCGAGTGGCCTCTTAGCAGGGATTATGTTTGGCGAAGCAATGTGAATCATACACATCTTGCAGAAGTCAAAGGAGGCCAAAATTGGGTCCATGAGAAGGATCAGCTCTGGTGGTTTCCTGGCGGTGGTACCCATTTCAAGCATGGGGCTTCTGAGTACATAGAGAGGTAGCTGCAATTGACTTATTTAAGTTCCTTGTGTTCTTTGTCTAAGAACCATATGCTGATCGTAGAAATGTTATTATGATGATTTTGTGGTTACATTGGCGACTGCTGTGATGACTTTATTTTTCTTCCACTATAGCAAATCCATGTGAGTAATTTTTTAAAATCAAATTGAGGATGACTATGTGAAGAGTACATAAAGATACCTGTATTGTAATTTGATAAATTTCAAATTTATCTTAACAGTCATGAAATATTTGACCATCATATATTGAGTATGTGGAGAGAAGAAGTAAAATATGATGTATTAATCTATAATAAAAAAAATTCTCAACATTAATATGTATCTAATTTTATTACTGATGAATCTAGTGCTGTGATCTACAGAGAATTCTCATTTTTAACCCTTTGTAGTTCAGAAGATGATCTATCACGAATAACCATGAACTTTTGTCCTTGGTGATTGTGAATTCTGATAAACAAATTTCTTGTAGGCTGAAATTCTGAGACTTGTGAAAGAAATGAAATTCTAATTTTGTAGTAGTAGACTGAAATTACTGGATTGAATGTCCCAACGAGGATGTGATCACTTTTGGAATGTTGTCCTAGGAGTCAAAGGAATGACTAATGCTTTAAAGAAACTTTCAGGCTTATGATCTTATATTGCAGATCATTCCACAAGTTAGTCTATGGTATGCAAATTGCAACATATTTCAATGCTGTAGACTTGTTAGAATTTGTGGTTCATTTGGTGTTAATGAAACCAGCAGAAACCAAATTCCTAGAAATTAGATTTAGACTTAACTCAGTCCTACAAAATCGGTTTATAAAGTAAAGTTTGCATAAAGTTATTATTGTATTTTAGTTATATCATATGGTTATATCTCTAGCATAATTAAGTCATATCTCTAACAATTTCTAATATTTATATTCAATTTTAGTAATCTTCACTACCTATGGTTTAATTATGTTGGTTGATGCTCCAAAATAAATGAACATGAGTGGTTGTATGCTGTGAGTAGTTTAACAGTTTTCTGATGATAATTTTTGCCACCTTTTTCTGGAACTTGTTCACTGAAGTTGGTGCTCCTGTGAAAAATTTTCTAGCTGAAAAGTGCATGACATAGTTGTTATACATTTAATTTTCATGAATGCAGGCTAGGACATATGATTACCAATGAGACTGGTGATCTGCGTTCTGCTGGGGTAGTTCAAGTTCTGGATGTGGGCTGTGGTGTGGCTAGTTTTTCAGCATATCTTCTTCCATTGAATATACGAACAATGTCCTTTGCCCCCAAGGATGGTCATGAAAATCAAATTCAATTTGCATTAGAACGAGGGATTGGTGCAATGATCGCTGCCATGTCCACAAAACAATTACCGTATCCTAGTGAGTCATTTGAAATGATTCACTGTTCACGGTGCAGAATAGACTTTCATGAAAATGGTAATTTGCTTGTTATTTATGATTTTACCTTTAATTCTGTAGATGATACAATAAATTAAGAAGATGCAATGTGTTGTTACCTATACTCCAATGTGAGTTCTATAGCCTTATTTGCAATCCTTCTACATGATCTGCCTCCTGCCAATAGCATAGATGGAGTGAGGTGTATGTATAAAGACATTTAAATTTTTCAGTTGGTAAAGGATTTGCAAGTGTCAATAAGTGAGAGGCTAGAATGAGATTATCATTCTTGGTGGGTTTGCTCCCCGTTCTATAGAGTGGAGTCGTCATAAAATAAGGAAAGTTCAGTCCTACATGATTAATAAAATTGGTTCCTTTAATAACATAGGGAAAGTGGGATTTTGTATTTAGTTGATTCTCAAAAGGATTGAATCATTTAGTGTGTCTGGAAACAAGTTAAAATTGCAGTTTTCCAAGTCCAATAAAAAAAATGAATAAACAACAACTATCAACTTCTGTCAAGATGTGGCTTTTCACATCAAACATCCCATTTAAATTGTTTCCAAACATCTATATGCATAGACTATTAAAAGGCTTACCCAATGTTCTTATAAATTGGTATCGGAGCTTGCTGCAACTGTCTCAATAAAGAGCTAAGTATGAAGGGGCTGAGAGAAGTGATCTGGATATTGATTCTTAGAGGCAATTTTATGATAAGGACTTAGGTGTGATGGGGTGCCTAAGTCTATCATAATCATTGACATTGTCCTCACTTCTGTTGAAGGTGCTGAAAACTTGCCCTATTAGACCTATCCAATACTTTTGTTATGAATTTAAAGTGGTTAACTAATAGAATAGTGATAAGTGCCCAAGCACTTGGGGAACCCACCCCTTAAAAGCTAGTTATCAATGAGGTGGAATTAAACATTTAAATACTCCATTGAGCATCTCATACTGTTTATGTGGGACTTAAACTATAATATCCAATCCCCTATCACGCCACTACCCTCTAGCCAAGTACCTTGTACTATTATGTAGGACTTTGGCATCCATAATACCCAAGTACTTGTCAAATAGATGCATTTAATACTTCTCAAAACTACGTAAGCTGGTGAGGTTAGCGTTATTTGAATGGACTTTGTCCAATTTAGAGGAAGAGAAATAGAGAGGGAGATAGGATGGAATTTCTCAAGTGAGGTGGGAACATTTGCATTCTTCATAGACTAGGTGAGGTGGGAACTATTTCATTGACAGATGAGTAAGTGAGTGGTATTTCCTAAACAATAATTCCTGTGGAAATTGAGTGCATTTAATGTTTGATCCATGAACTCATTTATCCGATGATTCATGAGGTGAATGTTATTCTGACTGACATTTTTTCTGTTGTGAATCTTCTGCAGATGGGATTTTACTGAATGAGTTGAACCGTCTTCTTCGCTTTAATGGGTACTTTGTTTATTCAGCTCCCCCGGCTTATAAAAAGGATAAAGAGTATCCTGTCATTTGGGATAAATTGATGAATTTGACTACAGCAATGTGTTGGAGACTCATTGCTCGAAAAGTCCAGACTGCAATATGGATTAAAGAAAATAATGAGTCATGCCTTTTGCACAATGCAGAGCAAAAGCTTATAAACATCTGTGACCCTGCTGATGATTCCAAACCTTCATGGAATATCCAGCTTAAGAATTGTGTACAAGTAAGAAATTCTAAAACAGATTCTTACAAGCTTCCTCCAAGTCATGAGCGCCATTCAGTGTTCTCTAACAACCTTAACATGATAGGTCTGTCCACTCTCTTTTGTACATGTGCAAGACTCTACTTTCTGGTTTCCATATTTAACATCTTCCTTAATCTTAACTTATACTTTCCTAACCTTTCTACTAGTGATTCCTTGTCTGTCTGCCTGTCCATATCTCTGTCTCTCTCTTATACACACACACATGCATGTGCACTCTGAGAGCGTAGATATTCTGGCCAGAGAATTTTAATTAAAGGACCTTATAGGAAGTTCCTACTAGTTTCATGGTTTCAATTTTCATGCATATGATTTATTATCATCAAAATTGCATTTTCAAATGGCTATTAGACTATATTCAGTCTTAGAAAGGCACAATCTGCAGCATATCAGAAATTAGCTTACTGACATCATTTTTGTTGCGTCATGAAAACTTGATAGGTTATGCTATCTTAATGTTAGTATTTTGCTAGCTGTGAATAGTTCTGTTCTGAAACTTCAAGTTCAGTGGGAACATAATTAACTTGCATCAGTGATAAAAAGAAAAATAGATTTGAGGTGTAGGATCAACCTAACAAGGAGTGCACGTTACTTTTTCCTGAATAAATTTATTATATTATCAAACAGACATGTAGTTGAGCATTTTCCCAAATTATCTATAAGTGAAAGTATTCTTGTAATCATTGATGTAAATATTAACAAACATAATAATGTAGACGGAAAACCTCTGGTCTGTGTGCCCTGTATTTGAATGAGATGGTTAATAGTTAATATGTTTGAAATAAAAGGACTAATATTCTTTGACCGTTCAATGGAAATTATATGTTAAAACAAGCATTGCTATGGTGCACTCAATAGCCTCTTTCGGTCTGATATCCCTTGAACCTTTTGAACAACAGGTATAAGTCAGAATGAATTTAGTTCAGATACTCTCTTCTGGCAAGAACAAATTGGTCATTACTGGAGACTGATGAATGTCAAGGAGACAGAAATTCGCAATGTGATGGATATGAATGCCTATTGTGGTGGATTTGCTGTTGCACTAAATAGCTTTCCGGTTTGGGTAATGAATGTAGTTCCTGCAAGCATGAAGAACACCTTATCTGGAATTTATGACCGAGGATTGATTGGAACTTTTCATGATTGGTAAGACTTTTGCTATTGATATCCTAACTAGCAAATGCTTTCTCAACACCTGTGTTTAGACATTATTAGTTGACTGCAGCTAACATGGATTCTGAAACATTAGGTGTGAACCATTTTCAAGTTACCCTCGGACATATGATCTTTTGCATGCCAATTATCTCTTCTCGCACTACAAAACAAAAGGGGAAGGTTGTTTGTTGGACGACATTATGCTGGAGATGGATCGACTTATACGCCCACTGGTAATCACAATTATTAACTCTCATCTTTCATGGTTGTATGCATACATGAGACCAAAGTAAAAATTCATGCAATGCATTAGTTTTGGTCAAATCTGGTTTTAGTACATATCCTAGTGTCCAAATGTGTGTTCAAGTGTTAGTAGTTCCATAATAAGTAGAACAAGCTACCTGATATAGTAATACTTTGGGGAACTGAACTGAGAAATTAACACCCAAATCGTTTTTACGACTTCAGATTTATAATTGAAGAAAATGATTGTGGTACTTTCTCTATGAGGAGTTCCACCTCCACTACACTGGAATAAATTACTTTATGTCCATACTTTCGTTTTCTTTTATTCCTAATTACTCAGTGCTACTTATTATATGCAGGGATTTGTTATCATTAGGGATGAGGGAGACATTACCTCAAGAATCCAAGAGATAGCCCCAAAATTCCTGTGGGATGTGGAATCAAAATTGTTAGAGAACAAAGAAAAGAAAATGGAAACTGTTCTAATTTGTAGAAAAAAGTTTTGGGCAATCGGCTAAAGTGACTTGATCTAGAAGTGTTTTCCACATAGAAAAGGTTCTTATAAAGCATACGGGTAATTTGTAATGTTAATTTGCTCACTGCTCCAATGCTCCCACGACCATGTTGTGTAGATGTCTAGAGAGCACTCATTTTGTATATGTTTTTGCTTTCAGCTTAGCAATTATGAATAGAAAGTAGTTGTTTTCCTTATACTTGTTAATCTAATTTCTGTTATATGTGCTTGAATATCAGAAATAAGCATAACATATTCATCTTAGGTTTTCTTATGGCCTAATTGTTTTATTTATTTATTTATTTTGGTGATGCATTGGCTCTTATATTAGTAGTGTTTTGAAGAATGTTAAGGAATTGTAATTGGCAACTGCTACTCTATCAATACCCCTTTATTGTAAAATGAAGCATGAAGAAGAGTTATCATATCAGATTCATCTTTTATTTTTAAGTTGCATGTAACACTTCTTTCATTTCATTGTAATTGTTTTTTGCTTTTTATTCTGAGAAACTTAGGCAGTCTTTCCAATCGAACAATTTCGTTGTCATGATATGTGAGAATTTTAATCTAGTTAAACTAAATTCACAATTTGAATGAGAGTTCATTCACCATAAACATCGATCATGTTATGCATAATGTCCACATCATTCTAATATTTAAAAAATCAAGGATAGATCTAAACGAGTTAAAATATTTAGTTTGCTTCACACTTTCATGCAGGCTTACATATCGGCTATTCCCATATTGCATCAATATTTGAAATATATATTTTAGAAATTGAATTATACAATATAAAATCTATATTTTTAGATTGTTTCTACATTTTCAGACATGTAGTTCAAAACTCCATATTACAGATTAGATAATTTAAAATATTTTCTTAAAAATTTTGATTGCACAATGTATGATGTATGTTCAAATTATAATAGTCGATAATATATTTTTAGATTTTGAAACAGAATTTTAAATTACGCAATCTTTATGCATTTATGAATTTTCAAGTCATGGAAATTGAAATATACTTTTTAAGACTATATTTCTTTATTTTTGGATTACTGTTAAGAATACATTTCTATATTTCACAATTTACAAATATATTTATGTATTATACAATCTGAAATGCTATTAATTCAAGAATAATATGAAGATTCTAGAAGAAATCCACTATCACTTATATATCTCAGCCTCTATTTTATGTTCTTGCCATGGCCCACTGGGCCCATGACCCAATTTTTACACTTTCGCATGTTAAAGTAAAGGTAGTTGCTTTCTTCGTCTCAATATCTTTCTTCATAATTTTTTTTTGTTCATTTTGTCTTTTTGGATTATATAATTCGAAAACTATTTTTTAGTTTTTAAATCATGTAATTTAATTTTTTTTCGGAATTACACAATTTAAAAGTTATTTTTTTTGAATGATTTTCGGATTATAAGTTTGAAAGTTCTTTGATTTCCGAATTGCATATTCTCAAAATTTCAACTCTCAAATTATGTAATCTGAAAATGACTTCTAGCTTTTGAATTATACAACTTGAAAATCAAAAAACAACTTTTGAATTTTATAATCCAAAAAGAATAAAATGGAAAAAAGTTTATGCGACGGAGAACAATTTATGGAGGTGTAATAAGAACTGCACAAGGTAAATTGTATTAGTATATTGAATGAAGAGAAATTATTCACTTAATTATCTGTGTCAACGTTATATTAATACACTGGGATTACGTAAATACTATTAGAAGAGAAAATTAATCAGAAATAAAAATCAAATCAGTTTCTTTTATAAGTTAAAAGAATGTACCAAATAAAAATTATATTTTGAAGAAGTTAGTATGAAAGTTTGTACAATATTTTTTAAAGTTAAGTCAATATAATTATGGGTTTCTCATTTATTCTTTTGTAGAAGTGTTCATAGAGAAGTTCTTATAATTTATTTTTCTAAAATTTTTTATGGAGAAGTTCTTATAAAATAATGCCTTTAACATACTTTTAAGCTGGAGAAATTGATGTTATACCTAAATAAAAAATTATATTTTTAAAAATCAGTGTACAAACTCTACAAATGAGCTAATGTGAATTTTTAGTTTATGACAAAAAAGTTTCTTCCCACTTTCCTCTCATATAAGTATTTATATAAGAGAAAAATATATAATAAGTTCACAATTTATTTTAGCGTTGAATTTTCGAACAAAATTCACACAATAATTAGAAGTTGTAAGTAAAGATTTTAAAGGTAACTTTATCATATATTTTTTTTCACTTTATTAGATAGGGGTGGTCTTCTTGAGCTTAAATCCCTTCAACATTTTAAATTTGTTGAAAATATCATAATATACTCAAAGAATGTTAGAAATATACAGGCATACAAATATACATCACTCATCAAACAAAATCAATGTAGGTTCTATCTTAGATACTAGTATACTAAAGTTGGTAATACAAAATAATAATATAATAATTTTCATAACATAACAAAAATTAAATTATCTATTTTATTATATATAAAACAAAATAACATAATAAATTTTTGAAGTATAGGAATTCTTCAATAAGGTAAAGATTATATATATATGTTGACTATGCAACTAACGTTTATTATACCTACTGCTTTAGTGTACAGAGACAAAATTAAATATATTTTTAGTTTTTATATTTAGAGGTAAAATTTAAATTTTTTATTATTTTAAACTTTTATATATTTTAATTTTTAAATTTTAAAAATAAATGGATATAATTTTTTAGTTAAAGATATTAACTTTTATTAGATGTTAAATGATGTTTCATACTATAAGATGACTTCTCTTTGGGTTAGGTTATGTTTCATCATACGAGTTTTATACATATAAAGTATTTGATATCACTTTTAATTTAAAACTTAGAGACAATTGAATTATGAGTCTTTTATTTGTAACTTTAATGTAGAACTTTAACTCACACTTGAACTATTCTCACCGTAATATTAGTGAGTTAAAAAGAATATATATATATATATATATATATATATATATATATATATTTATTTATTTTTAAAGTACATACGGTGAGACTCAAATATGGTGGTGATGAAGAAGTATTAAAAAAGATGTAGTTTTTTATGGTAAATGATGAGTGGTGAGAATTAAGAAGGGTTTGAAGGAGAAGAAGATTGAGAGAAGAGAATTATGGTGGTGTCATGTAATGTCAGCTTCATTCTACTCTCCATGTGATCTCTGCTCCCACACTTCATAACTCTTTCCCTCTTTCTTCATCATTTCACTTACCTTGTTACCCTCTATTTTCTTCTTTCTGCTTCAAATTTCTATTTAATTTTAAATTTTGTTCTCAATATTTTTCAAAATATATAATTTCAATCTTTCTTTTTTTTATTTCACGTCTTTTAATTCTTTATTATCCATACCTTTTTAGACATGATATGATGAAATTAGAAAATTACGAATTTTGTAAAATATAAGGTTAAAGTAATTTTTTTGTTGTTAACTTTGGATATTTTTAAATTTAATCTTTTAGTTTCCAAAGTTTGAAAAATGTTATTTTTGATCTCTCTTTGTAAACCATCTTAAAGGAAATGAGCATGTAACATCGTTACAATTTCACGAGCTTCTTTTACTCTTTTAAATTTAAGTCATGAAATTGAAGTAGTTCCTTCGGTTTTTTTATTTAATTTGGTCTCCCAATTTCATACATAAATGAATTTAGTAATTTCAACTAAATTTCGTTATATTTATTTGACATTTCAAACACATCTCACGATAGCATTTGAGTTGTTTACGTTGGTCGATACATTTTCATTTCAATGTTAGCTTGAAAACATGTTTGAAAAAAAGACTAAATTCACACATTTCTAAAATAAAATACTAAATTAGTTCAAAAATTTCAAATATTGATTAATTTCAATTTTCAGTAAGAATTAGAATACCGAAAACATATTTAATCTTAAAATAAAATGTGAATTATTATTCAATACAAAAAATTAAAATCCGTGAAATTATAAAAATTAAAAATGATGAAATTATATTAAATTAAAATCGACGGAATTATTGTTATTATTATTTATTATTATTATTATCCAGTTAAACAAGGTCTCGGTCCATTTATTTAGCATGTTAATTTGGGATACATCTAGTTGCAGAAAATATGTTGGATCCTTGTCCTGTAAAAGAGGATTCATTCTTTCTAATGGAGGGGAGAGAGAGGAGAATCGATTTTCCTGCATTTTTTTTTTAAACAATTAATCCTTATAGCACATGAGAATTGATTATTCCTAATGGAGGAGAAAGGATAATCAATTTTCTTGCATTAATTTTTTTCAAAATTAGTGCAAGTGACAGATGAGAATTTATGAAGATACAAATCGATTCTCATCTACCTTTCAACTTTAAATTCTCTCATCCTCAAGCCACATTTGTTCATCTTATAGAGTATTTTAGTATTTTTCAAGTTTGATAAGTTGGCTTTCTCATATCATCTTCGTTTAAGTGCAAAGATTTAGAAATACTGATCATCTTAATAGTACACGTGAAAGAAAATAATATTTTAACTCATTTTTTTTATTTACTTTTAATTTATTATTTTAATTATTATTAGATTATTTTTTTATCTTTTTTAATAATGTAATGTAGTAATGTAGTGATAATTGAAATGGTGGATTAAAATAATCGAAAGAAATAGTGTGTGCATGCATGTATACATATTTATTTGATTTGACCTAATTTAACAGCATTGATCGATGTTTAACAGTAACAGTGGTGTGACTATTCCCTGTTCATTGGTATCATTTTTGTTGATGCGTGAGTCTGTTTCTTTGTCTCTATCTCACCGAGCCACGCGTGCACGTCCCTGACTCAATTTCAGAACCAGATCATCGCAGTGAATTGTCAATCAAATTATTGGATCCTACTACCTTCAACAATACACATTAATTCAATATCTTCAAAAACTACATCAACCCTTTTTGTCTATTTCTTTTCTGATAAATGATGCCATGTAAAGTTATCAACGTTGCTTTTGCTCAACAAATTTATTTTCAGCAGATTAATGTAATAAAGCCATGAACTATGGGATTTTAGATTTGTCATGATTTTTTAACATTCTGCATACTGAAGTTTTGAAGAGATTTGAGAGAGTATGTTGCTATTTTACCACTTTGCTCCTTCATAGTACTTCCTAAGTTTTGCACCATTTCCATTTCCATAGTTTTCTATTATTATTGTTCCTTTATGAAGATACCAATGTGATTACGAAGAAGTAATGAAATCGGATATATTGTACTTTGACGTGATTCTAACATTGATGTGATTCCTACATCTTCAGTAGCTTTTGTTTAATGTACTCGGTTCCATTTGTTATGTATCCGATTTTAAAAGGTGTTTTAGTTCTTTATCCGATTCCGTTTTAGTGTATCTGATTCCACCATTACTATGTCCTCGATTTGTGATTTGCAATTCAAATCAAATATATTATAATATTTATTTTTTAATTAATAAATATCATTACTATTTTTATTTATCAAGAAAAAAAATTCAAAATTAATTACAACTTATCTAATCATCATTTTATATTATTTTTAACATCAAGGGTAATTTGATAATCTTACTTTTTCATAAATTAAATTTTATTTTTTATTAGCCACATTAGTCAAATCTTACACAAACTTTTACAAAATTTACTTTTAAATTCTTTTCACTATCAATTTTAAATCATTTATAAAGAACAACATAAACTTCATCCTAAATCCACTCAAATCAATCATTTCTTTCTCTCTTAGATACTTTCACTCAAATGTACACACCCTATGAGTTTCGTGTTTTACTTTTACTTTTAGTTTTAGTTACGTAAGTATATTTTATTTCTTATTAATGAGAGTTCATGATAAAAGAAAAATGTTCTTATTTTTACACTTTCTGAAACAATTAAGTGTTTAAAAATAAGATGATATTTTATAGTACAAAAAATATTTTTAAAAATATACTTGCATGTAGACTTGTCAAATTGGCCCAGTTTTCATGATTTGGCCCTGGCCCATATGGACTGGGGTTAGAAAAGCCCACATGGCCAAAAAGCCTCTTATGGGAAAAGCTCACAGGGCCAAAAAGCCCACAAAAATCCTGTGGTATAGGGCCAACCCATGGGCCTTTTTTTTAGAAAAAAATATTCATTATGAATACAAAAAAAAATGGAAATAACTGAAAAAAAAAACACAACAAAACAACATATGCATCTTCCCTGTTTTGCATCCATATGTATCAGAATGAAG
>Ga0209589_1002531_pt1 | contig 31749 bp, 13 predicted proteins | sample CowpeawhiteBW_FD_187525 | JGI IMG/M metagenome (GOLD analysis project Ga0209589, IMG submission 187525) | Root nodule microbial communities of legume samples collected from California USA - Cow pea white BW (SPAdes) (version 2) | ecosystem: Host-associated > Plants > Roots > Nodule | place: USA...
ACTTGACAACTCTTTTTAGACAACTTTTTAATAAATAAAAAATAACGTATTAATTTATTTAATTAAATAAATTATTGAATATCTTATCACTATTGAAATTAAATAACTACTTTTAAAATAACATATATACAATTTTTAAAATTATATACATTTTAGATAACATTATTGTATTATTTTTAATTAATTACTCATAAAATAACAAAATAACTTATTCTTTAATAAAATAAGAATATGAATATAGATAGGTGTATATAATTGTGATAAATTAGACTAGCGAAAACAAAATTGTGAGGAATTAGCTACGGATTAGTAAGAATAAAGTTGCGAGAGATTAGCTACGAATTAGCGAGAACAAAGTTGCGAGAGATTAGCTACGGTTTAGTGAGAACAAAGTTGCGAGAGATTAGCTACAGATTAGCGAGAACAAAGTTGCAAGAGATTAGCTACGGATTAGCGAGAACAAAGTTGCGAAGAATTAGCTACGGGCGAGAACAAAGTTGCGAGAGATTAGCTACGGATTAACAAGAACAAAGTTGCGAAAAATTAGCTACGGATTAACGAAAACAAAGTTGCGAAAAATTAGCTACGGATTAGAACAAAGTTGCGAGAGATTAGCTACGGATTAGCGAGAGAATTTGCTACAGAATAGCGATGAAATATATCTCTCTCTAATTAGCTACCTGGATTTAGCTACGAAATATTCTCTAGCAATTTTGTAGTTAATCTGTAGCAAAACTGATTAGCGAGGGATTAGCTACGAAATAGCTACGAAATTTTCTGTAACTAATATGTAATTTTTTTGTAGTGCTCTAACATAAGTAAAAATGAATTTGTTTTCCTATCTAATTCTCATCCCTGTTTTCTAATATTCTTCTAAATGGCCAAATATAAAATATTATTCAAGTTTTTTTTCAAGTAAATGAAGTATTATTTTAAAAATATTTTTCACTAAAAAAAATTAAATTAGAATAATTGAGGATATGAGTTGGAGACATGAAGTTTAAAGAAGAGGTTTTAAAAGGAGAAATTGAGAGATTCGTTTTTTTCCCAATTAATTCCCTTGTATAATTTCTTAGATTATGCCAATTACAATTCCTCCATCACCATCTTAATCTCATAAATTTTCCAATAAGTTTATAATTTATTATATGTTTTTTTTTGTTTCTTAAATTTTGACTACGATTGTCGTACCTTAAGCGAATAATACAATATCACATATTGATAAACTATTATAGAACTTCGGTCTCAAACAAATCTTAGCCAAAAAAATAAAAAATAAAAATAAACTCAGTCAATATATAGGGAAAGTACGTCAACAATATGTACACATAAAAAACAGTAAACTATATGTTGATCTTATATGAGAAAGTGTAAAAAAATTTGATAAATTTTTTCAATGGCAATATCTTTTGACAATTTTTACTTACAAACATATATTGATAACTATCTTTTAAAAATAAATACTATATTAAGATCAAAATAATAAATATAAATACAATTTTAAAATAAAATAGCAATATTCAAAGTTGTATTATAGTGTGATATTCAAAAGAAAAAATAGAATAAGGTTTTAGAAGAGAAACATAAATACATTGAACATAGATTGTGTGTGTAAAATATATGAAAGATGTGTAAAGAAATTGTGCTTATGGGTGGTTGTTGGTGAAGTGAAGAGTAGGACACATGAATGGATAAATGAGTGGTCGTTGTGGTTGTAGCTTCTGATGAGAACACAACAGAGCAGAAAACTGTACCATAAAATGAGGAATCAAACAGTACACAACATGCATTTGATAAATTTTTTATTTAGTTATATACAAATGTTATACCAAATTTTTTTTTATATTACACTAATTTATTAATTATTTGAAATAGAGATATTAAAATTGGATTTAAACTGAGTCAACTTGATTTATCATGAGGTGGGTTGGATTGAAAAATTTTCAATTTTTTGGAATGTTGGTTGAAATGAGTTTGATTGACTTAACCAATGGATTAAACAAATTTGAGTCGAGTTGAAGGTGGATTGATCCTAAATTCACTAACAACAATACTTTATTGGTATTTTTACAATTTTTTATTAAAAGTTTTCACTACTTCTAATTATGTAGGTTTATTATTTGATCTTTTTAAGTATTGGAATTGATCAATAATATTTGAATAGTTTAGATATTTAATTTATTTGTCTGTTAAGTTATATATGTTAATGCTTTAATTTTTAACTACAATTTTTATAATAATATTTGAATAACTAGATAAACACTTTGGTTCCACTACTATAAACAACGTTGATCGAGTCAATTCACTTTTGTTGTAATACAATCAAAATATAAAATAAATTATAAAAACAAAACATTTATAAGTGAATCAGCTCATTAATCCACCATTTATATGTATAAAACTTTAAAAAATAGACACATCAATTGTTGTATAACATCATTCATCATCTTAATATTACATTAGTTGGGTGAGTTCCTCTTGATTGAGCAACTTCATTTATATTTACAACATGTCATTTGTTTCACTTGACTCAGAACACCGACGTCATCTATGGGGACGAAAACTCTCCTAGCTTCCGATTGAGAGTTTGTTCTGGTATATCCAATAGTCTCACATCGCTTAAGAATTGAGGCGAGCAGGTTAAATACTCCTTAAACTCCCTAAGACCTCTTTTAAAGACAAAACATGACAAAGTTTTAGGCTCCATAATGGACAATGCCTCGAATGTAATTATTGACTCTAGCGATGACAAAAGTTATTAACTCTTTTAAGGACAAAACATGACAAAGTTTCAAGCTTCAAAATGGATAACAGTCGATTAGGTATTTGTTCTAATATATCCAATAGTCTCACATTGTTTAGGAGTCAAGATTGGTTTAAATACCACTTTCTCTTTCAACATCATCATCCGATACATCTTTTAAGAAAAAAAACCGTAAAAAAACTTCATACTTAAAAGTGGACATATTGACAGACTTGGAATCAGAAGAATATTTATTTTTGTTTGAGCGAAATTCAACACGAGAGCACTATCCTTCCATAACTCTGGCGACCCCATGATCATCTCGTCACTTGAAGACTATGACTGCGTTCTGATATGGTGCGGGAAGCTTTAGCCTCACATGTGTTGTTAGATGATTTCTTGGCCCAACAAAAACATCGTTTTCTATTCTCATTAACCAATCTATTCCTCTTTCTGGTTGGGCTATGTCACGCCCTCTCAACAATACTTTGGTATCCACGTCGATTCATTTTTACTTTCTGTACCTCCAATTCAACTATTGTTCCACCCTTTATCTCACTAAAATTTATAAATTTATTACACTTATGAATCGAACCACGTAAGATTTCTAACTTTCTCTATATTCACTTTATTATATTTTTAGAACTATAAGTAGATGTTATTAAAAAACTATATTTAAGTATAGAACTAAAAATAATTGCTTAAACAGACTATTGTAACTATGTTTGTAAATTTCACTCTTAATATGAATAACTTATGATATAAGATTGAATTTTTTTGGGGAATCATAATGGCAGAGTTTATCAATTTTTAATGTTTTGGAATTGTTTAAGTTATCTTAAAAATAGCTTCAAATTGCAATTAACCTCTTTAAAGTTAAATGATTGTATGCTGTTTATATAATTTTAGTAAATATAAGTTATAATATATGTACTATAATTCTAATAGTAATACAAATACAGAAAAATATATAATTCTAATACAATCACCCATCTTACCTCGTATAGAAAGTCACGGTTCAAGAAAGCTTAATATACTATTTACAAATATTTTATTAATGCCATATTTTGATATATTAAATATGGTGTATGTGTGGTTGTTATGGATTTCTCACTTTTTAGTTGTTCCACATGCTTGATTAATGGAATAATTAAGAAAAAAACAGATTTCACCAAAACCGAGGAAATAATTAGGGCTCTAATCAATATGAAAAGCAGATAATGCAATTCAAAAAGTGAACATATCCTTATATATATAATTTTAAATAGTAAAAACCTTATACCAGCTAAAAATATAATTAAAATACATTTTGATACGATAACCTCATTTTACAAACTATTCTTATAAAATATAGAGTAATCTCGCTTTACAAACAAATTATAAAAATTAAATTAAATATGCATATATTACTAAAAAATTTTATATTATAGGAGATTTTTTTTGTAAATTTATTAAAAGATTTACAAAAAAAAAACTTTTCTCTACCGTTTTTTCTATGAATTTTAATTGACAAATAATTTTTCGTGAGTAATTATTTTTTACAAAATTATAAAATTTAAAAATATTTTTTACAAAATTTGTTACGAAAAATGTTTTATACAAAATATTTTATAAAAAAACTATTAGTAATTTTCCGTAATTGATTTTTTATAATAAAATTTATAAATATTTTCTAAAAATAAATTTTAAAACAAAATTGTCAGAAGTTTTTTTAATAGTGAAGTTCAATGTATTTATACGTGTCAAGGGGAAGCGCAACACCCATAAATTATATTATTTATTGCGTTCACTCCTCCGATCCAATCCCAGGCCTTTCTTTTCACACCCCACCGTCCACTATCTACATCACTTTAGTGAAACGTTTTTTTGACAAAAAATATTGTAAAATCATGAACTTAAGAACTTACGATTATTAAATATTAAATGCATAGCATTAATTGAGCATAGGTGTGTGTAGTATATAGAAGCTGAAAAGTAATGAATGTTATTTAAATGGGGTATTAGTTTGAAAGTCACTGAGGCACCTGGACTCAACTCTTGCGGAAAATCATCAGAGAACGCACTTTACTCTCCGATGGAGCAAGCATGGCAGAATTGGTCTCATCAAATGGTAACATCAGAAACACAAGGTACCATGTTATGTTATCGTTGTCGTAACATGTTTGAAATGATTGTTTTGTCGTAGGAAATGGACGATGATGATGATAGGCACGAGGATCTGATGTTAGAAGAGTGCCACACAGAAGAGGAGGAGTTCCTGAGAGAGATTCTTGGTGAACCAAGTTTTTGTTCTGAAAGTGAAACTCATCACCACAACTCCACAACAATGGCACCTTCCAAAAGGTCTTCTTCTTCTCCCAGAACATATATTTTGTCTTTCGATAGCTCTACCATTATACCTGCTACCACCCCTCAACCACCGTCTTCTTCCCCTCTCTCCGGCAAAAAACGCCGCCAAAATCTCAACTCAGAACAACCAAAACCCAAGTCCACAACCCAAAAGAGGGGAAGAAACGGTTCCGTGGACCACATCATGGCCGAAAGAAAAAGGAGACAGGAACTCACAGAAAGGTTCATCGCACTTTCAGCCACCATCCCTGGTCTCAAGAAGGTACCTTGTCTCTTTCTCTAACCCCACATTTCTCTCCCAATTTACTCTATGCACTGTTCTAACTTTTTCTTTCCATTTTTAAATATATATATTATATTATTATTACTCCTCTCTCTGGGTATCTATCTATCATATCAGTGCCTGTTCAACTTTTTTAATTTATATTTCAACTTGGTACTCAATGGAGAAAATTTGTCAACTTTCGCGTCTCGGTAATCAAAGAATACTGGAATCCTATGTACAGATCAGAGTATATTCCTATACTCCCTTTATAATTCTTTTTTTCTTCCTGGATTAGGTTTTCAGAGACACCATTATTCGTTCCGTACTTGATATATCGTTTTTTTATTAAAACTTAATCTTGATCTTCACTAGCGTCGACGATCTCCGTGCTGTGCTGTAGCCTGTAGCATGAAGACCGGTCTTCACATTTTCGAGACAAAAACAAGTTTTTTTTTTTTTGTATTGTATTATAATCTTAAAAAGTACAGTAGTAATGAGAGCATCACATTGTGACACATGGTAGATACCTGGAACACAGCGCATCAATGCACTCTGTATCGAACAAACCTTCATTTTAGAATGTGTTTGGTTGAGATGATCGGAGACGATTTCAGGTTAAATTTTTATGAAAAACCAACTTGCCCATTGGTTTTTGGCCACTAAAAGACCCTGATTTACACAGCAAAATGTCATCTTTTTCATTTGAAAACTTTTCTTTCAGTGCATAACTATCTAAGCAACATGATATTTCACAGACGGACAAGAGTTCGATTCTGGGCGAAGCGATTAATTACGTGAAAGAACTTAAAGAACGTGTGACGGAGCTTGAAGAGAGAAACAAGAGAGGGAAAGAATCGGTGATGATCCAGAAGAAGAGTGATGTGTGTGACTCGAGTGAAACAGATTCGAAGGATTGGTGTAGAATGCTCCCTGATATCGAAGCGAGAGTGATGGAGAATGAGGTGCTGATTGAGATTCATTGCGAGAAGGAAGAAGGGGTTGAACTCAAATTATTGGACCACCTTGAAAATCTTCATCTCTGTGTCACCGCCACCAGCGTGTTGCCCTTTGGGAATTCAACTCTTGGCATTACCATTATCGCTCAGGTACTTTCATCGAACAGTTCACGTTCAAGTAAATCTTTGAATAACTATTCTACTGCGTGATCAGTGTTTGCGTTCATGGTTGCAGATGGGTGACGCATACAAGATGACAGTGAAAGATGTAGTGAAAAATCTGAGGAAAGTGCTGATGAATCACATGAACATCCATGGCGATCCGTACTAGTGTATCAAACAGTTTGTTTGGGAATTACTCACTTGGTCTTTTTATTTTCCATGGTTCGATCTTGTATCAACTTTGAAATTTTAAATTTCAGAGATTCCATTTCGTGTTCTTGTTTATAACAAAAAAACGAAAGCTTCACTGGAAAGTGTTTCTGATAAACACATGTGCTTCTTTTCTTTTAATAATTGTATTTGAGTGGTAGATCCATTAAATGATTTAATTAACCAATGCTTTATATATATATATATATATATATATATATATATATATATATATATATATATATATATATATATATAAAGTTTTGCTTTTATTTAAAATAATTTACTAAAAGTATAATCACCTTTTCGAAACCTTTTGAATATATACGTGGAGTGCTTATGTATGACGAAATAAATGAGAATAGAAAACGTGTATACTAAAAGTAAATATCATAATTTTAGTAGCAAAATCATTTTGTATACTATTTTTAATTTAAATTCCATACATGATCATTACAAATTAAAATTGTGTGGATAGTTAAATAAAATAAACTGTGAAATTGTGTGGATTGTAATTTTTAAAGTAATATGTTGCATCACTTGTTTATCTTCTTGAATAAAATGATAAAATCTGAATTTAATTAAAATTTACTAAAAACAAATGTTATGATTTAAATTGTTTCTTTCATAGTGAACTCTCCATTTTGAGTTGATTGTAACAGTTCATAGAAAGTCATATTCAGAAATAGATAACTATCTAACTAACTTTCGAAAAAACAATTAAAGAGATGAATAAATAAAATTTTATAGTAAAAAATGAAAAAAAATATAAATAATATATAATATATAATAATGAAAAAGAAGACAAAGGAACTAATAAAAAACAAAGGATTCCATTATCATACTTTCTTAAAGCATAAGAAAATTTATCGTATTATTCAGAAATGTAATATTAGAGTTCTCAAATAATTCACAATATTTATGTTATGAGACAAATAAACTCTAATCATTGGAACATTGATTCTGATGATAATAATGAAGAAGAAAAGAGTGAGACAAGATTGTTAACTTTACTTTTTCTCAAATTTCAACTCATAGACGTCTCGAAATTGATAACCATATTCGTAAATTGATGAAATTATTTTAGCAGGATTATTATGCATAACTACCATTTTGATAGAGTATGAAATAAATATTTTATATTATATATATATATATATATATATATATATATTGATAACAAAATCATAATTTTAGGTCATTGAATATTAAGTATTAAGTCCGAACTTTTTATTTAAATTAAATAATGTAATACTTAAATCATTAAATATGTAGTGCGATGTCATGTTATATGGGAATTTTTTAAAATTATTAAAAGTAACAATTAAAAGATGTAATAATAAGCTGCAAGATAAGAAAAAATTTAATGATAAATCTTCGATGAAAGTCCTACGTATAAATTTTATTATTTTACAAAATTTTACACTAAAGTAGAACATAACATTTCTATTTTAAATAATGATAAGATTATAAATATTTTCAAATGATAAAAAAATATTACATTTCAAATTTGTTTTTACTAGACCTACAAAAATTTACTTTAACATATAAAAATTTATATTTTACGTTGTATAACAAAATCTATTTGAAAAATAGCATGAAATCTCCGAATACAAATTTGGACTAATTTTTTCCATAAATATTATCTTAAATAATTAGGTAAAAAATTATGTATAATTATTTGTCAATATTCTATTTTAATATTCAAGTGGAGCAACTTTTTTAATTAAAATAATTCATATCCACACCTAACGCATACACATTTGTCCTAAGGTTTGGCTTTATACTTTCTATTTGATTTTGATATAATGGAACTTGTTTGGCATGATTAACTGCATGGGTGTAGGTTATTATTATTATTATTATTATTATTATTATTATTATTTATATATATATATATATATATATATATATATATATATATATATATATATATATATATATATATATATATATATATATATAAATATAAAGTTCACTATACATTAATGTAAAATCATAAGGTCTTGTACTTAAAACTACGTGTTTGTTTGAACACTAAAGGTAGATATTATGTGATGAGTATAATAACAATTTTAGTTTGAATCAAGTTTGGTTTTTATGCAAGAATTAAAGTGGAGTCTTAAAAGAGTATTAGAATTTTTTTAATTAAAAATAAAATTACGGTATTGAATAATTCAGTAGATATTAAACTTGTTAACATGATTATCCGAAAATATCAATCGTTCATTTGTTATACTATTTCATATAATACTTATGCAAACTGAAAATAAAATACATTAGTACATTCAAATCAAACTTAATAAATTTAAATAAAAATAAAAATATAATATTTTTTTAACATATTATAGTACCTAGATAATTATAACACTTGGAGTAATTTGACATGTCCCACGTCACACAAAAACATGAAAACAAACGTGATTCACATTAACTTGCTAAAATCCAAACGCCGAATGCGCGTGTCGCAGCAGAACAAGTTCTATGATTACTAACTAATAATTGTTAAATAAATGTGGTAAAAGTGATTCAAGCTTTATTTGGAAATATTTTACTTCTATTATTACACAAATTATCATCAATTTTTTAAATTTTCTAATATTATGACTCTGAAATATAATTCATCATTAACTATTAAATTAAAATATAAAGAGTAGAATTAAAAAAATACTTTAAAATAAGTTTTTCACTCCTAATTTGTACTGATATCTTTAATTAATACATTTAAGAGGAGAAAATATATTTAAACGTTTAAGATATTAATTTGTCATAATCCTAATAAAAGAGAAGAAAATAAACAAAAAAAACTTAAAGTTATAAAATCAGTATGAAAACATATTGAGTAGTATCCGAATTCGAACACATTTAAGTAGAAACTTAAAAAAACGAAAAAAAAATCTATACTACGATCTAAATTTGAACGCATTTAAGAGGTCAAACCAAAGGTGAACCCACTCATCTTATTTCTTCTTTTAAGTAATTGATTTTTTTTTCTACACATATTTATTATGGTGATTTCTTTGTTAAGTCATATTTGTTCCCTACCCTATTTATTATGGGATAGTAGATATGAAACTCAACTACTATTTATTAACGTCTCTTAGACAAGGTAGATATTTTCAACTAACACATTTAAACACATTGTCGAATATTCGATTATTTATCATGCTTTGTTTCATTTAGTGATGTATTGTGCATAATACATTCAATTTATCACTCCTCCAAAAATCATCTTGTATTCAATTCTCCGTGTCATTCTTCATGCACTCCATTGAATTTTCCATGTCAATTCACACATAAATATTTTGAAAAAGAAATATATATTACATAATGATACATTTTATTAATTAGTACGTATAAAATATACACTTTTACTTATAATCAAATATTACGTAAGAAGGCGGATTTAATAATTCTGTGGAAATTAAAATTGTTAAGTTAATGTTTAGATAAGTTGAAACATCATTGGGCTTTTAATGGTTTGAGTTGGGCTTAAAAGAAAAAGCCCAATGGAGGAAGTATTTGTTTTGGGGCCTGAGAAAGGAAATATCAAGAGAAGAGGTTGTAAGAAAAATATCTAATGCAAATCCTGTTTCAAATGATGATTGATATTTAGATTCATATGCAAACAAATCTTGTTTGGTCGGTTATTTGGTCTGATCTGGTCTGGGACATTCACGTCGTGAAGAACAGGTAGGCAAAGGATCCATTACTTCCTTTTTCATGTTATCTCAAACTTTATTTTTCACTTCATTCTCCTACCATTCAATCAATCACCCTATTGGGTTTTGGGTTATGCATAATTTCCAATTCTTTCTCCAATTCCCAGTTCAATTCATTACAGAACGAATCAATCCTTGACCCCTTTTAAATTTCGCCCAGATCTAACCATTTTTGTAATCGTGTTTCTTCTCGTGTCAAAGGGATAGTCGACAGAGCAACATACACGCGTGATGTGTATCCTATGTTGGAATTTTCGAATTTTAATTGTTGGGCATTGGTATAAATGAGTATGGGATGAAAATTTGACCTTGTTGCGATAAATTGTTTATTTTTGCAGTGGATGGATATCATACCAGAGCACATAGTATGGGAGATATTGAGTAGAATGAAGAAAACAAATGACAGAAACGCTGTTTCTCTTGTTTGTAAGCGTCTTTTTTACTTGGACAATGCACAGAGGCAATGCATAAAGGTTGGGTGTGGTATGGATCCTGCAGATGAAGCTTTAACGTGTCTGTGCATAAGGTTTCAGAACTTGTCCAAGGTGGAGATTACATACTCTGGATGGATGTCCAAACTGGGAAAACAATTAGATGATAAGGGTCTTCTGATTCTTGCAAAACACTGTCCTCTGCTCAGTGATCTCTCCCTCAGCTACTGCACATTCATCACTGATGTTGGTCTCCGTTACTTGGCTTCATCTTCCAAGCTCTCATCTCTGAGGTTGAATTTCACTCCAAGGATCACTGGCTGTGGCATTCTCTCTCTTGTTGTGGGTTGCAAGAACCTCTCAAGGCTTCACCTTATAAGATGTCTCAATGTGAGTAGTGTGGAGTGGCTTGAATACCTTGGCAAGCTTGGAACATTGGAGGATCTCTCCATCAAGAATTGCCGGGCCATTGGTGAAGGGGACTTGATTAAGCTTGGACATGGTTGGCAGAAACTCAGAAGGTTGCAGTTTGAAGTGGATGCTAATTACCGATACATGAAGGTCTATGATCGGTTGTCTGTGGATAGGTGGCAAAAACAGCATGTGCCTTGTGAGAATATGCTTGAACTTAGCTTGGTGAATTGCATCATCAGCCCTGGGAGAGGACTGGCTTGCGTGTTGACAAAGTGCAAGAACTTGCAGAAAATTCATCTGGACATGTGTGTTGGTGTGAGAGACTTTGACATCATTTGTTTGTCCGAAAGATCAAGTGACCTTAAATCGGTTTCATTTAGAGTTCCATCGGATTTTTCGCTTCCCTCATTGGTGAACAATCCATTGAGATTGACAGATGAGAGTCTGAAAGCCTTGGCTCAAAACTGCTCCAAGCTTGAATCAGTGAGGATATCTTTTTCTGATGGGGAGTTTCCTTCATCATCCTCGTTCACATTGAGTGGAATACTATGTTTGATTAATAAATGTCCTGTTCGACAGCTTGCACTAGATCATGTTTATTCCTTCAATGATGTTGGAATGGAAGCCCTTTGCGCTGCAGAATATCTTGAAACTCTTGAACTTGTAAGGTGCCAAGAAATCAGTGATGAAGGACTACAGCTTGTGAGCCAGTTTCCCAGATTGTGCATTTTGCGGTTAAGCAAATGTTTGGGGATCTCTGATGATGGATTAAAGCCACTTATTGGATCTTTGAAGTTGGATTTCTTGGCCATCGAAGATTGTCCTCAAATTTCTGAAAGGGGTGTTCAAGGTGCTGCAAAGTCTGTGTCTTTCAGACAAGACTTATCATGGATGTACTGAAGCTGTTGAGGTTTAAGGAATCTTAGCTATCTTCAATGCTACTCTATACCTATGTGTCGTGTATCAAAATCATAGTGTCACACATATATAAGATTATTCTGTTGTATTTATTTTGTACAGGAATTGATCAAATAGTATTTCCTGCAGTATATGGTTTATATCATGTAAGCAATACTTCCTACATTTATGAAATTGGATTTTTTTTGTAAACGGAAAGTGTTGCTTCAATGTTCTCAAGTGAATGCAGAAAAGTTCATCATAAAAGTAGTTTTTACTTAACTATGTTACAATTTGATTCTTTCTGAACCAGGTCTGTCTTGTGGCTGATGCACCCTGTAGCCAAACCCAACTGAGGCAATTAGCTATAAATGTGTCTTTCCATTCTCTTTTCTGGAATAACTATGATGTGTTGGGCCCCTCACTCTTTCAATGGTGTTCAAGTTTTCATTCTTTGAATCAAAACAATAAAAATATCACAAAGCATTAATTCATATTATTGTTAATGATGGTTTAAGTTTTGGGTTTATGACGGTTAAAGATTTGATTTTAAAATTGAGTTTCTTATGCCATTTATAGTAATTATATTTCTGATATATTTATATATGAATCCAATCTTTGTATGCAACAAAAAAAAAAGAGAATGGAACTGAGTAGAAACTCAAGAAAAACATGATACAAAGAATATTGAAAAGAAGGTCATTATTTAGACAGGTTTCACAGTTCCCAAGTTCTGTTCCGGTTTAACGGCACTAGAATAGGAAGTTGATAAAGATATAGCATACTTTATTAACCTATTGTTCAACTTAAATTTTACCAACTTTCCTTTTTACTTAAGTTAGTTTTAAATTTTAAAAAAAAAATTCTAATTTCTTGTTCTTGAAATGAATATGATGAGAAACCCAACCAAACTGTTTCTAAGTTAATTAAAGAAAAATAGATTGAGACATTTGGAATTTGTGAAAAAATGTGATAGATTATAACTTGCACTCACAGTTTGAGAGGATTATCTATGATAAGATTGTTATGAGTTATTAACTTATGAATCTTATATTTAGGAATTTTATTCTGATATTACACCTTTTTCTTAATTTACTTTTACAGCCTTATACCTAGTTTCACTTTTTAATAATTTTACATAAATTTATTTATTTGTATCAATAATTTTCGTACTCCAACTATACTATTTTAAGTAAAATTGGTAAATGTGTTATAATAAGTAAATAAAAATATTATTGTTCACAAACACTGCTCTTGAGTGTTTATTTCAAAGTTGAGTAGTTGAACAAACTGAATGAATGTTTCTCTCATCTCAAGCTTTATGCTTTTTCACCATTTCATGAAATTGATTTTTAATTGTTAAGAAAATTTTATTTGTACAAGCAACTTTTGCATGAGAATATAACTCTCTGTGGTCCAATGCAATAGAATTCGGTATTTTTTTTTTTGGAAAATTATTAGAAACCACACGAAATTGTTGATTCAATGGTTAAAAATTCTAAAATTTCTGGATAGAGCAGCGCAGTACAAATACCAAAATTTACAATATTTTCAGGAATATTCAAATCTTGTCATCTAATGCAGCAAACTAATAAACACTTGATTTTTCATTTTTTTTATCCGGTTCTATAAATAACAGTGTTCCAAAAGTTGCCATTGCTCATTATTAATTTTTTAAAATTGTGAAAATTTTAATTGGATTGAAGACGAATGTATAATTGAATATAGATAAACGATTAAAAATGAAAAGATATGTCAGTTGATGAAACAGAAGAGAGAGTGAGTTGATTATTTGTTTATTGATATGTCTAAATCTTTTCATTATTTTATAAATATTTTTTCTTTTGTTTAAGTTTTGAACTTTGATTGAATAAGTAATGGCACTAATCATAAACTTAATTAATTTTAATCACCGAACTTTACTCACTAATGGCACTACTTTAATAATTAAATCAAACTACAAGAATAATTTAGTCAAAATTTTATTCCTATTATTAAATTATACACAAACATTTAAAAAACAAAATACTGTATTAAAGGATGTAGAATCTATTCTACTAAAATAACGACAATTTAGTTTTTTTGTTTAAATATATTCACTAAAATAATACTAAATTAAATGTTACTATATAAAGAAGCCTTGTTAAAGTGGTTTTAATAATTGATTAAATAATACTTATAATAAAACTATAATTCAATTAACATTTTAATAATATAGTATTCTACTTTTAATGACACTTTAATTAAAAACGAAATATATAATAAAACTTAGTTAATTCTATGTTTTAGTGTTTAATGACTCTATCAATCCATGGTCCAAAAAAGCATTCAAACGAACACCCCCTCCTACAGAAACATTATGATTGTACAATATAACATAATTTCACACTTATAAAACGCAAGCTAAACAAGAGGTTCAGTGAGTACCGAGAATTTGAAAACGTTACCTTCTTCAACGATGCATAAGAAGCTTTTGAAGAGAATTAAAAAGAAAGCAAATGACCACAAGAACCAAAATTCTTGAATTATCTATGTAGAACAGGTAATTACATTAATGAGGAAATATATCTATAATAAAGGACGATCGAGGGTTGCCAGAAAGAATTTTGGACAATGTAGAAACCTGTGAAGGGAAAAAAAATGGAACTACACCTGATCTGTTAGGATTTCTACACTACCCTCAGTTTCATGAATGAAAAGAAAAAAACAATTTCCACATCAGTTTTGACCAAGTGGGAAATGTGAATGGTTTAACATCTACAATTACATTAGCAAAACTTACTTTGTTAGAACTGACGTGCTATTCCTTGTACTATCACTATTAGGCACAGTTGCAAGCTGAATGAATGTCACTGGTGATTTTATCTTTTTATTAGGTAAGCTAATTCAATGCATGGCATTGGCGCTGAAATCATCATCAACGGGCAAATTTAGATCAGGAAGCACGAATGTAGATTCTTGGTTACCATTGTCTTGTGCTTTGGGAGAAGCATTTGCTGCAGAAACAGGTGAAACGTCATGTGTGACAGTGTCTGGGGAGGCTGAATTAGATGAATGACACTCTGACGTTGCAAACTGAGATGGGCCACTCACAGCTGCACTAGAGTTTTGCCGTGACACAAAATCAAGCTGTTAAAAAAGTTCAACACATTAGATTCTAATGCACCATATCTCAGATAGTTTATTCGTCATTCAACAAGTTTTACAGATTTTAGTTTTACAGGTTTTACAAAGGAAGAAGATGAGGGAGCTTTACCTTAATTCTCTTTAAGCTTTCATTTGTTGTTCTATGTTTCTCAACAGTCAGACGCAAGGACGCCAGTTCCTGTTCCCAAATCCATAGGATGTTGGTGAATAAACCATAACAAATTGTATCTCCAAAGGTACGGAATGAGACTCAGTGAAGCGAAATTAACCTATTTATGAAAATAAAGGCAAAAACTCACTTTTTTCAAACTTCTTCTTTCCTTCAACAACAAATCCTCCTCATCTTTTAGTTCAGCTAAGGTCTGCAGACACGACAAAAATTAAGTTTAAGCAGGCAACTGAAACAGAAGGGAAGAAACACAAAGGGAGAACAGACAAATTTAATTTTATCCATAAGTGTAATCGCAAGAAAAGAAGTAAAACATGGGGCCATGGCGCTATTTCCAATTGTGTTAGCTGTAAGAACTGGTTAAAATTATAACTGTACCACGAGCTAAAAAACAAAAGATAAAATCACTAAAATACATATTTTTTTAAAAGATCTAAAACGCCAACAACCCATTCAGTCACGGTCTTTAATAAAGGAGAAGCTGAAAAAACAGACAAAATTGAATTGTAAGTTAGTTGTTGGATCAATCAAACTTTGCTTTAGTGTGTTTTCAATACTCCATGAGAACATGTAAACTAATTTGTTATTCTATTCAATTAACAGCAAATCACAACTACTAAGGTCGTATGAGGTTAAGCACCGTTTATCACCTCCACTAATTGGTCCTCTCTCTAGTTTCTTAGGTCATATGAGAAAGACAAATTATAAACATGCTCCATCCAAAAGTGGAGGGTGGGGAGGGAAGGGAAAAACAGGGTGCGGGGAAAAAGGATGAAGAGAGAAAGCAATAGATGGGATACAAGATATAGTAGAAATGTAGAGAAAGATTGGGAGTGACCAGTAAGAAGTCAAAAGAATGTTTGTAAGGACACAATGAGAACACATTGTTATAGGAAAATTCGCTGCATAGATCATGTCTACACAAGTTGGTGGTGTAGACCAATCAATAATAGACAAGTTGGGTAGTCTAGGTCTATATGATTATGTACCATAAAGTATAGTGTTGATGATTTGGTCTGCCCAACTTTCTCAAACATGGTCTACAAAAGTATATTTATCCCGTCATAGATTGGCAACCATCCAGCGCTTCTTCTATCTAGCCTTGATTCATATTCTTACAATTCTTAAATAGCATACAGATATATATATATATTCTCTCTTATCTCCTAAAATATCCTGATACACGCGCATCACGGTTCCTATAATCAAGTGTTCCTCAAAAGTTAAATTTATGAAACACTCTAATTACTAGAATATTCGAATATGGACATCAGTAAAAGGCTCATATTTACCTTTTTTCTTCTTGACTTTCTGGTAGTGGCTGTTTCACTGGGATTAGTAACCTGCAAAATACCAAATGTAAGAGAATTCAGGATCCAGAAAAATATGGATTTATAGAACAGATTATTAAATTAGTACAACTAGATCTTATTTTAGGGATTGTTTTAATCCTAAAAAACACAATCTCGGAAGTTAGCTGTTACGATCTTTATTTGAGAGAGAAAAAACTAATTTTAAATTTGAGAGTTTTTTAAATATTATATTTGGCCCAATTTCTCCGTTTTAGAGGAATAATTTGTTTGAAAGAAAACTAAGTTACACCGCATATTAGAGTAGAGATAAATAAGCAATAAATCAAGCAAAGCCCACTCACATAGACCTTTTTTGGGATCTGAAACTTTTAATGTGAGTAAGTAATAATAATGTGAAGCGAGAAAGAAAAACTGAAAAAATAAAAAATGCATCGTATAAGTATGAGTCTGAAGCACTCAAGGTAGCATTAATTGAAGTGTACCATATTCTAATATGAGAACTTGCTATTTATACCTTACGCTCATAGTGCAGTGGCTCCGTACCATCACAGCGATACAGAAAGAACGACGTTGTTTTGGGTTTAGGGTGAAGAAGAGAGCTTAGCTAGGATGGTGGTGAGAAACAAATCGCTCTCTTCAGAACCTGTCCATCCAAAAACGAACAAGCCTACGCCAAATAATTTAACTGTGTTTCAAAATGAAGACAGAGTGGTAGACCGGTAGAGATTGGTCCATAAGCCATTGACCCAACCCAACCCACCGATTTGGTAACCATGTGGTCCCCATCGATTTCGTATAGGAGCTACCAAAATCGCTATAATCGTTGATGGCATTTAACGCACCACAGTGCCACTCTTCCTTCGTCTTTTTACTTTCCAAGTATATTTATTTTGAACCCAAATAAAAAACAACACGAGATAGATACCCCATTTCATTTATTTTCCTCACACACTACACCACTCCCTCCCCAAAATAAAAAATAACCACAGATTCTCAGAATTCGGACCCTGTCCCACCAAACGCGAAAAAGACCACTGCTACTACCATAACAACAAAACAATTAAACACCCTCTTATTATTCTATGGGATAACACTTCCCAATCAAAAACTCCTATTCCCTTTGCTCTTTACCTTTTCTTTCTCTGAAAAAAAAAAATCGCATTCCTGATTTTGACTTTTGCCATTCACTATCTTATTATTTGACATCAACACAGAGGCTCGCCTTGTGTTCAAACTCTGACGCGGATATCGTAACTGACATTTGTCATCTTTTATTTAACTGGCATGTGAATGAAACGATGACGCACACCGAGATGGAGTGGGATTAGTTAAAAATAATTACTACTATTAATTAATAATTATTACTAGTATTATTAAAGCACGAAAGCGAGAGAGAAGAGAGAGAGAGAGTGCGGGTGCAGGAAAAGCATGAATGGAGCGACGACACAAATACAAGTTTCCCACCGAACCCTACCCTTTGATAGCATCGTAATTATAAAAACACCAAAAAAAGCGCACAACCAGTCAACCACTACTAAACACCACACCAAACATTATGCAATGAAGAAGACGAAGAAGAACAAGAAGAAGCAATTTGCCACGAAAACACGCCACCCAAAAAAACATGCTATTCCCGTAATATTACGCAAATACCCCTCGCAAATACCGATATCAATAAAATAAAAATAAAATCAGTTGCAACTTCCATCTTATACGGGCGAAACACGCTGGAGAGACGAAATTGGGTTCTGAAGGAAGGGCGTTTCCGTCATTTGAGAAGGAAAAGTGTGGAGGAAGAAAGGTGTGGAGAAGAAGAAGAAGAGTCATCGAAGCAAGGCCATAGTAACTACTCTTGTTTCAAATTCACAAAAACTCAATAGTAACAAAATGAAAATAAAAGTAACAGATGTAAAATTCTAAATCTGGCGTAGGCGAAATCCTCGTCAATGGCATTTTCGTCCATTCGAGAATCCAAGAAAAACCGCCACACCAACATGCATACACATACACACATATAGCTACAGTTACAGAGAGACACACACAAAAACAAAAGAAACCGTTTAACTCCGACACGTGAGGGCCACGAGCGTGACGGAAAAGTGAAACACAAAACAGAAGGAGAAGGAGAAGGAGAAGAGAATGAACCTTAGATCTTGAGGTTTGGGGTAGAGTGGTTAGGCGGCTGGACTCCTCGTAACCGTCCAGGTTGCCGCCGCTCGCTGACGTGGCGCCGCTCCAGGAGAGCGGCGTGGTGGGGCTGGCTCTGGTGGAGTCCTGTTTTTTGTGCGACGCGGCGGCGGCGTGTCTGCGGGCGGATCTTGAGCGGCGCTGACGCACGGTCCAGTGGAGGTGAAGAGACGGCGGCGGCGGCGGAAGAGGAGGAGTGCGGCGGAGGCGGAGGAGAAGGTTGACGACGAGGGAATCGTCGGCGACGGCGAGGTTGACCCAGTCGTCGTCGTGGCACATCTGGTGAGACGGATTGGAAGAAAGAAAACAAGTGGGTGTGGTTGGAATGTTAAATAGGCAATAATAAGAAAGAAAGAAGAAAGAAAGAAAGAAGGTGTGGGAGACTTATATGATGTTCCTGCTTCTGCTATGTATGCTTCATATCACCACTCCATAGATATAATAATATAATCAGAAATGAAAAAGAAAAACAAAAATGAAGAAAGGGAAAGGCTTGTGTTGTGATTGCAATTGAAAATTGTAATCGAAGAAGTTGCTGTGTGGATCATTCCTAGGGGTCCCACATCGGTTTCACGTGTCAAACAAACCTCAAGTGTTCTTTTTTATCTTCTCTACTCTTTTATTCCCATTTTTGGTGGGCAAGACACTGCCAATTATCGCAACAAAAACCAATTTTTCGATTTCAAAGAAAAATATAAAAAGCATGGATGGATTCTTGTATGAGCATATGCATGGACCCCATTTTGTTTTCATATTTCCACATCTAAACCTATTCTATAACTCTTTTTCACTGTAACTTAATGCACTAACTTTACTTTTATTTACATCTATACACAATCATTATATAACAAACTTCATAATTCACTCACAAATAAACACATATTATAGCCCAATAACTTTGTTACTTATCATTTAAGAGCCTTATAATATATTATGGTATAAATAGTTTACTTAATTATTATTCAAAGAGCACATTAAAATTCTTTTACTTATAGTGAGATTTTTATTCAATTTCCAAATATAGTCACATTACACGTAATTATGAACTTTAATGTCTCGTTTATTCAATTTATAACAGTGCAATCTTTTATTTATTTTCATATAAAACATAAAAAATGTAAAAGAATTATGTACACCATAGATAAAAAGTTTCCATTAATCGATGGAAATAGGTATCTATTGTACTCTTTCTATTTATATATGTTTTCCGTTGATAAAAATTATATATAAAGAAATTACCACGATAGTGGTGAAATAGTTATGGAAAATCAAACCATCAAAATTAGAGAACCATCGAGTTAATCACTTTTAATTTTGATAAAATTATTTTTGCAAAACTAATATTGAATAACAATGTCTTGAAAAAAATTATGTTCACAAACAATATCTTAAATTTGGTTTTAAAAATCTTATGTTTTAATTGAAGAAAATATATACTCACTTTGAAAATATCAATGAGAATATGTCTTGTCTTTAATGATGATTAAAAGTACATTGGGAAGACATTAATCATTATATAACAAACTCTTTAAGACTTATTTCTTTTGAAATTATTTTTTAAAAGTTCTATTAGAACTTTATATTTTAAAAGTGTATAGAATAATTAAAGAAAAGAGATATATTTAAATTGTTCCTGAGGAATATGAAACTATTTTTAATACTGAAACATATACTTATATCTATCTATGTTTTGTAGAAATATTTTATATAAATTTTGTTTATTTTTATTTTTCTTCTCTTAACACAAAATATATATATATATATATATAATAAATTTAATAAATTTTTAATTTTTCTCTTTCTTTATATGAACGAGAGTATTCATTAAAGAAAAATTATTAATAGAACATCAATAAGTTTCTTCAATTAAAACCGTGATTTTAAATCTTAAATTTACTTAATCAATTACTGAAAACATAAAAAATCTTAATTAATTATCAAGTTTAGTGAGGACAAATATATTTAGAGATGATGATTAATATAAAGATTAGTCCATAGTAAAAATTACTTTAATTACCGATTTATAAAACCAATTATAATTGTGTGAAACTAATTTAATTATCAATTATTTTTAATTTATAAATTGTTATCTAAAATAATCAATAATTAATTAATTTTTAACAATAAAATTGATCATTGAAAGATTTTTTTTGCGGTAAATATTCTCAAATATATTTTAACGGAAATCCAAAACTCGTTCAAGCCTCTTCATTAAATTTTGTTGTTTTGAATTCCTAAGGTTTTTTATCAAGCATTTTTATTTGATTAGGAAAACGAAACTATTCAAATCATATATTTATTTTCATCCTTAAAATGAATTACTTGCATTATTATTTTTTAAATAAACAAAACAATCGTCACGAATTATTTCAAATTTATATTTAATATACCTTTTTTTGTTTATGCACGAGAAAAAGACTCCCAAATAATTTTACGGGTACGCTTATTTGTATTCAAAAGTAAGTTATATACACCAGAGAAGTAAAATAACCATCCATGAAGAAAAAAAAATTCAAATTACAAATTTGGTTGAGTTGAGAGTTTTTTTTTTTTTTTTCCACTTACGCGTAATTTAAGCAATTTGGGTGAACTATATTAAAACAGAAATTTAATGGATAAAAATTAGTGTGTGATTATAAACTCAATGCTACATAGTGAGAGATTTAAAAAAAAAAAACAACTAGATGCAATGTGTATATTTTAATATAATTAAATATACCTCGAACATCAAAGAGTTTAGGATTTAACTAAACAATTGATATGTAACGATATACTAAACAAAATATATTCAAATTTATATTTAACTCTATATTGATCAAAACTCTCCTTAAAGATGATCTTTGTGTTGGGTTCATAATTAGTTTTTTTTTTTCAAATCTCATTAAAAAGTTAACGTCGGAAATATAAAATTATAGTGTTTTATTAGTCCAATTATGCGATTATTATATTAATGTTACTTTTATAAATATTTGGTTATACATCGAATAAAACTGTATTTAAATTATAAATATTTGGCTATACATCGAATAAAACTGTATTTAAAGTTAAGTATATAGTTTAAAACGTAATGAATTTGAATTTTCTGTTGGATTTTTTTATGTTATTTTTCTACTGTACATTTATAACATATAGATTATCACTATTTTTGACGTTTTAAAATATATTAAAAAGATATTTAAAATATTAATACAATGTATTTTTAATACTCAGCAGAAGACAACACAAAAGAAAAATAATAGAAAATCTAAACTCGAATGTAATCGTGTTTTTGATATGATAGATTGCATCTAATTAACAAGTGATTACATCTAAAGTGAGAACAAAAGATAAGTAAAGGAAAAAATTTGAGTTTGAATTTGAAAAAAAAAGTGTTGGTCCTTTGGAATGCTTCCCTTCCCAAGATAAGAATCTTAATGCAAATTTCATTTGAAAACCTATTTCTCTCTCTTTTATTATAATATATATGTTTACTCTTGTTCCTGCCACTTTTTATCTTATTATTAAAACTATGTTTTAAATTATATAATAACTTGTGTAATTTATAATATATTTTGGATATATAGTAACAAAATTATATTAGTCATTTTTTAAATTATGTTATGAATGTAGAAGAAGAAGAAGAAAATGTGGAGGTGGAGAAAGAAATAACCCAAACCATGGATATATAGCCCAAATAAAACCCAGTACAGTCCCAACCCACAATTTAGAGACCCATCAAACTATGAGAATTCATTTAGTGTTCAATGTTGTTAAATATTTTATCAAACACTACACGTCTCAAATGCTTTATTTTTAATACGTAATTTTTTTTATTTAATTTATTTTCTTAACCAGTATAATTCATTAACATTTTGTTTTATTACTTTAGATTATGTAATTCTAAATTTGTTTCTCTCTTTCTATTTATTCTATTGTTTCAAAACTTCATGATAATATCGAGGTAATTTTTCAACTATATCCTTTTGAAACAAGAGAGAAATTTACAGTACATAATAATAAAGAGATCAGAAGTGCATTAAAAATTTAAATAAATTTATCATAAAAAAATGCAAATCATTTTTTAATCTCTGTCATAAACTTAAACACGAGAATATAACATCATAGAAAAACTCAAATACAACATTGTATATATGTTATTAATAGTTGTTTAATATCCTAAATATATGGATAAAGCACTTGCATGTTAAGAAATGATGGTAGTTATTTTGCCTATGTTTTCCCCTTTCGATTGGATGGTTTTTTTTATGATAAAAAGTTCACGTGACATATGTGACGTTATCGCAACATGCATTTTCCTCCAAAAAGTAATTATACATTATGCATTACATGAATATAATTATGGCTAACTTTATATTCTATTCTTCTTTAGTTTAACTGTATTTCTTTGTTGTTTTCCCCCTTTCCTTCGGCAATGGTTAAGCTGTATTGTTTGGTGAAAATTACATGCCATCCCTCTGATATGGTCACATCCTGTTCCCAATTATTCTGTGAGTATGATTTCAACTTCAAAGTAAAAACAGTGGAAATAGCAGTTTAACTAAGAGTTTAATTTCACTTCCAAATTCAGTAATCTAGTGTGTATATAAATGTGCATTGGGAATTGAAAGATGCATACTCCACTACTGATTAAGTAAACACAGAAATGCTAAGATTTAATTTCAATCTGTTCAGAAATGACAAGGTATAATGTGTCTTTGAATAGGCACTCTACTTTTATGACAAATTGCCAAACAGGGGGACCCTGAAGGAGTTAGAGAACAAGTCTATAATTTGAAGAAAGAAGAGGTAAAGAGAAAGCTTAGAACTTTATGTTCCAAAAGTTGGCAAAGCCAGCACCTTAGGAAAATCCTTGCATTAATTTTTGTTGGTGTAGCATAAATGGTGATGACCCACATGCAGGTTGTGCATCTCACAAACCCTGGGTGTCCCAATAACTTTTGAACTCTCCTCACTCACCTTTAGATAACTGCCACGTGATTTCAGGTTCCATGTTGCCCCCCACCTTCTCTCTGCTGTGAAATCTCTCATCATGGTTCTTCAATCAGCAAATTAAAAATGGTTTAAAAAGTGCTTTCTCGGTTTTCCTGAAAGAAGAACCTTTGTGGCTTTGTCCATTTCTGCACAGCCAAAACTCGTTTCAAAATTGAACAAGAAAAGAAAGAAGCTTCTCTTGACAACAAGTTATTCCATTCCACTCTCTCTCCTTCGACAAGGACACCCCAGATGAATCTCCTTGTTCTCTTCCTACCTATTTGGGTGCTTAGCATTTCTCTTTCCTCGCCAATTCTTCATGCTGCATCTTTCATTTCTGTTTCTCAAAATGCACAAGCTGAGTCTCCAGGTACCACACCAACAACTTCTACGCTTATTTTTAACATTCCTTTTTTAGTTTCTGCTCGCTCCGTGCTTGGTAGTGCCTTTTATGAGTTAGCATTGGTTCTAAACTCTACAAAATTCTGAACTTGAAACCCCAAACTACACAGCCCTACTGTACTGTTTCTGCTTCCTATTTCCTGTTATCATGAATTTTCCTTGAATCGTGGTCGGGTGTGATCATTTTATTGATATGTATAAGTGTGGTTTCTGAAAAATGCAATTTTGAAAGTAAAAAATGGTAAAAATTTCATATTTTGGTGCTGAAGTCCTTAGAAAACCATAATCCTTTCACTGGCAGTCATAAATTCTGATCAAGCAAAACTGTTTCCTCATTTCTGCTCTTTAAGTAGACATTTTCTGACTTTAAAGATCTCCCTACCAACTTTTTCATATTATATTTAACTTTTTGAATTGTAATTCCCATCAACGTTTTCTTTGATTTGAATTTTTACAAGTTCGGTATATCGGTTTTATAAAAGCTCTGGGACAGGGTTTTTCAAGTGTCAGCAATTGCAATTGTGTCTGCATTTGTCCGTATTTTTCTGCAATATCAAGAAAGATGACAGAAACTGAATTTAAAACCTTGTAATTGGTGTTTAATGAATTATTGTACTGTTCATATGTTGGAACAGGTATTCATGAGGTTAGAGCAGTGCACCACCAGAATTTGACTAAGAGAATTCTAATTGCATCAGTTGCTTCTTCTGGTCTTCTTGGTGGAGTCTTCCTAATCATAGTTTATGTCTGGTTCCGTCGACATAAAACCTTAAAACGCTCCAGAAGTAAAAGCCAAGAAACCACCGGTATGTCTATTTTCTCCGGTGAAACTTTATTTGGGTCTTCTTTTTGTTTTTGTGCAGAGGTAATGCAAGCATAGCAAATTCCTTTTCCGCTCCTCATTCATTTATCTATTGAACTTGTAGAGGCTGCAAAAGGGGAAACTTTAAGCTCGGTTAATGCAAAACTTAACTACTCAAGGATGGCAGATAAGAAGAGTTCAATTGCTATTTTTGAGTATCAGCTGTTAGAGGCTGCCACGAACAGCTTTAGCACAAGCAGTATTATGAGAGAGAGTGGTTCTAGAATCATTTACAGAGCTAACTTTGATGAGCATTTCCAGGCAGCTGTGAAGAAAGCAGATAGTGATGCTGATAGAGAATTTGAGGTGATGGTCCTTTAGAATTAGACTTGAACATGTATTTCCTAGGATATGATATTTCTCTTTATTGAATTCGCCTTTAGTTGTTGCGCTAAATTGCAGAATGAAGTGAGTTGGTTGAGCAAGATGCGCCATCAGAATATCATAAAACTTATGGGTTATTGTGTTCATGGTCAATCGAGGTTCCTTGTTTATGAATTTATGGAGAACGGGTCTCTGGAAACTCAATTGCATGGTACATTTTTCATTAATGTTGATCAAGAAAAAAGGAAAAAGTTCATGTATTGGGAACTTAATGATCACATGTTGCTCATTGATATCAACAATTGTAGGGCCTAATCGAGGGTCATCTTTAACCTGGTATGTCAGGTTAAGAATTGCTGTTGATATTGCCAGGTGAATTTTGGATGCCTGTTCTACTTAAAATTAATTAAGTATTAATTGCCTTATCTGTATTGTCTAATGCATATTTCGTCTATTAGAGCATTAGAATATCTACATGAGCACTCCAATCCTCCTGTGGTTCATCGAGACTTACAATCTTCCAATGTTCTTCTGGATTCTAATTTTAATGCGAAGGTTAGATTGTTATTCACTTAATAATCTTACATGTTCTCAATTAGTTATTATATTGTTCATTTTCCTTTACTGAGTTTTGTAATTCAGTTATCAGATTTTGGATTTGCTATGGTTTCCGGAATGCAACATAAGAACATGAAGATGTCAGGAACTTTAGGATACGTGGCCCCCGAGTACATATCACATGGTATGCAGGAATATCTATTATCATGAAAAAAGACATAACATAAACCTTGCTACACTGTTGTTTCATGCTCTTCCTGTTTGATCTCTTCACTTTTCATTTGAAAATCATTTCTTTCTAAGTTATTATGTCATTCTTTTCTTCTATTTCTCTAGTGACTGCTGCCATTGTTAAGTACTATAATAAATAAGTTCTACAATTGTGATTATCCTGAATGACAATCAGTGAATGGAATTTTCTTATTTGGGTAGAGTTTCTTTTATCCTTGTGCAAGTTGAGAAAGGAAAAGGATATATTCCACTTTTTCTTTTGTTGAAGTTTAGTAACTTACTATATGTAGTATTGTAAAGGAAGATAATCCAATTAAGAGGGATAGAAGAAGACAGGAAACCTAAAAGGCTATGTTTGGACTGTCTGAAAGGGATGGAATGAAGTGAAATGAGGTGTAGTTGGATGGAATGGAATGGACCCTTCTCTTTCTTTCCTTTGAATTTGGAAGGCATGGGAATGGGATTATCTATTATTCCATGATAAATTTCTAAAAATGGTACCTTTGTCCCGCCGTTTCGTTCTATTCCACTCCCTTCTCTCATGCATTTCATTATTTCATATTCATCATTAGATATTGAAGCCTAGCCTTAAACAACTTCAGTAGAACCCATTAAAAAATCTTGATAGATGGTAATGATTGTGCTTATTGTGTAATTTGCAAGTACTAGATTCTTTTGCGAGGGTAGAAGAGATATTAGTGAATTGAACCGTTTCCCCTTGTAATAGCTTTAAGCTGACTGAAACTATGAAGCTTGATCTTTCTATTTTTCCATTTTCCTTCAAAATGAATGTAACAACAACCAGCTTTTCAGGTAAACTAACTGACAAGAGCGATGTCTATGCTTTTGGGGTTGTCCTTCTAGAACTCCTAACCGGAAGAAAACCCATGGAGAACATGACCTCAAACCAGTATCAATCCCTTGTATCATGGGTATGTTTTCTTTCATGCCTTGACAGTGGAGAAATCTGAATGAAAACTCCAGTTCTGCAGTACTTGATGGTTAAAAGTTTCACCTTGCAGGCCATGCCTCAGCTAACTGACAGATCGAAGCTTCCAAATATTCTTGATCCTGTTATCAGAGACACAATGGATTTGAAGCACTTATATCAGGTCCGTTGAATAGAAGCACTGTTATCACAAGTTTTTCTGCTTAATGATAAATGCAACATCTTAAGTTCATGTTATCATTCTACAGGTTGCTGCAGTGGCTGTACTCTGCGTGCAAGCAGAACCAAGTTATAGGCCACTCATAACAGACGTGCTGCACTCTCTCATCCCTTTGGTACCCGTTGAGCTTGGAGGGTCATTAAGACTTACAGAACCAATCAGCTCAGAGAACTCTCATTGATATTGTATAATCGTGTTTTCATTTTTCAACTATGGTACTTGTGCACTTTTTAAACATTTTGCTATTATAATTATTGTTATTGATATTACAAAGAGCCAAAGAGGAATGTCCAAGTGTAATTATTTATGATTGCGATTTGATTCTTCATTCACTCGTACTATATGAGACTGGCATGCCTATCATATAACGGTGATATTACCATCTTTACAAGTTCTGAAAACACTCTAAGATTAATTTGGTGACTGTCCAAAAGCATAAACTTGGTACCTTAACAAAACCAAGCTCTTCACCGCTTAAACTAACACATGCTGCTTGTTATTTCTTTGGTTGTATTATCTCACTTGATAATTGAGAAAAAGACATGAGGTGCGAATCCTTGAGAGAATCAAACTAGTGAATGGAAACACGTTCACCCATCTGCGGTAATTGAAGCAGGGTCAAGTTGGCATTTTTTATAACTAGAAACAATCTAATAAGAACACAGCAATGAAGTTTATTTTCAAGTCAAACTCATGGAAAACAACTAGAACGAGAGTCCAAGATTTCGTTCACTTTGTTTTAATGTATACTAAACTTCTTGAAATTCACGATTTTGTGTCATTGGTTTGGTTTCCAAAGCAGGTATGAACATACAGAAAATGTAAAATTCCTCCAATCATCTTCGTAAGAATCTCATGTTTCTTCGTAATCATCAATTTGAAGGAGTGCAGTTACAAACAAAAATTTGCTTAGTCGGCTTAAGGATATGCCTTATAATTTCTAAATGGATACGATTAAAAAATTCGTGATACTAATTTGGCTATAACTTTTATTTGACAGAGAATCTGCATTGTTCTCGACAAACGGTCCATGCAATCGTTGAAACATTAAGAAAACTTGCAGTAGTACATCTAATTTTCATATGAAGTACTCAAGTTATTCCTTGCAGAATCCACAACAAATACATAACGTACAGATCATTCATCATGATTCCGTGACCATAACATAAATAACTCCTGGATTCCAATAAACTTCTTAATAAGAACTTGAGTACTTTTCTACAATTCTAAAGTTATTTGAACTAATATTTTCAAAGATTGAATTACATTACCATAAAAGTTTTATTTTAATCACTTAATTTTCTTCTGTTATAAGGGAGCATATTGTATAGTTCCATTTCATGGTGAAAAAAAAAATGCATTATAAAATGTCATCTTAGTAGGCGTAAATGCAATCTTGGAAAAGAAAACAAGAGAAACATGAATGATACAGAAGATTCAATCTACTATGCCTCGATAGGAGACAATTTTAACGATACTACCAATGAAGGAAATCACTAACAGCCAAGGCAACATGTCTTGTAATTTTCCTTTTACCACTTCACCTTGATGAATGAACTACTTAAATACTCTTCCTAATGAGTTTAGAACAGCTTCTCCCCCACCCGTCCTTGCACTCCCAAAACACAGGGAAACCATGGCATTGTCACGCAGGATTTTGGCAAAGAATCCAAAGACAAAGCTTCTACAGATTGTCCATCGTGGTGGTCATGTTGAGCTTCATGACAGACCAGTAACTGCAGCTGAGATTATGTGCCGCTATCCAAGATGTTGTGTAACATATCCACATGTGTTCCAGCAACCATGGGCAGTTGTTGAACCAGATGCAGAGCTAGTGCTTGGACAGAAGTACTATGTAGTACCAATGAGCACAATAAGAAAGCTTCAAGGGCTTTCTCCAAGGAGCTCTCCTTCTCCTGCTCGTGAAATTGCAACCAGTTCTTCTTATGAGATTAGAAACACACAATCCAGCAGAGAGGAAAAAGATGATGGTATGCTTTCCACTTGTTGTGTCTTCATGAATAAAAGCACTGCAAAGCAAACAAATAACAACAAACGACATTCCAAAAATAAGAACCATGTTAGGAATTTGAGTACAAATGTTAATAATAATAATAATGGTGGTTTATCACGTGATAATTGCTTTGTGAGTCTGCTTAATGGAGGCAGGACTAAAACAATTGTTGGTGATATGACAAAAGAAACAAGAACATCATCAAACAGAGCTCAAAGTCGCAATGATAACACATTAGCCAGGAAGAGGACACAAGACCTGAGGGGAAAAGGGTTAAGAAGCTCTCCTAAGAATGTATGGTCTTCTTCTGACCATTGGCTGCCGAGTCTAGAGAGTATCACCGAAGAATGAAATAGTAGAAGTCTTGGCTGTTGATGATATCCAGTAACCTACTTTCTATTTATTGGCAATACTTTAGGTAAAATAATGCTCCCTCAGCTGCGTGATCTGCTGCTTCTTTCTTTTTCCGATGAGGCGCACCATAGCACTCTAATGTGTTTCCTGATGCTTCTACCGTAATGATAACCTTGAAGGTGAACCTGAGATAAGCATCAACTAGTCACAGAGGATAACAGAAAGAAAATGTATAATGATGTTTCCTTTAGTTTCATTTCATCATGAGTGACCAACAGAAGCAAAGCAGCAAAAGAAATTTACTATCATAAAGGCCAATTGTTTCAAGTTTATTCAAATTCTGGATGACACTTGGTCAAGTAATTGAACAACTTTAGTGGCAATCATTGCAATCTTGTGAGCAAGAATGAGTTTTTTTTTTTTTTTTATATAAGATATTGCAACTTAAATTGTACAGTTGAGAAGAGAAAATCAAAGAATTATTCAGCGAGGCAAAAACATAACCAAATAAGATGTAGCTCGTACACATACATTTTCTCATGACTTGGGCCTTCCTCTTTGCAACATTCAAAGAATGGAGGTTTCCAATGATTTGCAGCACAGATTTCATACAAAGTAGACCTTGCAGTTCCTTTCTTCATACCTAAATTCAAAGGGATCATAATAATGATAAAAGAGAGATCTTGAAAGAAAACAAGTAGGAATTAAAAGAGAAAGATAAGACATCATGCAAAAGTGGCAAACCAAAGTAAAAGACAGGAAAACAATTTAATGGACTAAATCAAGAACCCAATGGTTCTCCACCAACAACTTGAAGACCTGATACATTATAATGATTAGAGACAATAAGAACAATTTCGAGAAAGCACGTATACCAACCTTGTTCTCTCTGAGATGGAATTGTTGGGGTACTACCACAAGACTTACTCTTTTGGTTAGATGAAGTTGAAAATGCTTCTTCAGCTACAATTTTCGTCATTCCCGAGGAGGGTTCTTTGACAATGTCTTTATCAGAAGCATGCATCATCTTTCCCAGACTGTGTTTTCGATTTCCAGCTTTAGCAGCAGGTCTGCTACAAAAACTGTTGTTCAACTTACTCTGCAAAAGAGGACAAGAAAAAATTTCTTTCAAAAGAAAAGACAAATTTTGCGCGAACCCAATTATAAAAAAAGAAAAGAAAAGAAAGGAAAATAGAAAAATTAACAACCTTTGAATTAGAGGAAGGATTTGTGACTGGAAAGGGATCAATTGGAGGAAGGTGTTTGAGATTAACAGCAAGTTTTGGGGTGTGAGAGCAATTGTTTTCCATGCTTATTTGTCTTCTCCTGTTCAATAATCTTTTGCAGTATTTGAGAAGATAAAATGAAGAAGATTGAAGGGACCGAGAATGAAAGTTCTGAAGGAAACAGCACACAAATCTAGTTGTTCCTCACTGTATCTTTCTTCTCCCAAATGCAATCCAATGAATGAGTTAGGTTTACTTTTATAAACTCTCTGAACATTAGGTTAGTTATTCCTGGAATAAAGACATTCAGTTAAGTACATTTTAATAGAATATTTTCTGTAAAGTACAATCATATCATAGAAAATAGAAGAGATACAATTATCTCTGTGAAATTCTATTCATGAAAAAAAAATCAAAAACTGTGTAAATTTAAAGATAATGAACTTTAATATTTATAAAACCCTGTCATATAAATTCTACATATAAAAAAGTATTAAATTTTAGGTTAAATTAAACTTAGAAATACAAATAATTCACAAAATTCATAAGCAAAACTCATGTAATCCACGTGTTAAAATATTGAAAAAAGAAAATGAATCCACATTATCCAAAATTGTGAGTAGTATGTTTTGTCAAATTTCAAACTTTACTTTTTTTTTTTTTTATTAATAAA
>Ga0209589_1002535_pt1 | contig 31727 bp, 20 predicted proteins | sample CowpeawhiteBW_FD_187525 | JGI IMG/M metagenome (GOLD analysis project Ga0209589, IMG submission 187525) | Root nodule microbial communities of legume samples collected from California USA - Cow pea white BW (SPAdes) (version 2) | ecosystem: Host-associated > Plants > Roots > Nodule | place: USA...
TTTTGTTAGATATAAAAATTATATTGATAAAATTAACTTCATAAAATAGATCACATAATATAAAATTACATAATAAAAATAAACTAAAATTGAATAAAGCAATAAATTACTGACGATAAGGACAATTTCCTCTATGATGTCCTTCATTCCTACAATATGAACATTTACTTCGTCTGTTGGGATTTGGTTGATCCATTTCATTATGGATTCTATTAGTTGGTGGTCTTTCCCGTACCTTACGGCGCATGTTTGGGTCTAGAATGAAATTTGGTCTGGTGTATGTGGACCAATATTCTTTATTCTTAACCGGATGAAATTGTATTTCATATGTTTTGTTGATGTTGTAGAGGCTATAAACTGGATGGATATATGAGGTTAGATCTACATGAGAGAAAGAGCACACAACTATTACGTGATGACAAGGCAGTCGAAGAGCTTGAAAGTGACCACAATCACACCACCAATCATTTAATCTAACTGTAAAAGACATTAGTAGGCGATGATCATGTGGAGAAAACATCTCTTGAACTTCAAATTCATTATTTTCTCTTGAGTATCGACGGACTTGACACATTCCCGCTTGTTGTTGATTTTTTCTAATAATAGCATTAATTTCCTTGGGATACTGGTGGCCTTCTCGTAACATGGAGTCTACCTTAACCCCTCTCTCAACAAACCATGTTGCGGTCCTTTCAAATGTTGCTTTAATTAAAGCATAAATTGGTAATGAACGAGCTCTTTTTAAAACATAATTCATACATTCTGCTAGATTTGTTGTCATGTGTCAGAATCTACTACCCCCATCGTAGGCCTGAGTCCACTTTTGTTGTGGTATCCTATCAATCCAAGTTGCCACTTCGGGTGAATGGGATTTCAATGCTGCTAATTTTGCATCCAATAAGGGTTGTTTGACTTCGTAAGCTGTTAAAATGCAATTATATTAGTTAGTTTATTTTATGCATACAATATATTAAAATGCAATAATATGGTGAATGAAAAAAAAATTATTACCTATATTCTTTAACCGACTTTTCAACTCGTGATTCTTGAACTTTTTGTTGAAGTTTGAAGCAATATGGCGTATGCAGTATACTAATTGCAGACCATTTGTTTCCCATTCTACTTCTTCATATTGTAGTGCTGTCAAAAGGCCTTCCCCCCTATCCGTTATCAAATAGAGGTTTGATTGTGGTGTCACGTACTCCCTTAGGAGTTGAAAAAACCAGATTAAGGTCTCCTTTGTTTCTCCTTCCACTATCGTGAAGGCCAAAGGGAATATATTACGTGACCCATCTTGAGCGAGCGTTGTTAGCAATGTCCCTTGATATCTACATGTGAGAAATGTCCCATCTACTTGGACAACAGGCTTGCAATAATTAAATCCTTAGATGCATGGTCCAAAAGACCAAAATACTTGTTCCATAATATAGCGAGAAGGGTCAGGTTGGCCATTGATCCCTACAGGAGGTCTTGTGCATTGAATTATTGTGTCGGGGTTACTTTCTTGTACAGCTTGATACCATCTAGGAAGTTCATTGTAAGACTCTTCCCAATCTCCAAACTCCTTAGCAAGTGCCTTTTGCTTACCATTCCAAGCTTTGTTGTATGAAATCGAATATCCGAAACGATTTTTTATTTCGGCTGTCAAACTTTTGATAGGTATGGAAGGGTTTTCCTTTACAGAGTTCATGACAATAGAACCAATTTGGTTGGAATCAAGATTGACATGATCTGCAGGTTGCATGGTTGACAAACATGTGTGTGAATCGTCAATCTTCCTTATTTCCCACTTGAAATTGCGCTTGTTATAAGAAGCCCGTAAACGCCATGGGCAACCCTTTTTGTAGTCGATACATTGACATATATATTTATCAGATTTGCTCTCAACAACCACAAATCTAAAACCATTATATCAATATGGTATTGCTTTATATATGACACTGTTGACTCCTTTCTGTCGAAACACATGCCGATACTTAGTTGTTGTTCACTCGCTGGAATTGAAGTTTGAAAGGAATTGTGACTTGAGGAGCCGCTTTGACTTGATGATCCCCAAGTCATGGGAATGACCTTGCTATTTATTTTACAGTATGATATGTCACAAGAACCATCCCAACCTGCTTCACAACCCTACACTGACCATGTCAGGTCTTCTCCAGATTTTATACATCATCCCCAACAATTTTTTGGGCAATCATCTATGGGTCACGGTCAAATGTTTGGACATCCATACCCTTAGTTTGGCAACCCATCAAACACCTAATTCCAACATGTCCCTTCCTCGTACGGTTTCTTCCCGCATCAGTCGGGTTATGGTGTTGGTCCATCACAAATGTTTGGCACTTCAACCATGACACCACCATCCGCCTATTATCTAGGATCTTCTTCATTAATGTCATTCTATCCTCCGCCAATGCATTCTCAAACTCCCCCAAACAACAGTTCACCATCCCCAATTTTCTCAAAGTCATCAACATGAAGATGATGATCATGATGAACCACACCAAGAACAACCACCAACACGACCAACCAGACCCAGAAGACGACCTCCATGTGGAACTGGAGGACATGGATGATTTTCTACTAACTTAAATATGATATTTTAATTATTAATCAATGTTAAAATATATTAATGTAATGTTTATTTCTATTCTATTAGTATTTTTTTACTGGTTATTCTTTCAAATCCTAAAAAATAATCAAAATTCATTTATTACGAAAAAAAAATTGAAAAAGTAAAGTCGTGACGACTTCACTTTTTCATTTCAAAGAAACCGGTCTACTGCATAACGACATCACCCTTTTTAAAAAAAAAAATTAAAAAACTGCTTAGGGGGCTGACGATATTGCCTCTTATGTCGTTACCCGCCTTGACGACTTGACCTACTTTGGCAAAAAAAAATTGACGAATCCCTTCTTGCAAATTCGAGTTCCAACATACCCTAAACTACAAAAAAGCCCGTAACTTACCTATAGCTGTAGATGACGTTAGGGGGAAGTCAGACACGACACCATCAACAGAGAAGTTTCCATTCTCAATGAAACCCAGGTGCTCGGCAATAGGGTCATAGCTGTAATCATAGCTGATTGGAATATCATTCACGAAAGTTGAAGCAAAGACTTCCAGCCCCACAGTGTGCGCATCGGAGACCAAAGATGTATGAGGTTGTAGATAATGACTCTTTGGATCCACAGGCCATATGTAGTCTTTGGGAACAAGAATTCCTGAAGCAAATGTCTTGATAGATGTTAGATGCTTTAACAGTGAAGCATAAGTCAGGTTGGTTGACGGATCTAATTCTCCTTTTTCCAGAAACCTGAAGACCAGTTTTGTTGTTTTTGGGTTGATGTCTGTTCTTATGCTTCTGAGGAAACCAGCTTCAGCTGATGAGATGTAACTGACATTTACTGTTGTGGAAACAGAACGTACGAAGTTTTTCATACTCAATTTGTGTTGTGTGTAGAATGCATCATGCTGCAAAAAATCCGAAAAAAGAAACGTCTAGTTTTGTGAAAAACTAGAATATACGTAAAAGAAAATCATTATACCTGTATATTCAACCACACTCCTGGCGGGGATGCTGTTTCAACCACATCATTCACAGTAAGAATTTCGAATTCATTGTTATTAAACCTGTCTGTTCGTCTGTAATTTCCCTGAACCACTGTCCGGTAACCAAAATAATTCAACAATTATTTTAGAGCCCTCTCATTTAATGGATGGGTAAATGACAGATATTACCAATCATTAATATAAAATTTACATATGCTGCAAAATCAATGACCTAGAAGTTGTTTTGGAAAACAGGATTGAAGATTTCAATTCTTTTGTAAAGATTGAGAAAGAGATTTTTGCATAAATCTATCAAAAGATTACCTGTTTTTCTATTATCATCATAATCCATATCCTCCGGTACTTTTTGTAATTAGCAAATATGTATATAAACTCAAGGCTTTAAAAATGATAATTTATATTGCAAGATATAGTAAAACAATCTACAATTATGGGAAACGCATTTTCATGATTGTATAAGTTGCAACTAAATTATCAAAATAAGAACGTAATAATTATTGAAGTCTGTGATCATATGCATGCAGGGCATGCCCCGTCTATTCCATAGGTAAAATCTTCCAGGGTTGAGAGGGCTCTAAAAAATTTAAAAACTGCAAACAATTATGTATTTGGTTATTACATTCATCTCTTTATATAGAAATTCTTTTGAGAAATTTATTTATCTTTTTTTAGAAGATTTCTTTAATAATTTGTTTACTTTTGTACATTCTTCTGAAGATTCAAATCAAATAGATATAAAGACAAATCAAAATATATAATGAAATTACAAACCTCAGTTTATACTCTGAAATTAAGTTAAGCACAAATCATAGTAAAATTTCTTCAACCATAACACGTGCCTTATGATGAGTAAGGGTGGTTAAAAAAAATCAAGTATTGCAACTGTAGAATGATTAGGAAATAATTATAGATGAATTATATGATATCCTTATAATCTATACTTTTAAGTGTTTATATATTTATTTTAGTGGTAAATAAGTACCACATCCCATCAACCAATTCACCATGAGTTTAGTGAGCTTCTAAGCCAACCGGCTTCTCATATAATTGGGGTGGGTTAATTCTATTTAATCTAACTCATTTTAACAGTTTGTATTATTAACAAATTTATATAATCAACTAAATTAATAATTTTTTAATCTATGCAAATTAGTTAAAAGAATCTTATATATATATATATATATATATATATATATATATATATATATATATATATATATATATATATATATATATATATATGCATGTAGAGATGAAGGCATGATATTGTGTAACAATTAAATACATATCATTAACATGAGTAGAACTTACGGAAGACATTGTTGGAACGTAGATCCTCTAAGGTGTAGTCCATAGAAAAATAGCCACTGGTTGTTACACCATTAACTGGGTAAGTGCTACTTTTATATTTAGCATTTTGAGCAATATTAGTGGCATTTTCAAGCTTGAGGTCCGGGATGCAGATCCCCTGGGCATCTTTCGTTAATTGCACGTCACACCACAGAATGACATTTTTTAAACTAGCTGCTACAGCAAAAATATACGCACTGTCACTGGAATCAGGAAATATCCCTGAAAAACCACCACGAGCTATGACCAATGGTGGATTTCCTGCACCATACAACTCCTCCAAGTCAGCTTCAATACACAAAGTACGCACCACAATTTTTCCGTAAAAATCCATTCAAAGTACATGTCTCAAACACTATTAACAGTGCCTTTCTAATTTATATAACAAAACTTTAAGATCTAATATCATTAAGATACATTTGTAGGATTTTCCATAGAAGTTTATATTTAATAATTCATAAAGTATTGGATTTGATGAACAAGAACACAAGGAAAATATTAAAGAAAAGAATTATATCATAAGAGAAGATTACATATTAATACTAGTAGACGTTTTCTAGCATACAGTCTTCTCTGTTCCTCATATTACGGTTTCAGGCTAATACAACAACACATAAAGTTGTTTAACATAATAAAAGTGTAGATAAAAAAAATATTGTTTGGTGGGGGCAAAAATATAGTTTATATTTTTAAAAGTAAATATTATAAATTCTTATAGAACACATAATATCAAAGAAGTGAAATATTTAAGGATGTATTAATTGCTATTGTTTTCCCTGGACATCTTTATATTTTAAAGATGTTGTATGATATTTTTCATTGTTAGTTCTAAAAAGAATATCCTCTCGTTAAATATTTTTTTCAACTATTCTACATTCCTCTCATATATGTTTATTATATCTTTTTTGCAAAAAATAAGTGTCTCGACATTATTTTGTATATATTACTTTTAAATTACATACATAATATCAAAGCTGACTTTATAAGTAAATATATTGGATATATAATGTATTTTTTAATTGTTTTATGTAGAAGAACCAATAACTTCACTTAACTTTAGAAATTTATATCAGAGCGAACATTTATTAGGAAGGAAATTACAACCAATCTGGTAAAGAAATATAGAATATCAAGTGACTCGTGAAAGTTATTTGTTTCGTTTAAAGATATATGTTTTACATCGATTAAAAATAAGATTTATTTAGAATATATATATATATATATATATATATATATATATATTTTATTTTATATATAAATTTTATTAGATTAAGTTAGATTTAAATTTAATTCTAAAAATTATTTATCTCATTTTGTGATATGTTAAAAACATATATCCACCTAAAGATAAACAAACTGTATAAAAAGAGTTTTCTCCTATAACATGATTCGAAGTGCGCTTTGTGATTGGAGGCAGACAAAATATATGATTCATATGTTATTCATATGGGGATAAAATACGGAAAACATGTTATTTGGCTGAACAGGGTGACCTGTTTCCCAAGAAAAGTGGCCCTTCATTTTTTACAACATATTCAAGACATGAATTATTATATAATTAAGAAATAAAAAATGGTATGTAGTATGGTGTACAATCGTGTGGTGTGTATTGAAGGAAAGAAACTGAAAGGTGTTTAAGAATTAAGACATGTGAGAGATAATTTTTTGTTCTTGGTCCTAGATGATATTGATGGCCAAATTATTCCAATACCCTTTTAGACTCTATTTGTCAGGAGTATAAAAGCACCTTTAGTAGTAAATTTCGAACAAAAATTTTAAGCCTGATATTAAGATTCTGAGTGAAAGAGAGAGAAAATGTCCACCACCACCATAGAGAATGAGTTATTCTCCAGTAAGAATTCTTAAGATTCTAAAATAATAAAAAACCACTTTTTAAAATTCTTCCCTGCTTTGAAAAAAATCCCTACTACGAAAAAATTCGTGGTAAAAACTTAAATTATTTAAGAGCTTAATGTACCATTAAAACAAAATTTGAATGAGATCTTGAAAGATCTTATATCCTAAATGACATAATTGCACTAAAGAGTTCTAAGCTTCTAAGAAGGGATAAATTAATATACTAGTGGAAGTCGTAAGGATTTAGTGATTGCGAGATGACGAGAGTAGTGTTTGTTTTCTCTGCTCCGAGTGACAATAAGTAAGGATTTAGGTAACTCAATTAGGAAATAAGGAGGGAAGAGGATGGAGAAGTGCATGAATGTGTTCTGATAGAGAAGGAAAAGGAAAAATAAAAAGAATAATAAAAAAAGTTCAAAGGGTAGAGGGGATGGTTTAAGTCTGGTTAATCAAGCATGGGTATGTGTGAGAAGAAAGAGATGGATCCATATACAAATTTTGGAGTTTCTTCCTGTAATCCATCATTTCTGATTTTATTTTCTGAAATACACTAAATTAATTTTGTAAATATTTTTTTTTTCTGAAGACATTCACTCACCCCAAGAGATTCAACCACACAAAATTAAAGTTATTAGTAATTTAAAAATATTTAGTCATTACTTTAAGGTTTAATAGTTTTTTTTCTAATATTTATTTTGATATCTTACTTTTTTTTTTCAATTTAATTTCCATTTTATTTGAAAAGTATTAATGTTATGTATTCTCTAATATTTATCTTGATTCTGGTTTAGAGTGTAGTACCTGATAATATAAATATTGTAAATATTTAAAATGACTCTTGTATTTTTTATAACTTGTTTTTTAATAACACTTCCTTCCAACTGTGTCAACACAAATATAAGAATCACTACTTCTTTTATACAAAATAAAAGTGTAATTTATTTTATTTCTACAGAAAATAGCTTTTTAAAAATCTTAATTATAAAAAATATATTGATGATTTAGTATATATATATATATATATATATATATATATATATATATTATATTCAACTGATGAAAGAAAAGAACACTTTTTTTAGTTAGCCCATACCACTAAAAATCTGAGTTTCCAGCTTGCACGGAGGATAATTTTAGCTTGGTAAGGATAAAACTTCTCTATATAAAAACTCAGCTGACCTCAACAAGTTGATTCTTCCACTCCAAAATCCTCACTTCCTTACCCACTCTAATTCTAAAATCATCAAATTAACATATCAATATAATTTTCGAGGCACAAGAACACGGTACAATACAGTGTATCAATCCTCAGCCTCGTTCATATATAATAAAGGCACGGATCATTTAACTGATAACAACGAATTAACACGAACTCGACGGAGAAGAGCAAAGGAACGTGAAATAAAGCTAAGGTAAACGTGAATTGATCTCAGATCACTCTTCTTTTCCTAATATGTGAGATAAATATATACAGCTGAAACATAGTTAATTACATAAATTTAGAAGAAGATTAGGGAAAATTCCTAAAATCTAGTTATCTTACCTATAGTAATTAGATCCAAAATTAAGTTAATTACGATATTTGAGAGTAATTATAATTGTAACGTATGTTTGACTCTAACAGTAATATTCGAACAACTCCTCTGTTTTTATTTATTTTTTGCTTATTTCCTCAGCAACATTATGCAGAAAAAAAAAAGAGTGAAACGAGAGACGAACCAGAGAGAGTGTTCCAAGTGGTTGCGTTGGATCCTTGTGCAGAGACCTGAGGCAGCACCGAGTGAAGAACAAGAAAATGTAGGAGAGAGAACGAACGGAGAAGAATGCGTGGTTTCCACATTCCTGCGAAGTTTCAGTTTCCAGTGAAGATCCGGCAATACTTGGAGGAGAAGAAAACGAGAGTTTTGGCCACTCACTATGTATGGGTTGCAATTGAAACGCTCGAGTGATATATGATAGTGGACTAAACTGTCGTTTAAGTTACACCGTATGTCGTTTTAGCGAACGGGTAAGTCGTATTTGTCCCAATAGAAGAAAAAGTGAGAAGGACGAAACGACATCGTCAAAGTAATGTAATTCGCGTTTAAAAGTAAGACTTGACATTACATGGAGCAGAAATAGTCACTGTTCCATTTAAAATGTTAACATATAGAAGAAAATTTTAAAAAACATAAAATAGATTTTAATTTTTATAATTATTTTTTCATATTCTAACAAAAAGGGTCTCATATTTTATGTTAGAAATTTTCTATATGTTATTATTAAAATATAGTTTATTCATAGCAAAGTTTTCTTAAGAATTGTTTTGCTTTATTAATTAAGGTTTAATTAAGTCGCAAAACTATTTTTTTTATTGGATTTTAAATTTGTATTTATTTTAATTAGATCTTTAACACTAATTTTTATTAGTAGAGTAAATAAATAGAAGATACTTGAACAAAAAGTAAACACAAGTTCAAGAATTTAATTGAAAAAATAATTGAATTGTTTAGGGACCTTATAAAAACAAATTACATTAATTATCGCTTCTTAAAATATACAAACTTTTTTCTGTTTTCTACTCTCACATTAATTGTTCTTTAAATGATTGAAAAATATTATGCGAATATTATTTGCACATTTTAGTTATTTCAAAAAACATTATACCATATTTTCTTACGAGAGATTGTTATTGCATTAAAAATATGTAAATTATAAAATCTCATAATTAATTAGCAGAATTTATTCGAAAAAACTTTTTTCAACTTTTTTATCTCATGCTATTATTCACATACTTATACATGAAAAGAATAGATTATTTTTATAAATTCAAATTAAATTGTGGATATGTTAATAAATTTATAGAAGTTCTTTTATCTAATTTTCGAAATTTTTAATTTTTAATCTGTGTATAAAATGATTTTAATTTATGAAAAAATGTATTTTATTTACTTATTTTTAGGAAATGTTTATGAACTTAGACTTATCCTAATAGTGTGGTCTAAGAGTGAAGAGCAAGAAAAGACCTGGAATATATAATTGCAAAGTATATGAATGAATATACATATTGGTTTATTAGTCACATTCACTAGTCAATTTCTCTTCCTCACAACCCATTCTTCCCTTTCTTTTGATAGTAACCAGAAAATAATTTTCGCAACACTTTGAAAAATCCTACTACTTTGAAAATGACTTTTATGAATTAATGATTTAAAATACGAATATCCTAATTATATGTTTAAAGATAAGTCTACCAATTATGTATAAATGTTTCGATAATGATGTAGTAAAACATACTTATATGATAATAAACATAAAATTAATAGTTTAATGGTTTAATAATTATTAAAATTCAATTATCAACATTTAGCTCTCGTTAAATTTTAATTATAGTACATATATGGTTGCACTTGCATGCTATACCAAAATAAATCTGGCATTTTTTTTAGTTGAAAATGATAAATTTAAACTCAAATGCTAGTAAAATTACTGATTGAGATTTTATTACAATCAGTAAAAAACTAATAATCGATATTATTTAATGAAATTATCTCGTGATGGAAATTAAACTAGATACTTGTTATTTTGGTTTAGGTACTAACACAAATTACGCTATAAAATTACAACACTCATTGTTATTAATATATATATATATATATATATATATATATATATATATATATATATATATATATATATATATTAGTGAGTTGTTGATAGAAATGTATACAAATGAAATTTTTGAATTTTCCATAAAAATAAAATAGTTTCGTGTGACAATTTTTTTTTATTTTGTTTATTTGTTTGAGACTACAGTTTCGTCAATTTTGAGTCTACTATAAAAACAAAAAAGAGAAACATGTAGATTCACATATATGGTGATAATGATTGTGTTTTGTTAGTATTTGTGTAATTATTGTGTTTAGTTTTAGTTTTAGCCAATGTATATATTGTATTTTTTATTTCAAAATATCAAATCATTACTTTTTTTAAAAAACAATTTATTTAAAAATGAGCAAATAACATTTACCTGAAAGAATTATATATTTTTTAAAACGAATGTCAGGATTATCGACTGTTTTTTCATTCAACACAATATCTATTAACAAGTATTACTTGAGAGAATAGACAACTATTTAAACAATTCGATAGATAAAAAATTTATAAAAATAAAAATTATATTTAATGAAAACTCTAATTTGTTTTTTTTTTCCAAAAAGATAATTCCAATATAATAAAAGTCAATTATCATTGTAGTCATTATTTACCAATATCATAACATGTTTCAATTAACCTCAAATAATAAAAATGAACAATACCATAATCAATATTCAACAAATCTAACTAAATTCAATTCTTCAAAGGACGTAATTTTCTTTCTTCTCTCATAATAAATCTGTTGAAAAAGCCAAAATTTATCCAGCAAATTAAATTGAAAAATTGTTAAGTTACTATCAAATTGAGATTTTTTAGCAAAATATAATATATTTGATGAAATCGTGGAATTCGTTTACACATTGCTATTTATTGGGTGGAATCAATTCAATAAGCAAAGTATGTACAATCATAGTAGTTTGAAACATCAATCAACATACCTATAATCCAAGATAAAAAAAAAATTAACTCTTTCATGGTTTATTGAAGGATTTTAGTTCAATACTATTTTTACTTTCCATGTCAATTAATGAATTACATCAACTCGACATGGATTCGTTTATAATGGACTAACAAATTTATATTTTTTTTCAATCTTACTTGAAACGTTTAAATGTGTTTATGCATTAATTGTCAAAATAAAATTAACAAATGACTCGCTTTGAACCAAAGTTACAAATATTTTCAAATTATTGAATTCTCTATCAATATGGTATTTTTATTTTATTTTTTTTGCCTATATGGTTGAAGTAGTGAATGAATCAAAAGATAAAAGAAGAATTGTAGATGAAAAAGGGGATGGAAATGAAAGTTCTGCAAAATATAAATTGCAATCAAGTAAATTACTAAGGATAGGACAAGAATTTGTAAACTAAATTAACCAAAAGTGGTGATCCAAATGGCTACAATCAATACTAGATTAACTATTCTTTTTTATTTGTAGTGTTATCGGACGGTTTAAAAGTATGAGAATAAGAGTTTTCATTTTTATAAAAGAGAGTTATCAAATATATAAAAATATTCAACCTATTCAAAAACAGAAAATAGAAGCAACATAAAAATAGAAAATTATCGACATAATAAGTAATAAGCGACATAAGATATTAACCATATATCTTTAAAGATATTAACCATTTCTCATAATATTAACCATGTTGTGCTCACATCATCTCTTCATTCTCAAGTTATTCTAAAAATCCTAACCGGATTAAAGTAATACAAAACCCATTGTTAAACAATTTCAAAACAAACAAATAGAAAACATCATCCCTAAATGGTGTCAAAACAATTTTTTATAGTCAAAATCAATTAATTTCATTGATCAAATTAATTTCACTTATGTAAGAGTTGATTTTTTAGTAAGTATGTGAAAATTATAACCTCCTTTTTATACGTCACTATTAAAACACACCAATAAAAAGAATATTACTAACAAAGCTAAAAACAACTTAAAAGTATACTTTTTCTAAAAAATATAATTTAAAATTATTGTAAGTTCAATTTTATTGAAACCGAAACATACGAAAATAATTATGAGAAAATTTAATCATGCTCATCGAAGGGATTAAGTGAATTTTTTCTCATTTTGCAAGAATAGAAATCATCTAAGGTACTTAGGAGAGACTCTTAAAGGTTGTTTGGGGTGTGGGAAAATTTTCCCTTCTCCTTTTGGGTTGGAGAGGATAATAGGCTACAAAATTTAAGGTGGAGATATGAATGAGAGACGCAATTGAAGTATGGAGTAGTTGCCAAGAACCTTGGGAGAAAGATTGCTTCTTTCCTATTCCTTCATTTTGTAAACCCTAAGTTCTCCACCATGGAAAGTTAAACCTACTGTTGAGATTAGATGTAATAAACTTACTTCTTGTATATTTTGTGATGTTAATACATATGCTTTTTCATTTTTATGTTAGTATTTGATTTTTATGTTTAATGCTTGTTGTGGCTTCTTGATTATTGGTTCTTAAGGTGTTGAAAAATGTCTTTTAAAACTTTAATTGAAATTAAATATCTAATGGAAATTTTATCTAGGAATAGAACACGATTCATTAGTAATCTTAAGATTCTTGAACTTTGATGAGTTATCATAGGCTCAAAGTCAAAAGGGATATGATTTGAGTATATTTGTGAGTTGATTTTGACATGAAATTGGAATTGAATAAGCATGAAGGAAGTTGATGAAACCTAATCTTAACAATTGTAAATACTATATGTTAATTTTTTGTTGCACACCAGTTGTTTGATAAAAAAACTCAAAAAAAGTTTCTTTGTATTTTGTGGCTTTGGTGTCTAAATAAGTTATGAATGTAAGGGTTATCATGTGTTGCACAAGTTCCTTGGAAGAGAATGATATTTATAACTTACTACATCGTAATCAGTGCATTTGTCGTTTCGTGCTAACAAGAGTCATTACATTAACTAAGTATGGGTATGAGTATGGGTAATACCCAAGTTTTTAAATTGTGTATTGCAATAGGAATGAGTATGTACATATATGCATCATCCCCATCCTCATATCATCTCAATACCCATCCTCGTGTCCTTAGTTTTGTAACCCTTCTTTTTGTTTCTTTAGCTACACATTTTTTTCTTGCTCTCTCGAGTGTTTGGTTTGTTGTATATCCACAAAGTTTTATAAGATCTCAAAGGTATGTTTCCTCTTACCACAATCTTAATTACACATTTTGTGTCCTTTAAATGTAGTTAGGTTCAAATGGTTGTTGACAATTTCATTGAATCAAATAATTTATTGGTCACACATTTAATGATCTCAACTCGATTTTAATATTTTTATTTATTATTTACTTTTTCTACAAGATAATGTTTGACTCTAAATTTTAAGTGTTAAAGTGTGTAAACCCTTAATTCATTAACAATGGCACCTTTTGCATGACATAAGGGAGTCACGACTACCCAAAAAAATTTCATTTAATTTTTCATATATATTTAAATTTTATATTTATATATTATTATTTATTTTATATTAATTGTTTAATTTTTTTCTTGAAACCTCATGCATAATTTCTCCTCTCTCTTCTTTTCTTTCATTTCTCTATTCCATACTTTCATCTCTCTTTCACATCTCCTTTTTTATCTCAATTTTTACCTTCAATCTTACTTCATTTTTCAAAATAAATTTGCACCACAATAAAATTGATGAGTTAAAGAACATTTTGGACCGATCAATTTATTATTTTGAATAGGTTTATTTTCTACCTTTTTTTTTGAAACAATATGTTTTTCTCTTCCATGTGATAGACTTGTTTATTGTGTATTACTAGGAGGTGATAAATTTATATTTTTCTACATAGGTGAAATGGTAAATTTATATTAGAACAATTATGATAAAGAGTAAAATGATTGATTTTTTTTTCAAGAAGAAGACTTATGATGCATGTACATCAATTTGAAAATTTTCATGGGAATCCAAAAATTAAAGACTATGAAAAATAACTATCTAAAGTTCTCAAAGTTAGATATAATGAATTTGAAAAAATCTAATTTGATACCTCTAAATTTTTTTTTCAAGTTTCGTCACTTTTTATTAACATAAAAATCTTGTTGTCTTCTTTATTATCTTTGATCCATAGTTTTTTTTTTATTATTTGAAAAACCTTTGTTTTGCTTAAAAAATTTTCATATTTTACCACCGCAATTGTAAAATATGTTTCATTTACTATAATATAATCATTTATTGTCACAAATTTTTTTATCAATTTTTTTATCAATGAAACTACTCTTTGCAAAATTAATAGATGTTATGGTTATTATGAAATTTTAGTTGTGTAATTTTTTAATATTTATATAATTATTTGAATTTCTCTTGTTATTTGATATTTTAATATGAGATTTATAAACTAATATTTTTCTTTATATTTGTCGTTCTTAAGAAAATAGACTATGTTCTTTTAATATTGAATATTTCGATAATATCATGATTCTTTTGCTTATTTTTTTTAATATAAATGATTTAATTGATATTTTAAAAAAAATGGTTATGGGTATATATGGGTATGCGGGTATAACCATTACCCGATGCTTATGTGAATGAGACAAAAATTATATATCTGTTGGGTTCGGTGATGGGGTGAGGATGATTTTTTATTACAGAGACGTGGATGAGATAATGAAACTCAGACTCATCCTACTGATTTTCATCCCTAGTGGCAAAATAGCTTATCTTCTTCTCGCAAAGATGTCACACTTTAGCTACAATACAATTATTATTAGGATAATGATATTTTGACAACTAAATTTTGACAATTTTTTCTTATAATCTGAGGTGATATCTTCTAAGTAATTTTGAAATATAGAAAAATAAGAAAATGAAAAAATAGGAAACCACATACAAGATACCACCTCAAAGATATATGAGAAAGTTGTCAAATTTAATTATTAAAAAATCAGTTTCCTTATTTTCTTATTATCATTGAAGTTCAATCATTTTCACGAATACATAATCATTCAAGTTCAATCAAAATTTAGGGGAAATAATTTATTTGAAATAATTATCTTATCTTCTCGTTTAGCTCAATAAGAGATTGATCTCGATATAAGTACACCATGGAAGAGTTTTCGTACGAAGAGTTTATATAAAAATAATCTTTTTGTAAGAAGAGTTCTTGTGAAAATTGAATATGAGATTCGACTTACGAATCAACCTATCCAAACCGAACGAAGGAGGTTGAACTTTTCAATCCAAAAGTCTGTTTTGATATGATTTGTCTAACTTACCAAATTGACGAATCAAAAACATGGTAGAACAAACTATCCGACTTGTCCCATCTTTAACATTAAAAATTAAAACAAAAAATAATTTACAAAATTAATTTTTTATATTATATTTTTAAAAATGTATATACATAATAGTATTATAACTTAAATTATTAACACTTATAAATTAAATTTAAATTATTAATTATACATGTATAATAATATATAATAAAGTAATTTAACACGTAAATATAATAATAATTTGAATTTATCAAATTAAAATGTCAATAATTAATCAAAAATTTAAAATATATTTATATAATTAAATAAGTTTTTTAATATGTATATATAATATAAATTTTAAAAAAATTAAAAAGAAAATTACAAACTAACAGATTATAAATTTTGACTCGTTTAACTAATCCGGTCCATTCTGTTATTTTTCAGACGAGCGGCCGGACCGGGTTGTCAGTAAGATTTATTTTTTGCATAAGAAATATCTCTCACTCATGAATGGGTTTGATACCCAAAAAGAAAACGGTCCCGGATGGTGAAAGGGAGAGTGTACGGTTCTTCTACGGCGGGGGCATGGTGAATGGGACGGGTGATAGTGTAGTATGTGGCTGGGATTATTTGTGTGCTCTTCTACTGTTCCATTTTTAAATTCAAATTATTTTTCTGCTTTTCTGTTACCTAAAACCTCTTCATCAATCTCATTGTTTAGAATGTTGAATTCTTCAAATTTATACATGCCAAACAAAAACAAACCCATTAAAAAGATAATTATATGTTTTAACAAACTTTAATAAGATAATTTAGAGTCAGAAAATAAAATTAAAATGAATTAAAATTAGAGTAAGTTAAATTGAGGGGAAAAAATTATAGAGGAAGGGTAAATATGTTTGTGGTGTGTTTGTTTTTTCTATTTTTCATTTCCCAAAACAAGTTACAATCTTAAATTTTCTCTCACAAATTAATTATTGGCATTTAACTTGACTTTTAAGGTCAATGAGGAATGACGAAAGCACAAAGATTAGATTCAAAGTTCTCTCAACGGAGTGTCATTGTAGTGAGGTGGATGAGTGTTTGGACTATAGCACGATGAAGCTAACATGTTAACAATATTACAAATCATTTTACTTTTTCATTTTATAATTACATAAGATGATTAAAATCATGGAAGGATAAATAGTAAACGCATTTTTTTTTATCACTTATGCATGTTATTTCTGTTTAATAAACGAGTTTAATGTGTGTTATACATGTTTAACTAAATATGGATGAAAAAGTTTAAGAGAACAAGATATATTATATTTTTATCTCTTATTTTTTTTAAATATTTTATCTTTTTAAAATTCTAGTTTTTTTTTTGCCTAGATTTTTTAAATGCATTTTCTTGTATTGTTTTGTTTGGAGAATATAATTAAGGAGATAAAGGAGTTTAGAATAATTTGACCTACACATAAATTAATGGTATAAAGAATCTAGACTTTCTCATGAACAGGGGTCAAGTCGGCAAGATTTGAACTAAATCGTGCACAAAATGTTTAAATGAGATCTATAACTTCATGTATGTGAGATTCACTTCATTTGTTATTCAGTTCAAAAGTATGTGGATAATCTTAGTATATAATAAACTCTTTGAAAGTGTGTAACCTAGGCAACGATTGACTATATGCCTTTTATAATACTCACTTATTCACAAACAATTTGTTGTTAGGTTTGTTCAAGATGTAATTATATAGATGTGTATTGATTTTTGAAAGATTTGGTTATTTGCGATGTTTAATGTATATTTTTTGTAGACTTGGGAGATTTTAATCAAGTGGACAAGAATTGGTTTATTTTTGTGTTTATGTTGAAGTAGAAAATTGTTGTCTTGAAAAGAATTAGTGTATCATAGTGGTGCCACTATCCTAAAAGGCTGTTAATCCTAAAATCGTTAACTTAGAATAACCACTATGCCTAAAGGAACATCACGCGGACCACAACCGGGTACATAGCGGCATATTGGGTCACAAAGTGTCCCACCGCCAATCACACCTTATAAGAATCAACTAACTTACATAATGACAAGGTTGGTCAACTATTCGGTTCCCTTAATTATAGAAACGATATTAACACCAACCAACCAAAGTCGTGGAGAACCAATATGGAAGTGGTAATGTCTAGAATGCTGTCTACTTTAACTTAGGAAAAAACTAGTTGAGACATTGTAAGAGAATAATGGGCCTGCAGCCTGGGCCTAACTAAGTCCAAACAGGCCCAATGAAGTTGGGCCAAAGTAAAACGTAGTCAAAGTCTAGCCCATGGTTTAAACTAAGGTAAAACGAGATTAATCTCCTGTAAATAAAACTGGACCCAACAATTAAAGGTACGTATTTCATTAGTGAGATTTGACTTTGAAAGTTTTTGCTGACTTGATTGTTGAAGTTCTTTTTGCAAGTAAACTCCCATTTTCCATCAAGTACCCGAAGCAAAGGCATAGCTAACAAGACCGTGGAGTATCCATCCAAGAAGCTCAAAGATTATGATAAGATAAAGTTCAAGTCCCGTAATAATCTAATATTGTTTCTACAAGAATGATTAGTTTTACTTCAATTGTATTAAATTCTTGAGTTGTTATATTTTTTCATAATATCTCAGAAAGTGATGGATTTTTCGATCAAATGAGTCTTAATCAATATGTTGTTAGTTCAAGTGGTGACATTTAATATTGTAGAAGAAAGTTATCCCTCCAGTGTCTCATTTATTACTCAAGTATCATTTATTACTCAAGTATGGTTATCAAAGCTCAAGCTTCCAATTGGTTTTCAATATCACTGTATGTTTTAATATTTATATTTTGAACTATAATTATTTTGTTTTATTAGATTAATACTTGAAAAGATGTGACAGTTAAAAAAACTCTTGAATATGTGTTAATGGTTGAAACAACTAACAAGAAGAACACTTGACAAAAGAAAGACACTATATGGATCATGACAGTAGCAGCTACCATAATAACTCTAATGTTGAATTCAATAAAAAAGTACTTCTCATACAAAGAAGTCCATTCATTCCCTTTCCAACTATGGAATTTACAAGATAATGGCTTCAATATGCCACCCTTGTTTTTATTGTTCACTTTTTTTCATGCTTTAATGGTGGCTGGAGCTACTACACCCACTTTTAGAGCAGCCTATGCAGGAATTTGAATTCTTTGTTGGATTTTTCTGTACTGTTCCTATGTTGTATCTTCAAAATACGCCGATGACCACTGATCTTGAAGTATTAATATAGTGTATTTTTAATACTTAGTAGAGGATAACACCAAAAAACCCAGTAGAAAATCTAGACTTCCTATGCAGTTGGAACTCTTCCAGAAACACTAGGCAAAGGTGCCTCTGTCACATTACTAACAACCAAGATTGGGGATGGAGGGGGAAGTGGTGGAAGGAACAACTCAGAAATTTGTTGATAAAGTTTGCCAGGTTCAATAGGGCTCATGTAAGGTACTTTTTGGCCATGCTTTAAACACAAGTTCCCTGCAAAGAAAGGACCAAGTAATGTCAGTTTTCCAAATCCTTGTTCAAGAAGCAAAAATGTTAATAGAAAAGCTTGAACTTACTCCTGTATCTGTCAGCTGTCTTGGGGAAGTCAGTAATAATGCCATTGACCTTGGTTCCAATGACAAATGAATTTATCTCAATAGATGCATCAGAGTAATAATCCCATGCTTGAGATACAAATTCATTGCTGAAAGTTTCTACATAAACTCGGAGCTTAAATGACTTGAGCTTTTCCACAATGTTTGTAGAGTTAACTAAAAAGGCCTCAGTTTCAGGAAAAACAGATTCCTTTCGTATTACCACAGAATCAGCAAATGTTTTTATGTCCTTAATAGCCGTTTCAGCAGCATCGCCAATGTTCTCATCAACCTTGTAAACCCTTTCAAATTTTGATTTATCTAATTTTTTAAGCACAGAGCTATGAGTTGACTGAATCATAACTTTGTGCGATCTTGGTTTTGTTTTCTTTAGAGCATCAAGGACTGCATTGACCACACTTAAATTCTGCTTCTCTGCCAGATATGCAGCATTCTGATAACAAAATGAACGAAAATGGCATTGATAAAGCATAAAAGGAGTAAATCAAAGTGGACCATTCTTTATAATAGTAAAATACTATGATGCACAGATAATATATGCCGTATCGGACATGACACTAATACATTACTTAAATTGAAGTATCGGTATCTCATTGGTCAGATATAATTCACTGTAGAAATGGAAGAACTAACCTCTATGCCGATCAAGATGCGAGAGCCTTCAGTCAAGGACAAAAACTCAGACAAGGTTATCAGCTTTCCTTGATTTTCCAATTTTGGATTCCGGATCAGTCTGTATTTCGCATAAGGTTTCAATATTGAGGCTGCAATAAAAAACAAATAACAGAAAACATGAGGGATTTAGGAATTTTTTTGGACTTTCCAAGAAATTTGACTGAATAGATTACTCAAATTGCAAACCAAAACTTGTTTGGCATTAAAGAGCATGCCATAGAAACATTCAAAAACATCATTCAACTTACGAATCAATGTTTTTATCTCGTCCCATGTCAAACTGAATGTATATATGCCACTGTTGCCTTTGATCTCCTGAATAGTTGTAGCACGAGTTTTGAAGTTTGTATTAGCAACTGTTGTGCTCTCTGAAAGATCTACAGAGCTTAAGCAAAAGGGTGTTCCATCCTTGGACATTTGAACAGGACAGTCAAGTACATCTGCCCCATCTGATTTAGCTTTTTTATATGCAATGTCAGTACAAGCAGGAGTATCTCCACTTGCTCCATATTTTGTGATAATCAAAGTGTCCACTTTATCATGAAACATATGAAAGAAGAAACAAATCAATAAGGACAACTTAGACAAATCAACATCCTCAATACAAGCCATAACTTGTTAACTACAAAATGATGATAGAGCTGATAAGTTATACCTTGTTTAGTGGGATTTTCCCCTAGGCCAGAAAAGCAATCTGCAGTAAGAGATGAGATTTTAGAATCTGAAAGGGATGCTGATTACAATTATAAATGTTTAGAATTCTATGCAAGGGAAACAAAACTTACTTATGGCTGCAGATGGAGTAACTGGGAAGTCAGACAACACACCATCAACAGAGTAACCACCAACATTAAAGAATGATAGACACTCAGCCACAGGATCATAACTGAAATTGTAGCTAAATGGAACATCATTGATAAGGTCTGATACAAACACTTGCAACTTTTTCTTGTGAGCATCTGAGACAAGAGAGGTATGTGGTTGTAGATAAAGGTTTGAGTCCACAGGCCATATATAGCCCTTGGGAACAAGAATTCCTGAAGCAAATGTCTTGATTTGAGCAAGATTTTTCAGGAGTTCACCACAAGACTGATTGGTTTTAGGTTCAATCTTAGACTGCTCTAGAACCCTGAAGATCAAGCTGGTTGTTCCATGACAAAAGATTGATTTAACCCTTCTTAAGAAACCCACATCAGGTGATGAAATGTAACTGACAGTTACATTTTTAGCAACCAGGGATCGTAGAAAGGTTTCTACACTCAAATTCTGTTGCTTGAAGAACGCATCATGCTGCATTGTATTTTAAAATGAAAAAACATGATTAGCCAACAACATAATAAATTGTATACGTTTAGGATCTGCTTTAAAACAAAGAATGTATTCAGTTAAAGGACAAGAAACAAATACTCTTTTTTTCCAGTTACCTCAATATTTAACCACAGGCCTGTAGATGGCGATTTTATCAAGTTAGCTACTTCTTCAACATGGAGAATGGGAAGCTTGTTGCCATCGAACTTAGGAGTCCGAGAGTAAACTCCCTGCACAACTGTTCCAATAACAAGATGATTATCAGTGTTACAAGCATGTTATAACAGTGGACACAAGTTTCCCAGTTCTGACATGTGATGATGAAAGGCAAGCACCCAGAACAAATTCCATGAATTTAGCCTCTGAAATTGGAATTACCAATCAATTTGGTTCTATAATTTAACATCAATTTGGTTCCTAACAATTATAAATCAGTCAATCAGTCCTTGAATTATACAAATATTGGTCGATTTGCTTCCTAATGTTAATATCAAATTGACAAATAATGGCACAAATTGAAAACTAGATCACTTTTTTGTAATGTCAAAAACAAAATGAATTGATAGTTAACCCGTGTTGCCAACCAATTCAGGGACTAGATTGATGCTTTCCACTGTGTTTCATGCTTGAGTAATCAATGCCACCATGCCACCACTTACCCCACCTTATCTTTGGAAAATATCTTACTTGAGAAAAAATATATAGACATCATCCAAACAAGAAAACAAAATTGCTAAAGTCTTGAGATAGATCAAACTCACGAGAAACATTTGCTAGTTCTTTGAAGTTGTAGTCTGCAGTAAACCATCCCCGGGTTGAAACCCCATTAACAAAGTAATCCTTTGCCTTGTCTGGGTAAACAACTGAAATGTCAGTGGCATTGTCCAGCTTTAGCTCTGGGAAACAAATCCCAGTGCCATCCTTTGTTAATTGCACATCACACCATAGAATCACATCTGGGTTACTAGTGTTAAGTGCCAAATTATAGGCAAGTGAACTTGAATCTGGAAATATCCCTGAAAACCCGCCACGTGCTATGACCACTGGTGGAGATCCTGCATAGCAAATGAATTGCTTTAAAGTTTGTCAAGAAAGTAAGACAAAATTTGGGGTGCTTTTGTGTATACAAGTTCATGCGCAAGGTTGAATTTCTAGCATTTATTCATGAAGAACAAATAGATGAAAAGCCATTGAGTAGTTAACACCATCTTCTAGATCATTATCTGTAGTTCATTGCATGTCTTGTCTCTCTGCTATAACTAATTTAATGTCTCCTTCCTGACTCACTTTGTAAATGTTAAACTTCTATAAATGAATTACATTCATTGTTATAATTAATGATTCAAGCGTTCTAATTCCTATTTATTGTCAGCCAATCAGAAATCACATGTTAGGTAAGATTTTTAAGGTAGTTATCTTAAACCCAACTTATTATATTTGACAATTGTGATTGAATGACAGTGCGAGTGCATACACTATTTACTCTCAAATTAAGAAAAACTGATGACTATTCATTGCTATGATAATTGCAGTAACAAGACTCAAAAAGGTTGTCTTAAAAGGGTTCAAATAATCAGTTCATTAAAACAAGAGTAAGAAAGTCTGAACCTTTAGAAAGAGTATCAAATACCCAATTTCCTTCCAAGCATGAGACTCAACAAGCCCACAAAACTAACAAATAAGAAGATAAGTAGGGACCATAGGAGTAAAGGGAAGAAAAAATAGAAACACACCGCGCAATGTTTTCCAGCCACTTGGTGGTCCTGCTGAAGAAACCAGTGCTACCAATGAGTGCTGCAGAATGAGTATAGCAAGTACACTACAGAGAGCCATAAAGTGCCGCATGAGTTTCAAATCTTACCCAGAAAATTCTTATCTGGGATATGTAACTTTGAGGGAGGTACAGATTATGAGAACTATGCAAGTTCTGAGAAAGATAGCCAAAAAGGTGCGAACTTTAACTGTTCAACTAGAAGAACTAGGCTATGATGAACTAGAATTGTTCAACTATAGAGGAATATTCATAGGCATAAGACAACACCCTTCACTCAACCTTGGCTTCTTCAATGATAAAATCTACTCAGAAGTCAGGGTCAAGCATACAGCTATTTTCCAAGCTTATATGTGTGTCTGTATGTGATGACTTTTTCTTTGTTATAAGTGGTCACGCGGTTTTTGAAACTTTCATGCAAATGGCACAAAAGTTATGCAGAACTTGTAAGTAACCTTTCATCTGCAATGGTTGAAATAAATAATAGCAAAATCATGAGAATGTGTATTAACAGAGAGACGATAAGTAGAAAAATACACAGAAAAAGATGGAAAAGAAAAAGTTTCAGATAACTAGTTTTGTAGCACTGTCATGTCTATGGCTGCTGCTAGCTAACATTGCTGTGTTTATGTCTGCATTTAATGACACTGCTTCATGTCTTCATCTGTAACAAATGAAACAGATCCTAGAAATTTCATCCAAATGTTTATTTTGTTTTTAATGTGTTTTTCTTCATAAAGTTTCATATGCCAGAAATTTCTTTCAATTTTATATCATTTTTTTAGGAGCAAATATCATACTTAAAAATTGAATGAAATGCATTTTAATTAGTTTCCTAATTTTTGGTAAAAAGTCGTGTTATATATTGAAAATAAATTAGTTTCGTCATTTTATTTGTATAAATAGTTAGTTTTATTATCTTCAACTCCAAATCTGATAATAATTATTTACAGGTTACAAATTTGATGAAATTAAACCAAATTGACTAAGTGATTTTTTTTTCTATTATTAATTATGTCATACAATTTAATTTTTTTTTTCTGTTATTGTAGTAGAGTCAAATCTCTACCACGTTGATGTGAGTACTATATGCATCATATGTTTTAATGTATACGCTGAATGTTGCATTCTAAATTTTTTTAATTAATTGGTTGTCAAATAAAATGCTTTGAGACATTCCATAGAACGTGATAGGCATAAACAATCATTTTTGTTACGTTTTTAATTAGGATGTATTCCTGAAGCAAGTATTTTCTTATGATTTAAGGTATTCGACCATAATTTTAAAAATTCATAGATCAGAAAAAAGTGCAGAACAATAATTAGAGCAAACACGCAGTTCTGAAAGGAAATGCTACCACGTTGCTTCACTTGGTCAATCCAATAATAAACTGTGTGTGAGCAAATTGACACAGTCAAATATGAAGGGTATTTATGATATTTTTTAGAATTAAATATGTTTTTATTCATTAATTTTTTTTGAGAAATTAGAATCGGTCCATCTTCGAAATTTTGCCTATTTAATTACCCAATTTTAGAAATGTTTGGATTTAGTATTTTTAGCCAAATTTGGTTAAATTTATTTGATGCTTTAAACACGTTTCTCGACTAACATTAAAGCAAAAGTGTGTCAAACGGTATAAACAACTAAAATGTTATCATGAGATACGTTTGAAACGTCAATTAAACTTAACAAAATTTGATTAAAATGACTAAATCCAAACATTTCTAAAGTTGGGGGACTAAATTAAGCCAAAGTTTCGAAGAATGACTAATTCTAATTTTTACTGAAAGTTAAGGGACCAAAATATATTTAATCCTACTTTTTTAATAAGGGTTAAATATGCTTTTAATATATGAAGTTTCATGCAAAATTAAAATTTGTTTCTCTTTCAAATATTGATATATTTTGATCTTCAAACTTTAAAAAATAATGAATATAGTTTTTTTTAATCCATTTATGCTAACATTTTCTTGATGCGTTTCCTGGCTATTGAAACGGGAATGTGTTAAACAATATAAATAACTTTAATGTTATTATGAAATGCGTTTGACACAAAAAAATTACATAATTAAGTTAAAATTATTATATTCATCGATCTTTAAAGTTTTGAGATCCACATATGTCAAAGTTTTGGACATGGACAATTCTAATTTAAAATCAAGATTCTGGTACTAAAAAGATATTTAACCTTAGTTTTAAACTTGAATGTCACAGTAATAATAAAATGTAGTCGCAACATTAATATCATGCAATAATTTAGTTTTTTATTAAGGGAATATTAAGAAACTTATAGGTAGAGATGGGAACTTTGCCGTCAATTTTATTGTCCTATCCATTTATATTGATGGATCTTTACATTAAGTTTTATTGGAGAGATGTTATATTAATGAAACACAAATCTAAATTATTTTCAACTTAAAAGTTGAAGGTAATGGATTTATGAATTTTTTATTTTATAAGATATTCAATTTTTTTATATTTATCTAATGTAAAACTTATACTTACACGTGAATTCTTTATATTTTCTCCATCAGATGTAAGTCTTTTCTACGTTGATATACTTTACGAAAGTATTCTCAACCATGAGTATGTGACCTTCTTATATTACCACAATAGGACATGCTTGACTGGGATTCCTATCAGAAAAACTTCCTATGATTCTGATACCACTAATGGAGATACAATAACAATAAAACACGGATGCAACCCACATAAAATATTACACCACTTTCAACTCAAAAATTTTAAGATAATGAATTTATGAATCTTCTTCTTAATTACCTTACCCTCGTCATATTGACCGGAGTGAAAGAAAGAAAATATACATATTCAAATAAAATAAACTTGTTATTAGTATCTTGAATATATAATACCTTTATATAAATATTATATATTAAAACAATTACTTTTAATTTGAATATATTATTTTGATTTCAAAATTATTGATCAAGGTATACCGAATAACAATGTCTCGATAAAAAAAATAAGATTCAGACATATATGATGAAAAGCAATTTAATTTGATTTCTGGGTATAATTGACATTAATTTAAGTATTAATTATAATTAGTAACATAACATGATAAAGAAGTGTATAATTAGTAAGGTATAATTTGTAATATATTAAAACAAATAATATTAATGTAATATATAATACAATTAATTAATGCAATAAGAAAAATATTTGTGAAGTTAAGAAATTATATCACTGATAAGCATTTATTTCAAAACATGTTTGTACAAAATAAAGGACATCATATTAAGTTGAAAGGACCTCAAATAATATAATTCGATGTATCTTTCAAATATGTTAGATTTAGTTTATAACATTCTAACCCGCAAAATAAAAACTTTGGATTAATTAAATTAAAAGATAAGAGGAATCATAAATACTGTTAATAGTTTTGGTATGAGAAACGAGAATTACTTAAAAACAATTATATACATACTTTTTCAACTAGTATAATACATTTATTATTTTTAACTTTAACTTTAATTGCAAGAACTATACTAAAATTTATTTATCCATCCTATATGTCAAATTAATTACAATGCGCACACACACACAAATTAATTACAATGAAGATATTTTCACACACACACACACTACCACCTAAAAAATCAGTTATATTTTTCAATATTAAGACTTTTATATTTTATAAAATACTTTTATATTAATTTCTTTTACAGGAGAAATTATTGATGAATATGTACAAAAACAGTGAGAGGACATCATACTATCGTTAACATAGGACACTTTTTTTAAGGAGATTCACTCACCAATCTTTATAATGAGTAATGACCAATTTATACAAAAAACGTAAACATCAATTTTAACATAAACCTTTTAAAATAATGTGTTTGTGTGTTTTTTTTATCATATTTTTTTCTTCAACCTTTTTATTTTTACCTTTGCTTAAAATCACACTTTAATATGTTATATCCTCCTCAATATATTTTAAATTTTTTATTTAGATGAGTTAATTTAGAAAGGTAATTTATTTATTTAAAGTATTTAAAAATTTTAATATTAAAATAATTTGTTTGGATAAAGTAATTCAAAATTAATAAATTTTGGGAGGTATTTCAAATAAATAAAATATAAAAAATTCAAATACATTCAAAATTATAAGAAATTTCAAATTTCACTCTTTTTCACTCCACTCATGAAAGTAGAGTCAAATCGGCCCAGATGAAAGGTAAAGTCGAGACGAGTTGGTTCGGGCCAAAGGTTGAGCCTAGTAGTCAAACAGAAGGTCGAGCTGAGACGACCCAAGCCAAAGGTCGAACGTAGTAGGCTCTAGTCGAAGGTCGAGCCCAATCAGCCCAGATCGAAGTCGAGTCAAGTTGCCCTAAGACAAAGTCAAGTTGAGTCGTCTCGGAATGAAGGTTAAGCTGAGTCGATCCGGATTGAAGGTCAGGCAAAGACGAAGGTCGAGCCGAGTCGAAAGTCAAGTCAAGTTGGCCAAGGTCGATGGCTGAGTCGATTTTAGTCAATCTAGGCCAAAGGTCAAGCCGAGTCGGGCCAGGCCAAAGGTGAGCTAAGCTGGCCTGGATCGAAGTTTGAGTCGAGACAACACATATCAAAGGTAGAATGGAGTCAGCCCAACCCGAAGGCGAGCAGAGTCGGCTTGGGCCAAAGCTCGAGTGAAGTTAATTCGGGTCGAAGTCAAACTTAGTCGGCCAGGCCGAAGGTCGAGTTAGTCAGCCAAGATCGAAGGTCGAACTGAGTGAGTTTGACCGAAAGCTTAGTCGACCTAGGTCAAAGGTCAAACCAAGTTAGCTCGTGTCAAAGGTCGAACATAGTCAACTCAAGTTAAATCTTCAGGAGTCGACCTGGCCGAAAGTCAAGACAAGTCATCTCGGATCAAAAGTCGAGATGAGTAATCTCGGGTCGAAAGTCAAGCTACCTCAATTCAGACTTAAAGATATAATTGAGTTTTCCTTCAAATAAAAATTAAATTGTTTTATCCAAACAAAAAAATTGAAATCTAAGATATTTCAATTACTTAAGTCAAACAAACTATTTAAGAAATGAAAAAAATCAATTTTCAGCAATTCATATATTATATATTTCAATTTTTTGAAATTGTTGAAATCTCTGTTCAAAATATAAAATAAAGGGATTGTTAGATAGAAATCGCTTCCTCACCTCATTCAATTTCTTCTTCCATTCCCGTCAAAAGCTTCCGAAAAATTCTTTTATAAAAGGAGGGATGTTAGACTTTTGAAAAAAAAAATTTGTTGAATTGTTTATTATATTTTAGAAAATAAATTTCGAAAATGATAGAGTGCAAGAAGAAAATGATGGGGTGCAGAAAATAATTGGCTTGCTAGAGTACTAAGAAATTCAACAATAATATTTCAGCTATTGCTTTCTGCACCTCCATAAATGCTTAACTGTATTCTCACAGTATTAGGAAAAAATTCCAACAACCTTCACCACTACCATATCATACGACACCACCCCACTACTGCTGCAAAGAAAGAAGAGAGGAAAAACACAGCAGAGAAAGAAAAAGAGAAAAATGTAGAGAAAACAAAACTCGTTTTCATTTTTTTTTTTCGGAATATATTGTGTTTAAGTTCTTTCTGAAACACATTTCATCCAGTTTAAAATGCTCATTTCGAAATATATCATATGTGTTCCAAAAAAAAATATTTAAAAAATTTGATTTCAGAAAGTTTATTTTAAAATGTATTTCATAAATTTTTGTTTCAGAGTTCTAATTTCAAAAAAGTTTTATTTCAAAAATTCTGTTCCTAAAATTTTGTTCCAAAAAATTTGTTTCACACGATTTTCGGAATATATAATTTGCAAGTTACATGGAGGGAAAATAAAATTGTCACTTTGAGAACTTAAAAGGACGCGTCAAGAAATTGTGATTGATGTTGTCAAATGATTTAATTACTCGGATACTACTCACTTTAGTATAAAATATGTCAACCTGGTATCCACTTTTAAAAGAGTTCAATTGCATTCTAATTTTTGAAAAAAAAAACTTCAATTAGGTCTATTTCAAATGGAAATTACTAATCTGATGCCACGTGTCATTATGTGATTTTTTTTTATTTTTTATTTTTATCTTTTGCAAAAAAAGAAATTGTCAAGTGTCAGGTTTATAATGACACATAACATTCTCAGTGTCACGTGGCAATGCAATGCTGCCACGTATCAATATCACTATCAGCAAATCTCATTGTGTTAATTTCAATTTAGTTCTCATATATGTTTTTTTAATTCAATTTAGTTCTCATATATGTCTTCTTAATTCAATTTAGTTCCAACTTTTGTGTCTCTAATTCAATTTTGTCCAAATTTTTTTAAATAATTAAAATATTTTTTTAATACATTTTTTAAAAGATCGAAACCAATTAAGTATAAATATTTTTACAAAATTAAGTACTGATATTTGATATTATTTCTCCAGACTAAATTTATTATTTGTATAAATATTATACTAATATATTTTATTAAAAATTATTTTTTAACATATTACATTATTGTATATTATTAACTCATGTTTTGTTAATTACTTTTTTTTTTCGAAATAGAATAATTTTGTCTCTCACTAGCTTTCAACCAAATTTATATTTGCATAAATGTTATAATAATATTCTTTTATTGAAAATACTTAATAAAATGATTTTTACTATTAAATTTTAATATAAATATAAGTATTAATACTTAATTTTTGTAAAAATATTTATACTTAATTAGTTTTAATCTTATAAAAAATGGATTAAAAAATATTTTAATTATTAAAAAAATTGGTTAAAATTGAATAAGAAACACATAAAAACTAAATTGAATCAATGAGACATATATATAGGAACTAAATTGAGATTCTGATAATGACATTTACATGTGACATTGTCCTACCACATGGCACTGATAATGTCATATGTCAAATCAGGGACCTAACACGTGACATTTTTTTTGCAAAAAAAAAAAAATTTAAAAATTTTAAAAAAAATCAAAAAAATCACAGATTGACACGTGACATGTCATTAACGCGTTAATAATTACAGTCTAAAAAAGACCTAATTAAAACACTTTTTCAAAGTTGAAATACAATTGACATCTTTTTAATAGTGAGTATCAGATTGACATACCCTATAAAAATAGGTACCATTCGAATAATTAAACCTTTTCGAATACATGTGTTATATAAACTATTTATTCAATGTATTATGCATAGGTATGTGAACCCTGTACATACACTTAAATAGGAAAAAATTAGTGTATCTATATATTTAATATAATTATTTTAAAATGTTACAAATAGAACTGCCACCATTAAATTTGATCCTATATATCTCCATTTACTCTAATAATATTTGTATCTTGTGGTCTTTTTATAAGATTTGACATTTGATTTATGAAAATTTATTTTATGACTCCATTTTTTTGTATTTTCATCCTTTATCTTTTTTTATATGATTTAGTGTAGATTATTAATTCTTTCAAAAGAAAATAATAATACATTAATTAATGGTCAATCCTAAATCATGTCAAAGAACAAAAAATAAAAGTAAAAGAATGAAAATTATAATATCATTATTCTTTATTTATGTCTCCCAATAAAAATTTTTAGAGTAATTTAAACTGAACTTTCTTTTACTTCTTCACAATTATACATGCAACACTTATATTTATTAAAAACATCATCCACTACCTTTTTCTTCAAACTTTCATCTTATGACAATCTAATAATTTTAAAAGAAATTTTTATTAATTAGGTTACCATATCATCATTATTAAGCACACAGTACAAACATAGTGAGAATTAATATGATATGTGCAAATTTAGGTTTAAAAACTTTTAACACATTATTTCAACACAAGGACTATCTACAAACAAAATATACATCTGTCTTAAGTTATGTTATCCTATGCTCTCATGAAAACATGGTCACAGGAGATGGATATCACAACCACATCCCACAAATCACAATTGATCTTATATGAGTTCAAATCAATTATATGAACACATTATTATGGCCACAAATGAGCAAAGATTCACAGAGAAATAACAAAGGTCAAATTCAACCCTTTAATACAACATGTAATCATATTAAAAATTGACCAAAAATAAACACTTGTAAAAAAAAAACACATTTTATAGCTCAATATTATACAGACTCTGATCCATCAATTATAAAAGAGAGACACTGGAAATTTCATAAATATGAGAAGTTTTCCTGTATCGATTAGTAGAACAGGTATAGAAAATGGTGGAATGACAAAAGTGTAATAATTTAAATGTTTTTCTATATCGGATAGAGACAAAAGGGGCATCGAAAGAGGCATGGTGACAAACTTGAAAATATTTAAAACTTAGAGAGATAATAAAGAAGATTTATAAAAAAAAATTTTAAAAATGTATAAATTTTTATAAAATAAAATCGTTAACAAAATTTTAATTACAACTTCACTTCAAATGATAGAATATTCTAGTACCATTTATTAAAAACGCTTTTTACTCTTAACTATTTTTTTATGTTACTAGACATATTTTAAATTTGATCCAAACAATTTTCATCGATATGTTTTTTTTTTTTTATTTAGTCTAAACAAAGTCCTTTCGGCACCTTCTGAAACAATTTTTTTATCAAAAGAATTGGCTACATATAATAAAAAAAAGTATATAAAATTTTAGGATAAAATAATATTATATATATATATATAT
>Ga0209589_1002536_pt1 | contig 31726 bp, 24 predicted proteins | sample CowpeawhiteBW_FD_187525 | JGI IMG/M metagenome (GOLD analysis project Ga0209589, IMG submission 187525) | Root nodule microbial communities of legume samples collected from California USA - Cow pea white BW (SPAdes) (version 2) | ecosystem: Host-associated > Plants > Roots > Nodule | place: USA...
ATATATATATATATATATATATATATATATATATATATATATATATATATATATATATATATATATATGCCCACAAATTAATTAACAAATTCTAGTCCCTACCACCCACACACCCAAATGGGGAACCACAACTTGTACAAATTTTTAAACGACACCCACATGGGGGACAAAAACGAAAAAGCGCAACCCCACCACCATACCAAATATGGAATGAACTAAAATAACCTACCTAACCAATTAATCTCACAACAAAACAACAAACCAAATATGGAATGAACTGTAATAAAACCCACCAACCAAATCATACGCACAAACCAACAATCACAACAATTAACGAATGAAGTCAAACAAAAGACAAAAACCCAACAACGAAAACGAACTCATCTTCGTTACTGATAGCTCCTTCAACTAGTGCTTCGATCAACGACGAATGCACCCAAATGTCCTAACCAACTACTTCGATAAACGAAGAACGCACCCAAATCTTCATCCTGTATCCTTCCTTGCTCCTTCAACTGATGGCAATGCACAATGTCATTCACTTCAAGATCATAGAAGAAATTCCTAATTTTTAACCTAAGTCCTAATTTCCCCTTCAGATTTTCCTAATTTTACCTATACCACATATTATATTCCACGTTAGAAAATATGTCCACGAATAGTGCCTAATATACATTGTCGTTAAAGATTTTAACAACATTAACGATTTGGACATATTTAATACATATTTTTTAAAAAAAGACTCAGTTGGGACGACTTAAAATCTGAGAACCCTATTGAAATTTTTGAACAAAAACAGGGACTTTCTGTGTGATTAAACTTTAAAATTTTATTATTTTGAGGATTTTTGAAATATTTTATCTATATTTTTTAGTTTAGTTGTTATGTTATTTATTTGTGTTTTTATGTTATGTTGTAATTTTTAATTGTAATTAATTTTAATTTTAATATGTTTTTGAATTTGTTTATTATAGATATGGCTAGAATAGGAGGAGCCTTTGTACCTCGTGGCGAGAGCTCTACACATGTTGAGGTTTCTGAGCAATAAGAGCTTGGACGTAAACCCATGACATCTGCCCATAAAATGGGCCAGAATCGTCATGGAGAAACTGGTCCATCATCAACTCTTACTGATAAATTCATGAGGAGTAAGAGAAAGTTATCGAGGAATAGGAGTTTGTTCCGGAGCAGGTGGACCATGATTTAGGAGGATTTCCTGGAGAACTCGAGGATAGTTCTTTGTTGACCGACTATGCTGATCATGTTGCACGTGCTATTTGGGAGGGCTAGGTTAGTATAGTACGTCAATAATAGTTTGCTGAAATTGGTGGATGAGTTTAAATATTTTATGTAATTTTTTTATTGGGATCGATGGGACATGAAGTTAGTGTCCCATGGTAAGAAATTAAAAAGATTTGGAACGTGTTATAAGACTATTGAGCCATTTGTCCAAAATTATGGTTTCATGCCTCTATGTGATATATGTTATGAATACCGCCGATAAGGGCCTCATATTGGTTTTTGTTGAGGGGTGGCTTAGAAAGACCAACACCTTTCATCTTCCTTTTGCTTGAACATTTTTCTTAATGTGAAATCGACAAAGCAGATGATAACCTAGGAAATACAATGGCAATAACATTTAGCAAGGCAAGATCTCTATCACTCACAATTACTTGTGGACCATCCTCAGATGTCATGAATAATCCTCTAAGCGTTTCTAGAGCCCAAGTGAAATTAGATTGTCTTTCACTAGATAAGAATGCAAACCCAACAAAGAAAGTCAAGCCTGTAGATGGCACCCAAATTATCTTAAGTAATGACAATCAATATTTGTTGGTTTTGTAGCTGGTATCCAAAATAGGTCACTAAGAAATTAATATTAAATGCATTCAACAATTTAACAAAATTAAGATGTATCCAAAATAGGTCACTAACCACCTTAGATTCGTCTTGACATCTACTTTAGTGGATATAATTATCACGTTCTAATAGTATCATCAAGTGTTGTAATTCAGTTCTCGAACCTCTCAACATTTGTTTATAAGTGTATCTTGCATAATATACTTGCTTTATCGTTATGACATTACACTCATTATTTTCTTTCAAAGTGAGCAAAATATTTGCAGGCTTGACTTGACTCTTATTCATATATCAATAGGAAAGAAATGTTTAGTAGATTTTAACCTCCCAATAAATGAGTGACCAACTAAAGTTTGTGACAAGTCATGGTTATGATATCCGCACATTACCTTCAACACCCAACCATCTCCATTAAAAATTAGTTTGTCTCTTAGTTTAAATGGACAATCACATTTTCTCATGCCGGAAACACTAGGTTGAACATCAGTTTTGCACTTCCTATACTTACCACCCCTTTCACAGCCTAACAATACATATTTCTTCCTCCTAGGTTGACCATTAGCTTTATTAGATCATATAATCACAACAACAAAAACCAAGATCAGAAGTTATCCCTCAAACCCACTGAGTCAACTCATCACATGTGGGAAATATCTCATTAGTTATAAAATTAACTGTATAGTCTCCCTCGCATATCTCATTTATAAAAAGAAGAGAAATATGAGATGAAACTAAAATTTACTTATGATTCCATAAAACTTAAAGAGAGATCTTCTATTCTAGATACAAAGAATATTCTTACCACCTACAATACAAACTTTTTCAATAATAAGTTATCTAAAATGAAAAAAAAAATCATAAAACAAGCAAATAAATTAAATGCATAAATAATTAATAAACCTTACAAAATATTAATTATAAGAAATATTTTGAATAAAGATTAAAAGAAAATTATAAGAAAAATGAAAGTTTCGGATATTGAAATTCGAAACATACAAATATGGCATCTCCACTTCCAGGAAAAGATAACACCGAAACTCAACATTCGGAACTTGGTAATTGATGTTGATATCCGAAAGCCACTCTAAAAAAACCTATACCGGATCTTTGACTTCAAAAGGCGCTAAAACAAATCCTCTACCACATCTTGACTTTTGGAAGCTCCACTTTCGGGAACAACTACTATCGGAACTCGACATCTGATTACAATGGTAAGTGGATGTCGACAATCGGAAGGCACTCGAAACAAACCTTTCTCGAAGCTCAACTTCCAAGAGGCGTCAGAAAAATCCTTTACCGGATCTTGACTTCCAGAAGCTCCACTTCCGGGAACAACTACTACTGAAACTTGACATCTGATGACCATGGTAATCGGATGTCGACATCCAAAAGGCAATCCAAACAAACCTTTATCGAAGCTCAACTTTCGGAAGGCACGAAAAAACACTCTATCGCATCTTGACTTTTGGAAGCTTCCCTTTCGGGAACAACTACTACCGGAAGTCGACATCCAGTGACATTGATAACTGGGTGTGGACATCTAGAAGGCACTCCAAAAAATCTTGTACCGAATATCAACGTCCAGAAGGTTGGGAATTTATTTGATGATGAAAGCAAATGTCACTTTCCGGGAAGTTGAAGCAATATATATCCGGAATCCGCGTTTATTATGTTCAAAATATATATAATGTAAAAATACTTGGCCAAAGCTGAAGCAAAAGTTAAACAAAATTGAAGGAGAAGAAGTTCAATGAATAACTGACCAATAATCACAAGTGGACCATACAAGCACATGAGGATGAGTACCACAATGTTGTTGAAAAAGTGAAAGAAGAAAACAGTTTTTCATAGTTGAGAACTCCGTTTCAATTTCATAGAACTAGTCATTTGGGGGTGCATCTCAGTTAGTAATATATTAAAAGGTTAAATATGTTTTTGGTCCCTCAAGTTTTAGTGAAATTTGGAATTAGTCCCTCTTCAAAACTTTTGACCAATTTAGTCTTTTATTTTTAGAAATACGTGAATTTAGTCATTTTAACCAAATTTTGTTAAGTTTATCTAACGTTTCAAGCGCATTTCATGATAGTATTTGAATTGTTTACACCATTTGACACATTTTCTCTTTAATGTTAACTAAAATATTATCGTAAAATGTGTTTGAAATGTCAAATAAACTTAACAAAATTTGGTTAAAAGGACTAAATCTACGCATTTATAAAGATGGACTAAATTGGTCAAAAGTTTGGAAGAGATACTAATTTCAAATTTCACTGAAACATGAGGGACAAAAACATAAATAATCCTATATTAAACAAATGACAGTAAATAAGTTTGTTGACCCACCAACACTCATAATTACACACATAATTGTTGCTTATCAATACACTTTTTAATTTTCATTTATTTTTCTGAAGGTCAGGAATAGGGATGTTAACGGGGCGGGTAGGGTACGGGTAGTGGCTCCCCCGTACCCTACCCGCTGGATAAATATTCACTTTGTACCCGTACCCATATCCGTCGGGTATCCGTTATGCGGGTACCCACTTATTTTTTTCATATTCGCGGGTATCTATGGGTACCTGCGGGTATTTACAAAATTATTTAAAAAACAAATATTTAATCATAAATTCAAATAAAATAAAATAAAAATACATCACTGTCATAAATTTTAAATAAAGTTCAAATAAATTCAAGTTCATACAAGTCCAAATAATTATAAAAGTAAATATAAAATGACGTTCAACACAATAGAAATTCTTTAATTAGTGCTTTGATCAACAAGTCCACTTTCTCTTATTGATTCCTGAAAAATAAACACAATAAACAAATAATAAACCTCAACTGCCACGTGTCAAGTATTCTTATTTTGATTCCATCATTTGACAAAAAACATACCATAAATGTCACTATCTATATAAGGTTTGATGTATATGCCCAATTTCAAAGAAAGGAAAGAGAAGAATGTCAAGGGTGTACCTAGAAGCTAGAAGAAGACAATATATCAATACTTGAAGCTGAAAGAAAGAAGACAGAAGACAAGATGTGCAGCTTAGAAAAAATTAGGTCAGTTTTATACTAATATATAGGTATTTTTGTGAATTAAAGTTTAGCGGGTACGGGTATCCACGGGTACGGATACTATGATACTCGTACCCGCCCCGTTAACATGCGGGTATAAAAAATACATGTACCCACAAATAACGGATATCCATTTTTAATATTCGTTTCCTAACCGTTGCATGTTTCATTCGCGAATACCCGCGGATATGAATATTTTTCACATCCTTAATCAAGAGCAGAACAGTTCAAAATTTTGAAGGTAAAAAAAAAAAGTTAAAAAAAGAAAACCCCTAAATTTTGGATTTTTATAGCCCGATAAAATCTTTGGATTTAACCTAATATTTAAGTAATGCTTAAACTTCTGCCCATGCACCGTTGTCTTTCGCCGCCAGCCACCACCTGTCGTCGTTAGTCAATTGCATGTCTTTTTTTAACTTTTGTTAAGGGCCAACTACTTAATCTTTTTCTTTTCTTTTTCTTTACTTTCATATTTGAATTTTTAAATATAATATTATTATTTTTGCACAGCAATTATATTTTTATTTTTCTTATAATGTATATATTATATTTCTTTTAACCTGATGTTTTCTTTTATTGGCGGACCTCGTTTTGGATTAAGAGAGTCATGGTTCTCCAAACTTTTAATTTAATTATATATATATATATATATATATTTAAAATTTATATATATATATATATATATATATTTAAAATTTATATTATTATATTATTTTTATTAATTTATATATATATATATATATATTATATTTTTATTGTTTATAAAGTAAAATAAAAATTAATTTGATGAACCTTGATTAATAACTAGATTTAAGAAATTAAGGTTCTATATCTGATTATAAGTTTTTCCACAACAAGTCATCAAGAAAGTGTGGAATAAAAGAAAGACAAATTAGAAAGAAGAAATTGAAGAACAGAGAGAACGAATAATGTATACTCACATGATTTCATGAATCAGTATCCTAGTATGATTGATGTATATTAGATCTATGATTCTTCCAGTACGATATTTCTTCCAAATTAAGTTTTCTCAAATTAGTATGAACCCTAACTATGATTTTAGAAATTTTTTGTATGAAATTAGCATGAACCCTAATTATATTTTCTCAAATTAGTATAATCCAACTTTATAAAATGTTGATATTTTTCATTTTCAACTGCATACAATGAATTAGTTGGATAGTCTTGAATTGAAATAAAAATTAAAATACTCATTTATGTGAATTCAAAAAAATAAAAATTATAATACTTATTTACGTGAATTCAATAAATCCCATTAAAAAGATTAAAAATTGAAAAGTTTGAATTACATAATTTAAGTAAAAAAATAATTTTTTTAATTAAAAAAATTAAATATAAAAAATTTAATTTAACACCTCTAAATAATTTCTCCAAAGCTTATGTTTTCTTTATAACTTTATAAAGAGTTTTTTAAGCTCCGGTATTGTTCGTTATTTAGTATCGATAACATATGCTTATAACTTTATAAAAGATTTTTTAGTCTCCGGTATTTTCTATTTTCCAATATCGATAACATCGAGCTACCCACATTATCATTCAATGTCACATCAATCAAATATGTTAAACGGAAGATTTATGGAAGGACCAAAATCCTCCAATTTTGATACTTTGAATACTGAACTTGAGCAATTTTAACCTCGAGACCAAAAGTAAAATTAAGCCAATCAGAGAAAATTCTAATAAGACAACAAATGTTGATGGGAGAATGCAATGCTACTCTGTATACAGTGTGCATTAAAATATAAAGGAAATTACAGAGTTTCTAAACAAACAAAAAACCACTTATTGCTAAAATATGTAGACGATAAATCATTTTAGTGTAGATAAAGTCTTACAAATTTAACATATACCTGTAAACTTTCTCGGTGATATAGGTAAAGTGTCCTAACAAGTGCATACGTATACAGGTGCATTAGGGGCCATGTTGGTCAGCGGCATAACAAAATTGCAATTGTGTGTTGAGGAAGTAACTACGGGGATAAGACTTGCAACGAAGCTGACCAATGTGGACCCCAGCATGTTGCTCGCTGAAGATGCGGTGGCGTTTGTTTGTTGACAAAATTTGTATTCAGTTTGATCCATATTTTCATTTTACAAAGTTCATCTTGATGTTTCATTGCTCAATTATGATCTGTCTTACTTTTCTTCAGCACCATTGTCATGTGACTGATATCCTCATTCCCTGTTTGCATTCTACCCATAAGCCACTGCAGTGCCTCAGCCGCAGCATCCTTTTCTGCATTCTTCTTGTTGTTATATGGTTGGCCCATTATCTGCACTCCATTAAACTCAACTGTAGCACGAAACTGATTATTCTTCAATTGCGTGGTGGTGTAGAAGGGTGCACCATATCCAGCTCGTGTCAGCAATGTTTGAAGGTGGCCTTTAGTATTATCACCCCCGGGTCCACTGTCTGTTCTTGAAACCAATGCTTGTTGCATTGCCATCATTGATGGTTTAAGGAGCTGGCAACTAAACACGAATTTGCCTTCACATTTGTCATTGCAAATCAGCAACCGTATAGCAAATAAGAGCTCATGGAATGTGTGTATGCTCATCTGCGGGAACTGTAACTGCAAACAATAATTTTAAATAGAAATTACAGTCATTGCAGGTTGGTCCAACAAAAGAAGATGCTACAACGTACTGCCAGTTAAAGGGGTACATATCAAGTTTTATTTAATTAGGGTTTTATTTTCAATATCTCTCTTTCATTCTTGATATAAAGTTTCAAGAAAATGTAGCTTACGGAAACTATCTATTTTATTTAATTAGGGTTTGAGACTGCCTATTCAAAGCATTCAAGTGTCAAATTACTCTCCCCCTAAGATCTACCGTGTGTTTTTTTTTCTTTTTCCAGGGGAATACAGCAGTACAAATTAAGACTAATATTTAATATTAAATTTGAGTTTGTAAATATGACTTTTTATTTAGGCCCCCTAAAAATATTAAGTCCAGCCCCTAGATGTTGCATTGGAAAATTATGCACTTTGTCTTTTAAATATACATCCATGTTGAAAAAAATTGTTGTTAAGATGGTTCACTTTCTAGTTATTCTTATGATAGTTAGGCTAACCATTATTTGTACTTTTAAATATTGTGCAGCTAGTCAGGAACTTTGTTACGCAAGCTCTCGACAAAATAAGAGAACAGTGATAAATCAGTCTTGCAATGCCAGAAGTTTTTCCTTTCTCTTCTAGTTTCACATGGTATATATAGAACTTGATCAAAATTTAATTATAACACATCTAGATTTAATATTTTTTTTCATGACCGCTAATGGTAGTGTTGGCGGTAGTTGTTTATGGATGTGGAGTAAAATTTCACTTTTTTAAGCTTCATTGAAGCGGGAAAGGTATGACCCCTGTTTGCTGTTAATACGGTTCAGTATTATGTTAAATATGACTTTCTCTTCTACTTTCAATGGTTTCTTTTTCCTCTTACAGTTGCATGACTCGAATATCAAGGTTAAGTTGGTAGATGAATGAAACCAATCTGCACTTACTTTACTGTGAATAAGTTTGTCAAGATCTTTCCTTATACTCTGGTACATGTCAGCAACAGCAGGTTTCAAGAAAAACTCCAAATATCCTCCCGACATTTTCAAGTGACCATCCTGGAAGAAAGAAAGGAATTTCCGTAAATCAACATAGGATTAAAAACTAGAGGATAATAACCATAACCTTTTATTGATTAGACTAAACATAAGAACCATTAGAAGAATCAGAAGGAACTTACGGTATCTCCTTTTGAGATGCTCCCACCAAAAAGAAGTACCACAGAATCAGGCACAGCTGTTGAGTCACGGAGAAATACAGAGTTCACTTTTATCTTCTCATTAAAAACTAGCCATGGATATGGAATTCTAGTTTCGCGAGCATTCACTGAATTCTGGTCAAATAAAATAAACATTGAATCAGGGTCAAAACTACAAAAAAAAGAAGAAGAAATGATTTGAATGGACTAACCGAATGTAGGAACACTTTGCCATCATCCATTGTTTTCAGAGAAAATGACTTATCCTTATGCTGCAAATGAAATTGCACCATACGCACGACAAAGTATGGACTAATTAAAATATAGACACCAGAAAATCTACTACAAATACATACCATATATGGAGTGTTGAAGAACATACCACAACCGAGCAGATTCCAGGATATAGGCCATAGCAAATAGCTGCTCGAATGAGATACATATCATAGCTCCATGCATTGCAACTGGTCATGTTTCTATCAACTAATCCAATATCTTTGAGCAGGGATAAGAATTCCACTCTAAGAGCGTCAATAACTTTCATGGATTGTGGAGAAAGAAAATTTTTCCAGCAGTATTCATGTCCAGCATTGTCTATTTCGGCATCCTTCCAGTTATCATAGGCCCTCACAATGGCCAGATGGTCACTGTAATCATGGGAAAACTGAGACTTTGCTGCCTGTGCAAGCTGCAAGAAATAAATTTGATAAATCAAATAAAGTCCTAAAGTCATAATTATGTAACCAGGGAAATATTGTCTACCCTTAATTGTAAGGATTACGTCTTAATTTCTTTTTTCTTTTATTGTAATTATTATTATTTCTTATAAATATGAAATAGGTGTGCTCATAACATAATTATTCAAGCCCAATTATCCATATGCATGTTTGGGTACCCGTGCAAGGGGAGGTCAGTAAAAATTAATTTCAAAGGAGTTGCGTAAACAGTTTGAGGTAAAAGAACGAAGTCAATGTGACTTCTCTGTACAAGAACAAAAATCAGGAATTATTAAATATAGTGAAAATAAATTTGAGATTAACTTTCCTTATATAAAAAATATACATAGATACTTAATTTATTTTTAAATATTTATTTAATATTATTATATTTTAACTATTACTTTATTTACTTATATGTTTTATTATTATTATTATTATCGTAATGTTTTACCTGAAAAAAAGAAAGCATCTTTGTATTAAGCCCAATAATCCAAAATAGTGATAAGATTGGAGAAAAAAAAACCTAATCTCCACCAATAAGGCCCACTAACCCAACCCGCAACTTTGTGTTACCTTGTCTATGCATAACATCAAGAATGGGTTTTGTTTTCCACAAATCAGGAGAGAGACATAGAGAGTGCGACGAAGAGAGATCAAGCGAGCACGAGCAAATCAACGGTGTTTTGCGACATGGCAGTCGGAGGAATGAAGAGCAGTAGTATAGAAGATGAAGACCGCCCACAAAAAATCCCTAACGCAGTTTAAAAAATTTTCCCCTCGAACTCGCAAAAACGCTTTTGAACTAGAGTTCATTTGATTCCATCTATTCTACTACCGAGTTTACCAATTATACATCAAAAACGAGTTTGCTTATGAGTAAACCCGAAAGCAATAAGTGGGCACGTAAACTCCTTCAAGTAAATGAGTTAACTCGCAATTTTGATAATTGTTAGAATATAATCAGCAATTACAAATTTCTAACAAATCAACCGTTACATAATCTCGTAAATTAGGGTGATTGATTTCATATTATTGTGTCTTTATTGTAATTGATTCTATTCAATAGTATAAATAAATATTGTGTGTTCTGCATTATACACGCAACACATTCAGAACATATACAATCATATAATAACCATACTATATATTCTGTTTGTGCACTAGATATTGCCATAACACTTTGTTTCTTATTTTTCCAAGACATTAAGTTACCACCAATGGAGACACACATGTCCAACCCTTTTCTAGAAGATCCTTTAATGTGCTTTAATATACGAATAACTACATTCCAATGATCTTTACAAAGGGAATGAAGAAATTGGTATACCATACTAACTGCAAAGGAAATGTTAGGATGAGTAACTATATATAATTCAATTTTCCAACTAATCTTCTATATTGTTCGGGATCTGACATAGACTCTCACTGATTTGGTAGAAGTTTGGTATTAAGATCCATGGGTGTGTCAACATATATTGAATTTATCAAGCCAATTTCTCCCAAAATATCCAATGTATACTTCCTTTGAGAAATAACAATACTATCATTGGATTGTGCCACCTCAATACCCAAGAAATATCTGAATTTTCCAATATCTTTGGTCTGAAAATGATCACAAAGATGTTGTTTCATCTGGGAGATGACATTGTTGTGTCATTGCTTGTAAGAACGATGTCATTAACATCTACTATCAAGTAGACACATCCAGCACTCGAGTGACGATACAGACTCAGTTATCAAAGCTAGAGGAGACAAAGTAGTTGGCACTTGAGTTAAGTCACTCGGTGGTTGTTAAGAACGATGTCAGCAACTGTAAACCTGAAGTGGTGGTGGAAAAGAAATTGACGGCGAACACAAATGGAGTATCACAAATAACAGAAATATTGACTGAACTAAGAATATTGGCGATATTAGATGGAGACATATTGGAAGGAGAATGATTTTTAAAGTAAAAAGAAGACCCATTGAAGGTGGTATCTGCAGAAAAAAAATAATCATCAAAAGGAGAAAAACACTTGTATCTTTTTTGTGATCTTGTAAACGCTAAAAAAACATAATTGTGTGATCAAGAAGATAACTTATTAAGATCAAGACTTAACACGACTAGGTCCCTAAGTGTCAGAGTGAATTAACGCAAAAGGGGATGAAGCATCGTTTTAGACACTATGAGAAAAAGAACTATGACTATGCTTGCCTAACTGACATGACTCACACACCAAATTGGACAACTTGGATAAGACAACCGCGCCAACATGTGTAGGAGGACAAAGATGATAAAAACCATGATAAACATCTCAGCCTCCATTCTTAACACACCACATAAAACCACCCAAAATCAACACAAACCATTTCTCCCTATCCCACTCAACCAACCTTGCTACTTCCAATCGTTCTCCAATCCTTAAGAACATGAGTGTCGAAGAACTCCAAGCCAAACGTGAAAAGGGCTTATGCTTTTAATATGATGATATGTATGTCCAAGGTCATCATTGCAAACGTCAGTATATGGTAATCCTAGCTCCAAAACCTCCACCAATGGCTGATGAGGAGTTTTAAGAATTATTATCTAACTTGAATCCAACCATAACAGAATTAGAAGACCAACCCAATTCCTCCCCAACCTAGATAAGCCTCCACGCCCTCATGGGCCATTCGGTTCCCCAAACTTTGTGTGTATTAGGCCGGATTGGCAATGTCCAATTGTCCATTTTAATAGATAGTGGGAGTACAAATAATTTTTTGCAGGAATGATTGGTGAAGTTTTTTGAATCTTGACACCACCCCGACCTAAGGTTTCTTTGTTCAAGTTGGTAATGGGGAGGAGTACAATGCTCCAAGTTGTGTAAAGAGGTGCAAATCCACATTTGTTCACTGAAGACCTTTTTGTCTTGCCCATAGGAGTGTAGTGACGGAAAAGTCTAGGCCCAATACTTACTGATTTTGATAAATTAATTATGAGGTTCAAAAGAAAGGGCCAAGTAGTGCAACTCCAAGGAATTTCGAGACCCAAAGTCAGTGAAATTTCATCCCAACAACTTAAACGACTTCAAGCCACTGATTCAATCAAATAGTATTATCACATTCAGGCACAACCTTCATCTCCTGAGGATGACAAAATTGAATCTTTGCTCCAAGAAATTGAGGCCATCCTTCATCGCTATTCCACTACTTTTGACGAACCAAAGAAGCTTCATCCACCATGACGCACTGATCACAAAATTCCTCCTTTGAAAGGAACTAATCCTATCAATGTATCGATAACCTCAATTTCAGAAGCAGGTTGAAGAGATGTTACATTCTGGTATCATCCAAAAGAGTTTGAGCCCTTTCTCTTCCCTAGCAATGCTTGTGCGCAAGAAAGACGCAATATGGCAATTTTTGTGTGGATTATCGCACGTTGAACGTCGTCATGAACAAGGACCGCTTCCCAATCCCTACCGTGGATGAACTTCTTAATGAATTAATTGGTTCTAAGTGGTTTTCTAAGTTGGATCTGCTCTCTGGTTATCGTTAGATCCAAATGTTTCCAGGAGAGTCTTACAAGACTACCTTTCATACTCATGAAGGCTACTATGAATTTATCATCATGCCATTTGGTTTATGCAATGCTCCATCGACTTTTTTAGAGCACCATGCATTAGTTGATTCACTATCATCTTCGTAAATTTCTTATTGTTTTCTTTGACAGTATCTTAGTTTACCGTAAGAGTTTACAAGAACATGTGAACCATTTGCAACTTGTTTTTCAATGTTTATTGGATTACCAAAACTTTTTTTAATAGATTCAAGTGTTTTTTTGCACAATCCAATGTTGTCTATCTAGGCCATATCACTACAGAATAGGGTGTTGACCTAGAGAATGACAAGATTGTGGCAATGCAAGAGTAGCCGGTTCCTTGTAGTGTGAAACAACTGTGTGGGTTCCTTAGGTTGACGGGGAACTACCATGGTTTTATAGAGGGATATGCTGCCATTGCTTCACCTCTAACTGATTTGTTGAAGGACGCCTTTCATTGGACTATGGTGGAGCAACAAGCCTTTGATGATTTGAAGAAAGCCATGACTGAAGCCCCTCTTCTTGCCTTGCCTAACTATGAGATTCCTTTTCAACTCGAAACTGATGCGTCTGGATGGGGCTTGAGTGTAGTACTTCTTCAGCAGGGCCATTCAATTTGCTTTCACAATAAGAATTTGTGACAAGATGTGTAATGCTTTTACTTCTCAAAATCTAAGAGTGGCTCCCCCTAATTAATTAGGAGTTTGGCATTGGGATGCATGGATGTGTCAACAAACTTTGAATTCACTAACCTAGTTTCCTCTAAAATATTTAATGCATACTCCTTTTGAAAAATAACAATTTCATTTTTGAATTGTGTTATCTCAATCCCCAAGAAATATCAAAGTTTGGCAAGATCTTTGGTCTAAAAGTGGTGAAAAAGATGTTGTTTTACCTATTAGATGTCATGGTGATCGCTTGATGTAAGTACAATATCATCAATATATAATACTAGATAGATACAACCAACACTTGAACGACGGTAAAATACTAAATGATCCAAGTGATACCAAATTATTGAACAACAATGCTAAATTTACCAAACCAAGACCTAGGAGAGTGCTTGAGGCTATGCAGAGACAACATACCAATCAAGAAGACTCCCCCTGAGCAGCAAAACTTGGAGGTTGCTCCATAAGATTTCTTCCAACAAATCACCATTAAGAAAAACATTTTTGACATCCCGTAGATGAAGAGGCCAAGATTGAATGTCTAATGTCCAAGTATCATAATTAGTTACATCTAATTTGTCACTAGATAAATGCACATTGACATAACTGGATCACACATAGGAATAGCAAGAGGTTATAGATAATTGTAGAGCAAGAAATTGTTTGCCAAGTGAGAGAAATATGCATCAAAAAAGTGAAAAAATTCCAACGAACAACGATCACGATGAGATCTATAGATTTGAAAAGAGAACAGATAGGCGAGCTTGACAATAGAAGTCGTAGTCGGAGAAGAGGGTAGATGAATTGCAGACCCACAAGGGCTAGGGCAACACATCAGAGCACTAATTGTTGTGATTTTTGTAGTGTAGTGGTCGCGTCATCGGTGTGATCAGAATCATCGTGTCACGTCCCAATGATGACAACGGGAATATGACGAGGAGGCTATACTATGGTGGTAGCACAGTGGTGGCAAAGAAACAAAGAATGGTATCTAGAGCTGTAGTTCGACAGTAATCGTATATATATACATTTTTTTGTCGCCACCACAACTGTCATCGTCATTGTTGCAACCACCACTGGGATCTTGTCAGCCAGGTGACCACCACAAGTGTAAACACGTCAATACTGGTGGTGGTGCATGACGATACAAGGCAACTCCATTAGTTATGGAACTATCGACATTGTGACAACCAGCATGGGATGCACCGTTTTGGCCAACCACTAACCTCAACAACATCAACAAGACTGATAGCGAGAATTTTGGCTATTTACATGGCAGAGAAAACAGAACTCTCAAGATGAGGAATGTGTAGGAAAATATGAAATTATATCATTAATAACAATCACACCATTTACATTTTCATCACCTTTATTTGTAACAACCAAAAATGGTGGCTATTTACATAGCGAAGAAAACAGAACTCTCAAGATCGGGAATGTGTAGGAAAATGTGAAATTATTTTATTAATAACAATCACACCATTTACATTTTCATCACCTCTATTTGTAACAACCAAACACTTTACGATAAGGAATTGAAAGATATGTCAAAATAAAGGGAAATATTTTAAAGATATTTTCTCCTAATCAATAAGAAAATATTGAGGTTACTTTTAACCTAATTATCCTCTATTTACACACGCACACACACACAAAGATGTTGAAAAGTGTACAAGAAAAAGTAGCGATGACAGTTTGAAACTAGGAGTAGATCAAAAAATTCTAGGTCACTAAAATAGAAAAAACTTACATCTTTTTTATCCGAAGGTGTTAGAAAAGGATCTCTAACACTAAGGCCGGCAACAATTGTTAATATAGGATCCAGACAATTGAATATAACACCAAATATCAGCATCTTGCCAAGTTTAGGTTCCATAGGAAGCACTACCAAATGGCGCCCTGACAATTGATAAGCAAACTGAGACTATAATTTAAATGAAAATAATTAGTTAGCAGTTTTTCATGCCTGATAACGATCAACCAACCTAGAATAGTCAGATTCTCATTCTCATCCAGAGCTCCAATTGTTTTTAAATATTCAATTGCATTTTGAACCTATGAAAAAGATCGTTAATGTGTTTCAAATATAACAAAAGAATTGTGCATGAATTGGAGATAATGTTATAACAAAAAATTAGAGCATTGAGTTTATCATTACCGCAAGTATCTCTGGAGACTGTAAAGCCCTAGACAAAAACTCAGATATACTTCCTAGTTTCAAACTTTTGATTTGCAGACAGAGAGATTGCAACGGCATCCTCAAAATTTCAGGTAATTGATGCTTTGTGAAAGAATCATATACACATCTAGGATACAGATGATAACATTCTCCTGGTTGAACACGACCAGCTCTTCCTCTTCTCTTGAAAAACAAAACGTTAAATGGTAAGATAGAATAAAATCTTTAAAAAGTCAAATGGATAATTGGAAGGTAATTGCAGTTTTGAACCATCACAATTTGTTCGATTGTGGTTTACTCAGTGGAACATAAAAACCAGCACACTGCATACCAAATATGATGATGACATTTCCACCTAATATGGAAGATTTAACAACTATAGGTCATATCGACATACCACTGGCAAAGTATTCAATCCCAAAGCATCTGTTAAATATTTACATATTTGCCGGAGGAAAAATAGAACTCAGCCTAAAGATTATCAGTCAGACTATTTGTTCCAAAAGAATAAAAATCGAGGCTTAAATTTTTTAGTCACCCAAATTTGGGTCATTTTCTTTAGAATTGAAAATTTGGTTTTTAAGTCCCTAAATCTCAGAAAATGTGTTTTGTCCATTGGAACTAACAGCACAATACTCTTTACTAACGTGGCTATTAACATGCACTTCAATGACACTAACAAAAATAATAATGTTAAAATTCACTTTTTAACATTTTTGGCTAACATATCTTTTTAATCCAAAACATGAGTCAACTATCATTTTAGACGTGGTTTTTGAAGTCCCTCAAACTTAAAAGTGATATTTTAGTTCTGTTAAGTTTAAACATGATTTTTTAGTTTAATAATTTAAAAATAACTTACAAATTTGTCACTACAATGTCTACACGCATGGCTAACAATCTCAGAAAAAATCCGTAACAATTTTAAACCTCCAAAATCTAGATTACCAGATACTGTTTTAAGATAAGTTCGCAAATAATTTGAAACCCCCAACATCTAATAAAGCAAAATGAAACATTGTGTTCACACAATTCCAGTCACAGGCAACTTTACTTTAATCTCAAAATAAAACTTTGGTGGAAACTCCATAAATGACAATGTTACAAAGATGTAACAAAGAAAGAAGATAAAAACAAACTACATCATTGGAATTGTTAGAATAAAAGAGAGATATAGGCTGAATCCTTAATGTGTAGAGCACATAGAGTTATGTATTTATAAATAAGAAAATAGAAAGAGACGGGCCTAAGCCAGGTACATCTAATAGTAATAGTAATACCATACCAATCACTCAATCAACAACAATAGGAGAAGGGAAGAACGAGAAAAGGAGAAGGGAAGAAAAGTAAAATATATTTCAAAAACCATTATGAATCATATTTCTCAAATTGTTCAAGTTATGCCAACAACAACGTCAATTTTGATAACCAAAAAGAATTATTCAATTTAGAAGACTTAAAAGAACAATTTTAATCTCAGGGACTACAAGTATCTTTTAATTTGGAGGACTACAATTTGAGGGACTAAAATTTTTAAAATTTGAAAAACTAAAAAATCACTTTCATCTTTGGGAACATAAATAAAATTTGACACAAATTTCAAGGACTAAAGGTCATAATTAGTTATATGTCATTATCCTTGATTTTGTATTTGAATCTTATTCTAATGTAAATTTTAAGTTTAACACAACATCAAGAAAATCAGCTTGTAAAGTGAAGTTTACACTCACTTATATACTATAATTTAGTTATATCTTTAGTCGAATATAAGATCTCCAACAAATATTTCCATAGAAGTCTCCAACTAAGTATAGTACCCACTTCCCTATAATTGAAAGTTTTTCAAAACTAAATTGTAATTGAGAAACTTGATTTACATATAGTGAAACGTTAACCATGTAATCATATAACACAAATGTCATGTTTTTCAGTCACTACTCCACTTCTAAAACAAAAAAACTTCGACCAGCCCATAGCCTTGCCTTTATTTAAATGAAACACATAGCTCTATGACTAAGCATATTGCCACCACTCCAAATACAGCACTCGGCCTACTAAACTGATAAGAAACAGTTTCCAAAACTTTCTTTCAAAAGTTAATTGAAATAAATGAACCCAGTATTACATATCAGACATCATGAATAAAAAATGCTTTCAAGTAATATAGAACATGTTAGATATAATCATTACTGACAATGATAAAATTATAATATAAGCTTACTTGTTGAACTGAAACCTTAGAAATCCAAGTAGGAAGCAAACAAGGTGTGTTATTCAGTGCATCATATGATGATTCTTTTGCCTTCCCACAGTCGATAACAAAAACAATATCATTGATTGTGATACTCGTTTCAGCAATATTTGTTGCTAGCACTATTTTCCGTACTCCATCTTCAGGTTCTTCAAAGATTAACCTCTGCATATGTAGTAAATAAGGATTATTGGAATAAAAAATATCTAATATCTCTATAGTAATAAGGAAAAATATCCCTAAAATCTACACATTTATTTCCGCATATTTTTATTTCATTTTTTTAAAAGTGTGATTATTATAAATATCATATTGTAAAATGAATAAAGAACAACTCATCACAGTTGCAAATTGTGATAGTACACCCATATGTAGACACGAAAATATAAATCATCTATAGAATTGAAGGATATCATATATGTCCCACAATTGGCCAATAAACTTATCTCTATACAGACACCTACAAAAGACTTGAATTGTTCAATAATGTTTTCTTCCTCTTATTGTGTCTTTCAAGTCCTTGCCATGAGAAAGACAATTCTAATCACTAATGAACAAAGTGAGTTGTATGTGTTCAAATCCAAGGACTCCAGCAAAACAAGGGAAATCGTAAGTCAAAGAAGAACATAAAAAACATAGACTTCCCAAATATGCATTCATCGTATAGAAGACTTGGACATCCCTCGTTCAGTCTTATTAACTCTTTGATGCCTCCTCTATTTACCAAAGATTCTATCGAGTCTTACTGTTGTGATATTTCTCAACTGTCAAAGCACTATATTGTGCATCATATCCCAATAGCAATTCCTTTTGATTTAATTAACTCTAATATTTCAAGTCCTGTTTTAGAATCTATCTTTGGGACAAAATGATTTATTACTTTTATTGACACATTTATACGTGTCACATGGGCAAACGTTATTTGGCATTTCATAGTATATAAGTGAGTACAAACCTCACCCAACAAGCCGGTTTTGTGGGGTGGAGTTAGTCCTAAAGTCCACTTGTTAACAGATATCAATCTTATTGAATCTCTATTGTCTTTTGTTCACTCTCCTACCCTAGTGTCAAATCTACCTCATTGAATCTCTGGTTATGTTGCTTTTGTCTACTTTGATATCTTCATTTCAGTAAATTAGAACTTAAAGCTCTTAAATGTTTCTTTATTGGTTATCCTTGAAACAAAAGTGGGTACAAATGTTATCACCCTCAAAATCATCGTGTCTTTATTACAATTTATATCACTTCATGGACAGAATCTGTTTTAGTCAATGAGAAATCACTTGAAGTGGAGGAGCTCTCCTTGCCATCACCATATTTTTCTTCATAGGATTCCCAAGATTTAACTCATGAAGCCCTATGAATGGGATAGAACCAAGAGATAGTAAAGATGAAGAGTGCACTGTTAATGTGTATAAATGTCTTTAATTAGCAGTCCTGATAATTTGTCCTAGGATATCTTATATAATCATTTTCTTTATTGTATATCTCCTTCAATCTCTCATATTTATGTAAAAGATATGCTATGAAGCCTATTTAAGAAAGGGAGGCCGAAGAATCAAAAAGCAAGCTTCAAGCTCTTCTAAACACAAAAATTGTGTCATATAATATGCTCTATTTTGTCTTGATATTGACATGTACAAGGTGTTTCCTTCATTATCAGCACTATGCAAACAATAATTTCTATTATTAAAAAAATATCATGCTTGGGGACAAAATCATTATACCTAACTTTTCCAATGACAAAATTATATGTATTACAGTAGCAGAATGCCAAATAAATCTTGTGTACTCATGCAATAGCATTCTTTTCCATTTATTAAAAAACTGAAAAATAAATAATAATGCAGAAAATAAGTACAGAGATTAGTGAGTATACATAAGCAGTGTACAAAGACAAGTCATTACCTGCTCCAAACTGTCCATTGAGCTATGGCACATTAGCAACAAAACTCGGTTTGGATCACTCAAGACAGGATGTGTTAGGAGCTTCTCCTTCAGAGCATTTATATCATCCCATCCAATCATGAAAACCAAAATGGCACCTGGTCTTTCATGCTCACATATATTGCACAATATATATTGTATGAGGTTAAAACCAATACAGTCAGGATTCCAACAAGACAAAGACTCCCTTGTTTGTGGACTGTAATAATTGAAATCAGCAACTCTTACCACATCCTGGTCATATTTTTCAGAAATAAGTTAATAAATACATGGCAAGGTTTGAGAAACTGTATGTTTAGAATTTTTAAGTACCTCCACAGCAGAAGATAATTGGCTTTTCCTCTTTCCTGGCAACTGTTTGTTCATTTTCCAAATCCTTTCTTGACCATAATCATCAATTTGATTGTCAGGAGTCAATCTGTAGCCCGACATTTCCAGAATATCCTCCAAAAATAGAGTTCTGACAGGATATGTAAAACCCTAAACCATCCCCAACCAATAAGAATGGGAAACTTAGATTTTAGTCCCAAAATAGTAATGTCAGTTGCATAAAATCAAAACATATAGTACCTCTGGTTACATCAAATAAAACATTGCTCAGTTTAATAGAATTCAGAGAAAACAGAGAAATAAGACTAGACTACTTGTAAATGATTTCACAAAAATAGAGTGCAGAGAAGGATGCTTTATATAAGAGTGACTCAATACTCAGTCACCATCTAACTGCCTAGACAAACTAGCTTGTAACAATGAGTACGTTATATTGTGTTAAAAATCCCACATCGGCTAGAAATAAGACGATTTTCCAGTATACAAGTACGTGCAAACCTCACCTTACAAACTGATTTTGTAAGGTTGAGTTAGGTTAAAAGATCCTTTCTAAAGATGTATGCAAGATTTGTTGTTTGTTGGGCTTATCATGCCACCTGCAATGGGAGCCGCTATCGAACCACTCATTTTAATGTCTAGTTTCACACTCAAGAAGTAAAGGATGGTTGCATAATGGAAATTTATCAAACATTGACTGTGTCACATGGTGTCAGACATCTAAGAAAATTGAGAGGCTAGATGAGAATATTTGCATTTTAATCAAGAGTTGAGTTGAGATGAAAACAAACAAAGATATGCTTGAGGGCTTCTTCAGTCCCCTCTACTGTTCTTGATATTTATATAAAAATGATAAAGGAGATACAAGGGAAGTTGAAACATTGAAGGCTACAACTAGGTGTTAGGTGTAGAGGTTATCCAACACTCAACCTCCTAGCTTACACATAATGATTGCCTAGATATACTAATTATTTCTACAAGTTGGAATATACTGAACCAATAGACTTTTGTTCAAAAAAATTCTCTAAAAAAGGAAATGTTGATCATATGTCTACATTTTGAATGAAGCATGGGATTGTTGGATAGAGAAGCAATGCTAAGTTGTCAGTGTAGGAAAGGATTTGCAAGACATACTTGTAGTACAGTAAGAAGAGATTGAATCCAAAGTACTTCACAGTTGTGTTAGCAAAATTCCTATATTCAAGTTTTGTGTTGGATCTAGCAACTTGTGTTTACTTCTTTGACCACCCGGATGTTAGATTTGCACCAAGGTTAAATGACCCTAAGGTTCATTCCCATTAAAGGTCAAAATCCTAATCTGCATCTAAAAAGGCACTGAATGAGCAGGACAGAGATTAATGAGGGGCTAAAAAGAATACCATGATAGAGAGCCATCATATGAATTTTCTATATAGATTTCATAAAGCTGCTTTTTGGGTGTATGTACCTATCCCAAAGGATAAAGCTATATATATATATATATATATATATATATATATATATATATATATATATATATATATATATATATATATATATATATATATATGAAATACATCAGTTGAGAACAATTCTCTAATTATTTATCACATCCAAATTCAAGTTTGTATAGTTGAGATTAAAACAGACAAAATATGTTTGAGGGCTTAATTAGTCCCCTCTACTGTTCCTGATATTTATATATATGATGGAGATACAAAGAAGTTGAAACATTAAAGGCTGCAACTAGGTGCTAGGTTAGAGGTTATCCAACACTCAACCTCCTAGCTTACACATCATGATTGCCTAGATATACTAATTACTTCTACACTCCCCCTCAAGCTGGAGCATACAAATTGTATGTACCCAGCTTGGAACAAATAAACTCAATTTGAGGTCCCCTTAATGACTTGATCAACATTTCTGCGAGTTGGTCATTCGATCCCACAAACTCAATACATATTTCCTTTGCCAACAACTTTTCACGAACAAAATGACAGTCTATTTCTATATGTTTTGTTCTCTCGTGAAACACTGGAATTGAAGCAATGTGGATAGCAGCTTGATTATCGCAATACATCTTCATAGTCTTGATGTCACAAAAATTAAGTTCTTGAAGAAATTGCTTCACCTATATAAGTTCACATGTTAGTGATGTCATGGCTCTATATTCAGCTTCAGCTGTCGATCTAGCTACTACACTTTGCTTCTTACTTTTCCATGAAATAATATTACCTCCAAGGAATACACAGTATCCAGTAGTAGACTGTCTATCCATAGGAGATCCTGCCCAATCCGCATCACAATATCCAGAGACATGAAAGCTTCCTCTATCTTCATATAACAACCCTTGCCCGGGAGCCTTTTTTAGGTACCTTAGAATGCGGATGATAGAATTCCAATGGCCAACACACGGAGACTGCATAAACTGACTAACCACTCCAACTGCAAAGGATAGATCTGGCCTTGTAATGGTGAGATAAATTAGTTTTTCGACCAGCCTCCTGCATCTTTCAGGGTCAGAGAATAATTCACCTTCTTCAGTTGTTAACTTTTGATTTGGGTCCATAGGACTCTCTACTGGTTTACAATCAATCATACCAGTTTCTTGTAGGATATCAAGAGCATACTTCCTTTGAGAGATTACAATGCCATGTTTAGACTGTGCCACTTCAATGCCCAATAAGTATTTGAGGCTTCCCAAATCCTTGGTTTGAAAATGCCTACACAAGTGCTCCTTTAATTGAGATATGCCAACAATATCATTTCTTGTAATGACTATATCATCAACATATATTATTAGGTAGATACATTTCTCAGGAGAAGTATGTGAGTAAAAGATCGAGTGATCTGCCTCATTGCGTCTTAACCCAAAACTTTGAACAATGGAGCTGAATTTTCCAAACTAGGCACGTGGTGATTGTTTGAGGCCGTATAAAGAGCGATGCAATTTGCACACCATACCAGACTCCCCCTAAGCAACAAACCCAGGAGGTTGCTCCATGTAGACTTCCTTCTCAAGATCACCATGAAGGAAAGCATTCTTGATATCCAATTGATGAAGTGGCCAATGACGAATGGCGGCCATTGCAAAGAAGAGTCGAATAACAGTCATTTTTGCCACAGGAGAGAAAGTGTCACAACAATCAAGGCCATAAATTTGAGTGTACCCTTTGGCAACTAATCGGCCTTTGAGCCTATCAACCTGACCGTCAGAGCCAACCTTAACTGCATATACCCATCGACAACCAACCGCCTTCTTGCTCGGTGGGAGAGACATGAGCTCCCAAGTATTGTTGTGTTCAAGAGCTTGCATTTTTGCAATCATGGCTTGTTGCCATCCAGGATGATCAAGTGCTTCCTTCACATTTTTGGGAATAGGAACAGAAGACACTGAAGATAAAAGAGAACAATAGGAAGGCGACAATCTGTGATAACTAAGAAAATTATAAATGGGATGGGGGTTCCGAGTGGAACGAATACCTTTTCTGAGAGCAATAGGCCAACCGGAATTACCTTCATCAGGAGGCATGGGAGCAAGAGACGAAGGAGAAGGATCTGAAGTCGATGATTCACCATATTCTTGGATAATTAGACTATCCGTCAGAGTCCTGTGTTGGAGGTCGGGACTCGAGAAGGTATCAGTATGTGGGGATGGGGGCTCGGGAGGACGTTGATTAGGACTCAGGTTGACAAAGACATCTGAGATAGGGGACTCAACCATAGGAAGAGGGAGGACTTGATGTATGACATGAGGTCTTGAATAGAGGAAGAGAAATAAGGGGTTTGTTCAAAGAATGTGACATTGGCAGACATGTAGTATTTCTTGGTTTCAGGAGAGTAACATTGATACCCTTTTTGAAGACGGGAATAGCCCAAGAAGACACATTTGAGAGCACGAGAAGAAAGCTTATCTAGACCTAGAGACAGGTCGTGAACAAAACATACACAACCAAAAATCCGAGGAGGAATGTGAAAAAGAGGGTTATCTAGAAACAAGATGGAGACATGGACTTTATAATTGAGAGAGGAGAAGGGCATCCGATTAATAAGAAAACATGCAGTTAAGAGGGCATCTCCCCAATGATGGACAAGAATATGAGCACCAAGCAAAAGTGTACGAGCAGTTTCAACCAAGTGTCAATTTTTTCTTTCTACTATACCGTTTTGTTGTGGTGTGTGTGGACAAGTGGACTGATGCAAGATACCATGTGAACTTAAAACTGCAGACAAAGCAGATGAGAAGTACTCTTTGGCATTGTCACTTCTTAAGATTTTGATTACTCGATCGAATTTATTCTTGATTTCGTGTAAAAAAGATGTGAAGATGGATAACAATTCAGAATGATCTTTCATAAGATAAACCCAAGTACATCGTGAAAATTCATCAATGAAAGTAACAAAATACCTAAAACCAAAAGATGAAATACGACTAGGTCCCCAAATATCGGAATGAATGATAGAAAAACTAGAATTACATTGTGATAGAGACTTTTTAGGAAAAGCAGATCTAACATGTTTGCCTAGTTGACATGATTCACATTCTAAGGTTTGGAGACCACTAAGTTCAGGACACATTTTTTTTAACTTGGACATATAAGGGTGACCAAGCCGATTATGTAACACTTTAGGACTAGGAGTTGCAACACATGACACTCGTGGACGAGATCCAAAATGATATAAACCGTCGGCTTCATATCCTTCTCCAATCTGTCTCCCCGAACCACGCTCCTGCATAACAAAAGATTTGTGATCAAAGGTTACTGAACAGTTGAACAATTTGGTTAACTGGCTTAAGGAAATTAAATTGAAGGGACAATTAGGGACAAAAGGACAGATTTTAGAATTAGGGAGGGAGACAGGATGACTCGACCGACTCCCTTTGAAGAAGTTTTAGATCCATTTGCAAGGGTTATAAAATGAGGTTTGTCTCGAAATGAAATGGTTGAGAACAAAGAGGTATTACCAGAGATGTGGTCAGAAGCACCGAAATCAATCACCCATGAATTGTGACTTTCAATAGATTGAGAAATGCAAGTTGTTGAAGTACTTAGGGCTTGAGATGATTGTGTCAGGCTATTGGACTTGAGACGTAGGTACTCTTGATACTCGTCCTCAGTGAACTTGGACTCAATAGTGTCAGCCTGAGAGACATTGGCAGTCTTAGAAGGAAAACCATGTAAGGAGTAACAGTTTTCTTGAGTGTGACCCATCCTCTTGCAATACGTGCATTGAGGACGTCCACGGCCTCCACATCCACCTCCTCTAGGTCCACGTCCTCCTCTTCCTCGAGTTGCGGCCATAATAGATGATTCTACTCGAGTAGGAGATTTTGGAATTTCAAGTGTTGGGACTTTCGGGACACGAATCATGCGTGTCCATGGAAGGGACCTCATGAGAGGTCAGAAGTTGATCTCTGATGTGATTGAAGTCTGGATGAATGGCGCGAAGAATCATCACCATATAATATTTGTCCAGCTTCTTCTTCATTTCATCTGAAGCGTCGACTTCGAGAAACATCCACAGGTCTTCCACGGCTGATTGTGCTTCATTCATGAAGGAGATCATGTCATGGTTGGTCATTTTCAGAGATGCCAACTTGTCTGTCGAATCATATAGGCATTGGATATCGTTGGCATATATATTTTGAGTCCTCTTCCAAAACGAGTGACATGTTTTGAAGGCCCTAAGAGACATTAACAGTCTCGGCTCCACGGATTGCCACAACAAGGCACACAATTGAAAATCTGCTTGCTTCCACTGTTCGGCTTTTTCTTGAGGCATATGGCTTCCGTCTTTCTCAAGGTGGTCATGATGTCCTTGACCAAGGAACCACATCTCGACGACAACAGACTAGGAGAGGTAATTTTGTCCATCTAGCTTCTCGGAAGTAATGGAAGGACTTCCAGAGAATGAAATAACACTTCCAGAGGCCATTTCTGATCAAAGGAACAAAAATAGAGAGCAAAAACGCATAAACGCAAAAAATAGTGGAGATTTTTAAATGATTGAGGGAGATGTCCGCAAGGGTGACGTCTGGACCTCACTAAATCGGATTTTTGAGGGTTAGAACAACAGCAGAAGGCTCCGGCGAGAGTTACGGAGGTGGCGCCGTGACGTTCCGATCAACAAAAGGCGGCGCATGGGCTGCACGCGCCTGTTCGCAGCGGAGAAGATGCGGCACGTGGCGGCGCGTGGACGGGAGGCTGGTTTTGGCACCAGTGGGGGTGGCTGTCGCTCGGAGAGGCACTTCAGATCCAGTGGTCGCCGGCGAAAACTGAGGTGGCTGGAGACGGCGGCCGGCGGCGAACAGTGGCGGACGACGGCGGAATAGTGGCAGACAGTGACGATTTTGTGAACAATGACAATGGGTAGCTTTGGATAGTGTTTTATGGCAGTGGACAGCTGTAGACAATGATTAATAGTGACAAATGACGGCGGACAGCCGCGGACGATGGCAACAAGTGCCGGTGGACAGACCAAACGGAAACCAGAGCGGGATCGACCCGCTCTGATACCGAGTTGAGATTAAAACAGACAAAGATATGTTTGAGGGCTTAATTAGTCCCCTCTATTGTTCTTGATATTTATATAAATGATGAAGGAGATATAAAGAAGTTGAAACATTAAAGGCTACAACTAGGTGCTAGGTTAGAGGTTATCCAACACTCAACCTCCTAGCTTACACATCATGATTGCCTAAATATTCTAATTACTTCTACAATATATATATATATATATATAAGTAGTTGACTTAAATAATAAGTAGGTAGATAAATTGATAAGTTTGTCTCATTTATACTCTTTTTTATTCGCATGAGCATTGTCTATGTGAATGGATTTGTGAGAGTTATTTCTATTTGTATTTCCTAATTTAGAAGGAAGTAACAACAGATAAATGCAAGAAAAGATCCTTTCATATTGTTATCATGTAAAAAAAAAAGCCAAGAATAGTGAAAATATAAAATTATCGTTTAATTTATAAAATAATCATGACTAAAAGACGATTAAAATTAGAACTAAAAGTAAAGACCTTATATTTTCTAAATATTAACCAAGGAGTTGAATTAATATTTTTTCCCTTCCCTTTATTTTACTATTATTGAAATATTTTATCACACCACTTTATTTATTTTTCTTAATCTAAATAACTTCACTTTTCACTCTTTTTTATCTCATTTTTTTTAACTCTCTAAAATCCATATTCAAATCGAGACACAAAATTGTTAGGAATCCAAGTGTGAGTCTAAGTCCCACATTGGTTAGAAATGAGAAAGTGGAGCACTATATAAGAATAAAGACCCATAAACCCATTGCCTTAAGATTTTGGGTTGAGAGTGGTGTCAATGCCTTATGTAGTTGGGCTCAGGTTTTAGACTTCCAATAAAAAAAAAGTCTCATTTTTTTAGTACTAATATAGTTCTATTAAATTAATTACAAGTTTATATTTGAGAATAAAATTTAATTAAATTATTTGAGTGTTTGTTAATTTTTATTGGTATTAAGAATAATAATTAATGAGTTAAAACTTTTATTTAATGCATTATAATTTTATTTACGAAAGAGAGGATGATCAGTTATTTTTTTATTTTATCTTTTGATCTATCTATGACTACTTTTGTCTTTCCTTACCTTCTTATCTTATAAAAATCTTTTTTTTTTAAGATTTTGGCATATTACATTCCTTAAATCTCATATTGTCCTGTGTGTACCAATTTTTTTTCTCATTTCTGGTTAGTATGTTTTTTTCTTTCTATTTATGTTACTGATGTTTTTATTATGTTTTGAATTTATATTAGAATTATATATAAATGTGTTTCTTTTGTCCAGTTTTGTTTTTCAATACTTATTATTAACGAGTTTGAGAGATTTTTTGCATATATCTTGATGAAGAACTATAATTTTTCTACAAAACTATTAACTATATTAGAGTTTAGTCTTTTGATTAACTAGATTAGGGTTTAGTCTTTTGGTGGATAATAGATTAATTGGAAATAGTTCAAAGTTGGGATTTTTTGTATAAAAATAATTCAGGTTTAGGAATGAAAAAAACTTACTATAGGGTTGAGAAGAACAACAAATTTTTTTAATTATTTTTGTTAATGATTAGTCTTAAAATAAATTCTATAGGTTCGTGGAAAAGTTTAGACTACAAGATACAAGTCTATTATCTAGTTTACTTCCTTAACAACCAAAAACAAGTTTTATTGTTTTAACTCATTCGTTTTATATATTTATCTTTAGTGTTTTATATATTATAATTTTTTATTTCATTTAAAAATATTAAGATATGTCAATTAGAAAATTTGAGTCAAGTTATTTAAAAAAATCTAAAAAAAGAGAAAAATTAAGGCTTTAATTGCATCATAAAAAGGAACTATGAAAAAATTTATAAAGATAAAAGAAAATAATTAAAAAAATACTAGTCAACCATGTCTTAAAAAAATTAAATAAATTAACCTTATTGTGTATTGAAAATGAAATATTAAATAAAGTTAATTATAATAATATAATAAATAATTTTGCATTAAAAAAACTTAAAAAATAAATTTAAAATAAAAAATCGAATGTTTTAATTTTGTTTTAGGTCCCAAACTCTTGAGCCTCCATGAATTTGTATAACTTATACCTATATTTCAAACTGATAAAATAAGTTGGAGTTAGATATTAAATTATGTCGTTGTTTTATTTAGCTTGTAAGAATTAGTTCACGAATCTAAATAGTAATTCAAGAAAATGAAAAAGTATTCAATTTAAAAAAAAATCGTAAAGTTAACTTCAATTTAACTAAATTATACCAAATTAAAAGATTTTTTTACTTGGTTACTTTTCCGTGTGAAACCGCATAGTCCACAAATTTGGAGCAGCCCTGCAAATTCTCCCTATCCAATAGAGCGAATCTACAGGGTTTAAAAAACCCGTGTAATGTATTAACAAAATAAATAATTTAAATAAAGTAAAGATATTTTGAATGAGAAAAATAGATTTAAATATTTGGCATAAGAGTGATGAAAGATAAAGTAAAAGATAAAAGAAATAGTTAAACTAATACGGAACCAATCATTGTCTCTGGAGCAATCCAAATGTGTTATGAGTGGATGGGTGAGTCACTTGAAGATCCAAGGGTGGAGGAGGGTTCTCCGTCTGAGTGACACGAAGGGCTGAGATTTGTTTGGATGTGTTGAACAGTTGAAATATCTTTAATCAAGGGCCACATATGTGTGTGTCTGTGATTGGACACTCTGTCTGTCTGCACTAAAGGCGCACACAATCACAGATTCTCTTTTTCTTCTTCACACCTATCTCTACAAAACAAACACGTGGAAACTATCTCTTCCATCAATATAACTACTTCACAACTTCATTTTAATTTAAGGATAATCTAACTAATTTTAAAATCAATCTTTCATTATAATAATAAATATTAATAATGAAAATTAAATTAGTTATTTTTTTAAACGTTGATCTAATATAAATGTGGGTTTAATTTTTTAATCTCTTATTTAATTTATTTTATATTTTAAAGAGCAAATAAAGTTCGATATCATAGAACGGATTTAAAATTTAATTAAATTTAATAAAAAAAGATAAATTTATACATTTATAAAGTTTATAATTAGACCAAAATTTTGAACTAATTTTTGATAAAATTAAAAAGTTAGAAAAATATTTAACATATTTTAGCATTAAATTGTATATTTTTGTTAATAGTATACTTTTAATAGAATAATTTGTTGAAAAATAAATAAATTGTTTTAGATTAACATTAAAAAGTAAGCATATCTTGAATAGATCTTGGAAACTTCTTGCACCGTTTTTGGATAAAGACATATCTAAGAACTGTTGATAAGAGATAACGAAGACATCAAATTTCTTGTACTACTGTTTAGGAGATTATTCGAGATTGTACTACTGTTTCTGCCATTTATTATTAACTCTTCTTCCTCACTTTTTTAAACCATTACATGACTTTGGCATAATACACAATTTTGTTTGCAGAAATAAGTTTTGATTAATTAATAATTCAGTCTTATTTTTATTAAGTGTCGCAATGTTTAATATTTTGTATCGAAGCATATTTTTTCTAGAGAAGAAGTCTCACTGATCTGCCTAATTTTTGTTTAAGGGGAAATGACTTATTTAATAAAAAATTGGGGAGAAAACAAATTTAACGTATTCTCAAAGTTTTGTTATTCATCATCAGCAAGATTTATTTTTCAAATAAATCAATTTTAACACTTAGATTTTAAGCATATTAAAACTAGATCTATTAGAATATATTCCTGTCTAATAATTTTAATTTGATTAGTCAAAATTTATCTATTCAAATCAACATCAATCTCAAAGAAATAAAACTAAAATATAAAGTAGATAAATTCAATAAAAACAATTCTATCAGCAACTTGGATAACTCTTTCATCCACCAATAATTCAATAGCACATTACTCGATATTTCTTAACAAATTTTTAGTATTATAAAATTTATAGTTCACCATAAAATAAGTCAAATTAAATTTATTCAATTTCAACTTGACTTGTGATGAGTCAATCCGTGTGAGCCAAAATGACTCACTTTTATATGTCTATTTACAATCAAGCATTCAAAATTTCTATCTTAGATATGTTTCATTAACTAACTTCATTTGTTTGAAAAATCCAGTTACTTCAAACTAAATTTCAACAAGCATTGTTTTAACGTTAAAAACTCAAAATTGCTTAGAGAAAGTTTTGATTGTCAAATTAAAAGTATCACTATATCCCTAAACTAACATAAATTTATCTTTCTTGTTCGAATCCCACAAACATATCCATCAAAGCATGTAAATAACTCAGGTGCAAATAACTTAAGAAGAAATGATAAAAAATATATAAAAAGAAAAAAGCACTCACTCTGAATACAAATATGATTAAGAGGATAATTTCCACCCTCTGCTAGTTTTATTAAGACAAACTCGAATGAATACTAATGATAAACGATTGTTTTATTTAAATTATTGGTTATCGATTATACTATATATTTTCATAAATTAAATAATATAATAGTTTTATCTCCTTTTATTCCAATTTATTTATCCCTTTCATCATTTCCTTCATACCCTCTGTTCACATGCAACATGGAGTGCCATGACCAGGAAAAAATAACGTAAGCTCGTGACTTTGGCAACAACGAGGTTCTCGTAAGAGGTTTTTATCCTTTGGTACGCCAAAAAGTTTCTTTTTTATCCTTTTTATTTTCTCTTTTGATCTTTGATTACTAATGGTGAATGTGATTACTGGTGATAGAGGTAACAAATCCTTGGCCATTTTCTTCCTTTTTTCTTCGACAAAAAATTGCGTTATTTTGGTTCTTCTTTTAGAGTTTTTTTTTTTTTTTTTTTTTTT